>Ga0180433_10006678_pt1 | contig 15012 bp, 12 predicted proteins | sample SS_ome_8_FD_132980 | JGI IMG/M metagenome (GOLD analysis project Ga0180433, IMG submission 132980) | Hypersaline lake sediment archaeal communities from the Salton Sea, California, USA - SS_1_D_1 metaG | ecosystem: Environmental > Aquatic > Non-marine Saline and Alkaline > Hypersaline >... | reverse complement strand
GTGGTGCTCAAAGCGGGTGTGTCACCCGCGTCCCATATCTGGGAATGGGAGTAAACTCGACCCAGACACGGGGGTGGCACACCCCCTCTGAGCTATGTAACCACGCGAACTCCTAGAGACCCGATAATGAAGATACACTATGGCTGAGTACGGAGAACCGCTCACCGATCGGGAAAAAGAGATATTGCAGTTGGTGGCGACCGGCATCACCAACCGCGAGATTGCCTACCAGTTGACCATCAGCGTCAATACGGTCAAGGTTCATCTGCGTAACGTGTTCAACAAGCTGGGGGCCGAATCGCGCACCGAGGCGACGATGGTCGCCGTGCGCGAGGGCTGGGTGATGGTGGAGGGTCTTGAAGAGGAGCCCGCATCAGAAGACGAGAGCACTGCAGCCCAACCCCGGGCCGTGCCGGCCGCCCCCGAACCGCCCTTGCCCTGGTTCAAGCGGGTGACGTTGATCGCCGCTGTGCTACTCACGGCAGCCGGGGTAGCCGTGACGTGGCCCCGCAGCCAACCGCGGGCAGGCAACGGGCGGAATCTGCCGTTTGACCAGGCGCCGGAACAGCCAGTCGCTGCCCTGATGGGAGACGAAGATTCTGCCTGGCACGAGCGGGCCCAGATGCCAACCCGGCGTGCCCACCTGGCGCTTGCTACAGCCAGAGGACAGCTTCTGGCCATCGGTGGCCGTACCCCCGAGGGAGTCACGTCAGCTGTGGAGGTGTACGATCCCGCAGACGACACCTGGACGCTGCGGAGCGATAAGCTCACACCGGTAGCTTACGTCTCGGCCGCCGTCATCGGGACGGACGTGATTGTGCCCGGCGGCTGTGACGCGGAGGGCATGCCCCTGCAGGTGGTCGAAGTGTACGATCTCCTCTCCGACTCGTGGCGCCCGGCCAGTTCGTTGCCCGAACCACGTTGCGCCTACGCGATGGGCTCATTGAACGGAAGACTCTACCTCTTCGGAGGCTGGGACGGAGACGGGTACGCCGCCACGGTGTATGCCTATGATCCGCAGGCCGACTCCTGGACCCAGAAAGCTCGCATGGACATCGGGCGCGGTTTCGCCGCGGCCGCCCCGCTGGCAGGCCGTCTGTACGTCGTGGGTGGGTACGATGGCGATCGAGAGCTGACCACATGCACGTCCTACGACCCGACGACAGACACGAGCGAGCAGTGCACGCCGTTGGCAGTGGGGCGGGGAGGACTGGGACTGGTAGCGCTGGGCGGCCAGCTGTATGCCATCGGTGGAGGCGGCCGAACCAGTTATCTGGGGTTCAACGAGCGCTACAACCCCGACGAAGGAACCTGGAACACAGTTGAGACGCCGCTCGTGGGAGAATGGCGCAGCCCGGGAGTCGTGGTGTACGAAAATTCCATCTGTGCCGTCGGCGGCCAGAGCAGTGACTATTTGAGTCTGAACCTGACCTACGATCCATTCCCCTTCCGCACGTTCATTCCCGTAAGCCATCAGTAGCGCAAATTCTCACAACTCCTACAACCTATTCGTAACACAACCGTAACCCAAGGCGAAAGCCGCGTGTGATAAGATGATTGCGATCTCCTGAGGGAGGAGGGCACGGGAAGCGCGGGGAGAATGGAGGCCAGGGAAGCCTCCCGGATTCCCCGCTTTTTTGATATGCGTACGGGGATGGACAACATAGTGACCGGATGGAACGGCCTAATACCCCCACATGGCTTGCTGGTCGAACGCGGCCTCGCGCTGTTGTGCTGGACAGCGGTGGTCGCGTTGGCCCTCGCCGCATGGCGCCGCAGGCGTGGGAACGACACGGGCGATTTTCTCATTGCTGGCGGGCTCTGGCTGGCGATTCGGATAGCATTGCTGGTTGCTGGCCTACCCGGGTCCGGGCAGCCGGGCGATGACTGGCTGGCCGCCGCGTGGGATCTGGGTGGCCTGGTGTTCCTGGCGTGGCCATTTGCTGCTGAACCTGCTCACCAATGCCATCAAGTACACCGAGCAAGGGGACGTGACTGTATCTGCGTCGGCTGACGAGGGCCTCGTGGTCATCAGCGTAGCTGACACCGGCATCGGCATCCCGCCCGAGCATATAGAGACCATCTTCCAGGAGTTCGGTCGAGTGGACAACTCCAGCACGCGGAAGACGGGCGGGCTGGGGCTGGGGCTTGCGATCAGCCGGCAATTGATCGAACTGCTGGTGAGGGTCCTCCGTCTGCCTCCAGGGACCAGAGAATCACCCACCAGCAGCTAGAAACAGCCTTGGCCCAGTGGCAGTGACGTGGGCTTGATCATAATCTCTCACAGGGAAGCGCAAGGATGGCGAATCCAGACAAGATCCTGATCGTGGATGACAACGTGGAAATGTGCGAACTGTTGGCCGAGTGCCTCAGGCCCCAGAGGTATGCCATGGCACGCACCAGCAGTGGACTCGCAGCCCTCGAACTGATCGAGAACGAGCGGTTCGACGTGGTGATCCTCGATCTCAGGCTACCTCGATCCGATGGAATCGAAATCCTCAGGCACATCCGTGAGCGGCGGCCCGAGGTCGAGATCATCGTGCTCACCGCCTACGCTTCCCTGGAGACCGCCATCGAAGCGCTTCGGCTGGGGGCCTACGATTATGTGACCAAGCCTTTCCACCCCGACACCATCCGATCCACCGTCGAGCGGGCATTGGAGAAACATCACCTGGCCACGCGACTGGCCGCCATCTACAGCATGAGCCGAGAGATGGTCCTCTCTAGAGATGTGATGCAGGTAGCCAACGCAGCGCTGGACATCGTCGAGCAGGTACTGGAGTTCAAAACATGTGATCTACGCCTGATTGACGGCGAGCGGAATGAACTCTATCGCGTAGCGGCGCGCAGTTCAGCGCACGAAGCGGCGCCCAACCTGCCGCTTAGCGGAGAGAAAGAGATCACTGTGGCAGCAGCGCGCAGTGGCGAACCGGTCTACGTACCTGACGTCTGGGAGGATCCCAGATACCCCGGGAAAAACGCGATGAGCCGGTCCCAGTTGGCGGTGCCTCTGCAGACGAGTGGGCGTGTGATCGGGGTGCTGAACGTCGTGAGCACCAAGGTGGACGCCTTCAGCCAGAGCGAAATCAGGCTGCTCTCGACGCTGGCCGCCCAAGCTGGGGTAGCGATTGAGAATGCGCGACTGTACGAACACGCGCAGCAGGAGATTGCAGAGCGCAGGCGAGCGGAGGAAGAGGTAAAACGCCGCAACAGGGAGCTGTCTGCACTGAATAAGACGGGCCAGGCCATCACGTCCGTACTCGACCTGGACGAGGTGCTGAACCTGGCCATGGCCGAGGCCCGGGCCACGTTGGACTCAGAAGGTGCATCGGTGTTGTTGTATGACGACGTCGACGATGAGCTCGTCTTCGCCGCCAGTGCCGGCCCTGAGGCGAAGACGCTCGTGGGGACGCGCATGCCGGCCACAGCAGGCATCGCTGGCTGGGCCTTGAAAGAAGCGCAGCCGGTGCTGGTTCGGGACGCGCAATACGATGCCCGCTTCTATGGTCGCATCGACCAATTCACTGGCCTGACGACGCGCTCGCTGCTGGCCGTTCCCCTCGTCTGCAAAGGGAAGACCATCGGTGTGATCGAAGCGATCAACAGAACCAACGAGGCGTTCGACGAGCACGATCTCGACTTGCTTAGCACGTTGGCGGGTTCGGCTGCCATCGCGATCGAGAATGCACGCCTGTACGAGGCAGAGCGAGAACAGCGCAAGTTGCTGGAGCAATCGCAGGCGCAACTGGTACAGAGCGAAAAACTGGCCGCCACCGGACGCCTGGCCGCCTCGCTGGCCCACGAGATCAACAACCCTCTCCAGGCCATCCACAACAGCCTCCAACTCATGCTTACCTTCCCACTGCAGCCCGATGAACAGCGGGAGTATCTGGAGATGGCCAACGAGGAGGTCCATCGGTTGATCAATATGGTGACGCGCACCCTCGATTTCGCCCGCCAGCCACAGCGAGAGATGGAGCCCACGAACACCAATGAAGTCATAGAAAAGGTGCTGGCGCTGGCCGGGAAGTTTATCCAGCACCGTCACATCGCGCTTCGGCGCGACCTATCTCCCGATCTGCCGCCCGTCACGGCAGCTCCCGACGAACTGGGGCAAGTCTTCCTCAACCTGGTGCTCAACGCAGTGGACGCTATGCCCGAAGGGGGAACCTTGAGCGTGTCCAGTCACCCGGCCGAAGATGGACGCCTGGCAATATCTATCGCCGATACCGGGCACGGGATCGCTCCTGAACACCTCGACCGCGTTCTCGAGCCTTTCTTTTCAACGAAGGATGAAGGCACAGGGCTGGGGTTGAGCGTCAGTTACAACGTGGTGCAGAGGCACGGAGGCGAGATCACCTTTCAGAGCAAGGTAGGAGAAGGGACAACATTCGTTGTGTGGCTGCCCACGCTGCCGACGTAGAGAACAGAGTCACATAATGACGATATCCGAAGTCGCAGACCAGCCGACCTTCCCCGGGGCGCACATCCTCATCGTGGATGACGAGCAGACGACACGTCGCACTCTGGCGGGTTTGTTGCAGCGGTTGGGTTACCGGACTGCGGAGGCCGCCTCTGGCCGGAGGGCGCTGGACTATATCGCACGGCGGCATTTCGATCTGGTGATCCTCGACCTGAAAATGCCGGGGATGGATGGCACCGAGGTGCTGAGGTCGGCGCGTCCGGTGGCAGACGACACGGTGTTTATCATCCTGACCGCCCACGGCACGCTGGATTCCGCGATCACCGGCATCCGACACGGAGCCTTCGACTACCTGCTCAAGCCCAGCCCCGTGAAGGAAATCGTCCGGGCTGTGGAAGCTGGCCTGGCCGAACGGCAGCGACGGCTGCAGAGCAAAGACCCGGTCACGCTGTTGGAGCGAGCCCTGGCGAACATAAAGGCCATGACAGCCCAGCCGGAGACATCTTCCACCGCGAACCGCTTCTTCCACGCGTTGGACCTCACGGTGGACACCATGAAGGGACTCGTCCTGGCAGGCGGTGAACCGGTCGATGTGACGCCAACCGAGTTCGACGTCCTGACGTATCTGATGCGCAATCAGGACCGCGTCGTCTCGTGCCGTGAGTTGGTCGCTCACCTGCGCGGTTACGATCTGGACGAGCGGGATGCGCGCGTCTTTCTGCGCTCCCACATCCACCGGCTGCGACAGAAGCTGGAACGCGATTCCTCCAGCCCCTGCATTATCCACACAGTACGCGGCAGAGGCTATATCATCTCCTCCGAACCCACCGAGGGCGTGTCCGAGTAAGAAACCCCTGCAGCATACTTGCTTCTTCCACTGGCACACTCAGCGTAACTCCTCGCCAATTGGACAATGCCACGTCTCGTTCGAAGTCGCGATTCATCGCCCGACTGTCTGCGGCCGGCGGTGACGCGCTGAAGCCGGATAGCGACGTCCAGGCGCGCTACAAGCCCTAGTCGCTGGAGCTTGTGTTGAAGGCATGCCCCCACACGGGTTGGCATGTAAATGGAAGCCGATTGGCATCCGTCTGGAACCCACAACCTGGCTTCTCTATGCTAAGATACTCCTGACGGGGTAACCCACACCGGGTCTTTTGCCCCACAAGACTTCGGAAGTCCTCGGCCAGACCGTTGAGAGTAAAATCGGCTTGAAATTGCCCCGGACGCATGATCAATGTCCGCGGACGCACGATCAATGTCCGCAAGAGCCACTGGACAGAGTGCCTCTTGAGACTTCCGAAATCTGGCTCGTCTCTGACTGAACTGTATTGTCCGTGATTTGAGTGGAAGACTGTATGTATGCCAAAACCACGCTAGCAAACGGTATACGGGTGGTGACCGACACAATGCCAGCGGTGCGCTCTGTCTCCATTGGGGTCTTGGTAGACGCCAGCCCCCGGGACGAAGCCCCTGAACAGAGCGGATTGGCCCACCTGATCGAACACGCCATGTTCCAGGGCACCAGCAGTCGGGATGCGATGCAGATCGCCCGCCTGATGGACGTCGCTGGCGGTCAAATGGGCGCGTTCACCAGCCGGGACTACACTTGCTACTGTGCCACAGTGCTGGACGACTATCGTACCTACGCCCTCGACCTGCTGGGCGACATCCTGCTCAATTCGCTCTTTCCCACCGAAAGCCTGGAGAGGGAGAAAGAGGCCATCTTGCGTGAGATCGCTGTCGGTCGTGACACGCCTGGTGAACGGACCCACGCGCTGTTGAAGGCGTTTGCATGGTCCGGGCACCCGTTAGGGCGCCCGGTGGTCGGTCAACCGGACACCGTCAGATCACTCACACGTGAAGACGTGATTTACTTTGTGCATGAGCACTATTTGCCAGGCCGGATGATCATCGCTGCGGCCGGCAGCGTGGAGCACGACGATTTCGTGGCGCAAGTGCGCGACGCCTTCTGGCGTCTGTTGGGTCAGAGCGAACCGCGTGCCAGTACCCGACCGACGTACCAGACCGGGGTGACGATGGAGCATATGCCGGTCTCTCAGGCCTACTTCTCCCTCGGGGTTCGGGCTTGCCCGTACACACACCCAGACCGCTACAGCCTGCACGCGCTGAACAGCGTACTGGGCGGTGGTATAAGTTCCCGGCTCTTCCGTCGCATTCGCGAGGAGCGTGGTTTAGTCTACCACATCGGCTCCGAGTACCACGCCTATCGCGACGACGGTATGCTAGTCATTGAGGGCAGCACCGATCCCGAATATCTGGCGGAGGTACTGGATCTGACGCTGGCCGAGCTGGGTAAACTAGTGAATACAGATGGGCCGCTCGAAGACGAGCTCTGGAAAGCCAAGATGCAGATCCGTGGGCAACACATCATCGCTGCAGAGGATGTCTACACGCGTATGAGCCGTCTGGCCACGCAGGAGCTCTACTTCGGGCGGCACATCCCTACCGATGAAATCCTGGATCAGGTTGAGACGGTGAACGGCCACACGATACGGCGCCTGGCCGCCGACACACTCCGGGACACGCCACACCAGATTGCTGTCGCCATCGTCGGGTCAGACGTGTCCCAGCGCTGCAGCACCTCGGCGGTTGAAGAGCTACTGACCGGCCTTCAATAGGCAGCACGATTTCGAGGAAAGGTGGTGATATCATGGCTCTGGATCCCGCTGTTAAGAAGAACTGGGTTGAGACGCAGAAGAAGCATGACTATCCGGTCAACGCCATCGGGGTACGGATTGATCCCAACGACGAGAAGACCCTGGCGGTATGGCGGGAGGAAGGCATCGACAAGTTCCTGAAGAAATAGACCGCCCGTCAGCTTGAGCGGGAGGGGTGGTCCTGGAGGTCAGACGGGGCCCCCTCCCCTCCAAAAAGGGAAACAAGCCGTGTCCTTGTCACGAGAAAACGACGCAATCTTTTCACGAGAACGTGGAGCAATGCATCCGAAAGATCAGACCGCCCGGGGCACCATCCTGGTGGTCGACGACAGCCCGACGGTCTGCAAGCTAGTTTGCATTACCCTGGAAAAGCGCGGCTACCGCGTGATCACCGCCAGCAATGGCATGGAAGCGTTGGCCAGAATCAACGATGGGCTACCGGATCTGATCCTGCTCGACATCACTATGCCTCGGATGGATGGCTACCAACTCTGCAAGATCATCAGGGGGAACCAGGGTACCAAGTGGATCCCCGTAGTCATGCTGACCGGCAAGGACGGTTTCATCGACAGAGTACGGGGCCGGATGGCTGGCTCGACGGATTATATCACCAAGCCCTTCGACCCGGATACGTTGCTGCGAGTAGTGGAAAAGCATTCCAACCACCTAAGCGGTTGAACGGGCAGGGGCAGGGTTCGCTTTTGCTCTAGGGGAGAACATGGCGGTACAAGGTGATCTGAAAGACATGAATCTACCCAGTCTGGTGCAGGTTATGTGCCTCGAACGGCGCAGTTCAGCGCTCGTCCTGAGACACCGGGGCCAGAAAGGGACCATCTTCTTCGACGATGGACAGATCGTCCACGCCACGGTGGGTTCGCTGGTGGGCGAGGAGGCAGTATATCAAATGCTCAACTGGGCCGATGGCACGTTTCGAGTGAGCAACCACGTGACGCCTCCGCGCTGGACGGTCACTACGCCCTGGAGTCATCTCCTGCTGGAAGGAGTTCGTCGGATTGACGAGCAGAAGGTTGAGGACGCGCCGGGAAATCCGGATGAATCGGGCGTGAAGATGCTTTCTGCAGCCGAGATCGAGCAGGATAACGCCCTGGAAAACGACTTGATCCTTCTTCTGTCTGGGTTTGAACACGCACGGGCCCAACTGGAAGGCGAGAACGGTCACAGGCGGCCCGTATTGGCCTTGCAGAATCTGACGGAAATGGTGAATCACGCCCTGGTTTTCTCCGAGGAACGGCTGGACGCGGACGCAAGCGCCGCATCGTTGGCACAGGTCATGGACCGGACAAGCGAAAAGTACCCACGAATGAGGCTGTTGCAGACACGTGACAGTCGGTTGTCGGCTCAAACGGTCTCGAACCTGTACAAAAGCTGGACCGGCGACGCCGCGGGGCGCCAGGAGACGCTTCGCCAGGCTGCGTTGGGTTTAGTGGCCGTCGTGGAGAGCTATCTCGAGCTCTTCATAGGCCGTTTTCGATCGTCAGCTATGGCCGACCTATGGCGAGAAACCTGTAGCACCTTTGTATCTGAGCTGACACAGGTGGTGGAACGCACACAGTTCTGATGGATAAGAGGAGGAAAAAGAAATGGCTGGCAAGAAAATTCTCGTAGTTGACGACAGTCCCACCGATCTGCGCCTGATGACAGCCCCCCTGCAGCAGTCCAGAGAGTACCGCGTCCTCACCGCCAAAGACGGCGAGGAAGCGCTGGACAAGGCTGTCCGCGAGCACCCGGACCTGATCGTCCTGGATGTCATCCTGCCCAAAAAGAACGGCTTCCAGGTATGTCGTCAGCTCAAAACAGCTCCCGACACCCAGGACATCAAGATCTTGATGTTGACCAGCAAGAGCCAGGACAGCGATCGCTTCTGGGGGCTTAATCAAGGGGCGGATGAGTATATGACCAAGCCGTTCGAAGACGAAGAGTTGTTGGCCAACGTCGCCAGACTCTTGTAGAGCAAGCCCGTCACTTGCCTTCGCGAGTGGCGGGAGGGAGAACCCGGGATGAGTAGGATCATCGGTGTGTTGAACTACAAGGGCGGCACGGGCAAGACGACCACAGTCGTGAATCTGGCCGCTGGCCTGGCCCTGCGCGGGGCGCGCGTCCTGTGTGTCGACCTGGACGCCCAGAACAGTCTGGCGACCTACCTGGGCGTGCCGTACACGCATTCCCTGAATCATCTGCTGTTGGGGCAGGCAGAGCCACAGGCCTGCATCGTCCAGGCCCGCGACAACTTCGATCTTATCCCCAGCGACCCCGACCTGCTTCGGGCCGAAGGGAACCTGTGGCGCATGGACGACGACCAATTAGCGCGGCAGGTGCTGGTCGATAAGATGCAAGGTATAGATGGGTATGATTACGTCATCCTCGATTACTCTCCCTCGGCCAGCCTGTTGAACGAGAGCGGGCTGTACTACACCCGCGAGCTCATCGTGCCAGTGGCGATGAATTACCTGGCCCTGATAGGAGTTCGACAAGTGATCCAGACTCTCAAGACCGTCGGCCGGATACCCGGACATCGCATTCGGCTTGCCCTCGTCCTGCCAACGTTCTACTACGCCCGGTTGTGCAAAGATCGCGAGATCATGGAGAGCCTACGACGTCACTTCGCGGAAAAAGTGGCCGAGCCAATCCGGGCAAATGTGCGGCTCGCTGAATCGCCAGGCCACCAGATGACCATCTACGAATATGCGCCTCGCAGTTCCGGTGCGGCCGACTACGCCTGTCTGGTAGAAAGGGTGGTTGAAGATGGCTAGAAGACGATCCGACAAAGCGCTGGGCCGCGACCCGCTCGACGCGCTCGAGGACATAGAATGGATAGTCCGGGAAGAAACCGTGGACGACTCCAGGGCGGATGTTGCGCCAGAACGAGCTGTTGCGGAGGCTGAACCTTCGGCTGATGCAGTAGCGGCCGAGATTGAATCCGCGCCTGGTCAGCCCGGGACACAGTCCGGGATGCAGCCGGTCGAGGGAACCACCGACGCCGCCGATCGCGCGCATCCAGCGGGGTGGGCGGTCGAACCCGCGCCCGGGGCGGGGGAAAGCCAGGTCACTCAACCGACCGAGAAGCCCACCCTCGCTTCTATCACGGACGAGGGAGACGCGGAGGATGATCAGGAAGACAGTACAGCCGTCGCAGAGCCCGACGGAGACGCGGAGGACGATCAGGAAGACGGTACAGCCGTCGCAGAGCCCGACGGGGAGGTGTGTCACCTTCTGGACGAATTGATCGCCGCCATCGACCGGGATGTCGAACAGGCGCTTCAGCCGGGAGCTGTGGCCGATCCGGCAGCCGCCGCCCTTGCCAGGCCCGAAGACGAAGAACAGTACGTCATATTCACGCTGGCCGGGGCCGAGTACGCTGCGCCCATCACCAACGTGATCGAGATCGGGCGGCCGCTGAGCGTCACACCAGTGCCCAACGTGCCGGACTGGGTAGTCGGCGTGGCCAATCTGCGTGGCGACATCATCTCGATGGTAGACCTGCGTGCTTTTCTAGGCATGGAACGGATAGGCTACGGGCATGCCAGCCGTATGCTGGTTGCTCAGGCGCACCAAGGCCATCTGACGACAGGCCTGATTGTGGACCGTGTGAGCGGGATATGGTACCTGCCGGTGGACCAGATCGGCGCACCTGCCGCTCCCATTGAGGATCAAGTGACGCCCTATCTGCGCGGCGTCTACGAGCTGGATGGGCGGCTGCTGGTGGTGCTGGATCTGGATCGATTGCTCCTTTCACCCGAAATGCGGCAGTTCGAGCCCGTTTAGAACGGAATCAAGATTGATAGGAGAACAACATGTCTAAGTATCTTCGCTTAAATAGCTGGCCCATCGCGGCCAAACTGATCGCGGTCATGCTTCTGATCGCCCTGCTGCCCCTGGCAGTGACCAGTTTCCTCAACGCCCAGAACACCTCCAGAACCATGAGCAGGCAGATCGGCGAGTCGTTTGCCGCAGTGGCCGCTCGAGGTTCAGACCAGATCAGCAGCGTCTTGATCGAGGATGTTCGTGTACTGAATACTATGACGCTGAACCACCTGGTGTGGGAGGAACTGGAGAAGCGTAACGATGTGTACACAGGGACGAAGGAGGTCATTTTGTCCCAGATCGCCGAACTGGACCAGCAATGGATGGCCGCCTCGGACGATGACCCGCTGATCCGACACGCCATCTCTGACGACCAGGCCGTAAATCCCACCGCCCACATCTTGCATGACTTCAAGGAACTCTTCCCCCAGAACGTGGAGGTGTTCGCCACCGATAAGTACGGCGCCCTGGTCGGCTCCACCAACCGTACCTCGGACTACTACCAGGCTGACGAGCGGTGGTGGCAGATGGCCTGGAATAACGGCGAAGGGGCCGTCTTCATCGATGACCCGGAGTACGATGAGAGTGCCGGGATCACAGCCATCAACATCGCCGTGCCTGTGAGGAGCCACGAGGGGGAGGTTGTGGGCGTGCTTCGAACGACGGTGGACATGCAGACGATCCTGGACATCGTTAGTGGGATCAGGGTCGGTAGGACCGGGTACATGATGTTGGTTGACCGTGAGGGCGTCGTCATCGCCGGCCCGCACGAGGAGCGCATAGGCCAGCCACTCCCCGAATCGCTCATGGATGTCATAGACCTCGTGGGGAAGGAGGCGAACTGGGCTGAGGCGCGCGACCAGGACGGGAATATGGCGATCTTCGGCCACGCCAAATCCCGCCAAACAGGGGGCCTCACGGCCATCGACTGGCTGAACTGGACGGCTATCGCTTCCATCGACAGCAGGGAGGCGCTGGCCCCGGTGGCCACGTCCACCCGCTTGACGCTCATCTCGGGTCTCGTCGCCGCGCTGGCAGCTACCGGCCTGGCGATCCTGGTGACACGCGGCCTCACCGTCCAGATCCGCCACATCATGGACATGTTCGGCGAGATTGGTATCGGCAACTTCGAGGCCCGCACCCGGGTTACCTCCGGCGACGAGTTGGGCACGATGGCGACCTCGCTCAACGCCATGCTCGACAGCACGCTGGCCCTGATCCAGACCCGTGAGGAGCGCGACGCCATGCAGGCCGCGGTGATGAAGTTGCTGGACGAGGTGAGCGGAGTAGCCGATGGCGACCTGACGGCGGAGGCCGAGGTGTCGGCCGACGTAACCGGCGCTATCGCCGACGCCTTTAACTTTATGATCGGCCAGCTGCGTGACATCATCAGCGGCGTGCAAGGTGCCACGCTCCAGGTGAGCTCATCGGCCAACGAGGTCCAGGCCACGGCCGAACACCTGGCTCAGGGCAGCGAAGCACAGGCAGTGCAGATCTCCGGCGCAGCTGCAGCTCTTGAAGATATGGCCACGTCCGTTCAGCAAGTTGCCGAGAACGCAGCGCTCTCGGCCTCGGTAGGTGAGAAAGCCCGCGCCAACGCCCAGCAGGGAACCCGGGCTGTGCGGGACACCATCGAGGGCATGAACCGCATCCGGGAACAGGTGCAGGAGACGGCCAAGCGCATCAAGCGTCTGGGGGAAAGCTCCCAGGAGATCGGCGAGATCGTGCAGTTGATCGACGACATCGCCGACCGGACGAGTATCCTGGCCCTGAACGCTTCTATCCAGGCCGCCATGGCTGGGGAGGCCGGGCGCGGCTTCGCCGTCGTCGCCGAGGAGGTAGAGCGGCTGGCCGAGCGCTCGACCGAGGCCACCAAGCAGATCACCAACCTGGTCAGGACGATCCAGAACGAGACGAACGAGGCCGTGAGCGGGATGGAGACCGCCACCCAAGAGGTAGTGGAGGGCTCTGTGTTGGCCGACCAGGCTGGCCAGGCACTGGCCGAGATTGAGGACGTCTCCACCCACCTGGCCGAACTGATCCAGTCCATCTCGCTGGCAGCCAGGCAGCAAGCCCGAGGATCAGAGGATATGGCCCAGTCGATGGATGAGATCTCACAGGTGACACAGCAGACGGCCGCCGGTACCAAGCAGGCCGCCGTGTCCATCAGCACACTGGCATCGCTGGCCGACGAGCTACGCGATTCGGTCAGCGCCTTCAAGTTGCCCGGTGGCAACGGGCGCGAGCTGATGTGACATTGATGCACATGTCGATGGACTATCCGACCCGTTTGAACAACGCCGCCACCTCCTGGCTCAAGGCGCCGGGCTTGGGCCAGGAGGTGGAACATACTCATTCACTTCAAGCCCGAATCCAATGAGGAAACCGTTCGCCACCTGTGCCGGCGGCTCAACTTCGAAAACGGAGACAAACGATGACCCGATCGATAGATAAGGCCATTCTGGCCGGTTTCGTAGAGGAAGTCAGGGGATACCTGCCCATCATCATGGAGGGCATCAGATCCCTGCACGAGGACCCCCACCAGCCGGAGGTCATAGAAGAAACCCACCGCTACGCTCACACGATCAAGGGCGCGGCCTCGATGGTCGGTCTCGCGGGCTTGAGTCACATCGCATACTACGTGGAAGAAGCTCTCGAAGGGGTCGCCGCCGGCCAGTTGGTCATGGGCGACGAGACGGCCGCGCTGTTGCAGGAGACCGTCGCGCAGATCGAAAGCTATCTGGGCGACGTGTTGAGCGACACACTGCGCGAGCGTCCCCTGCTGGCTGAAGTCACACGGGCGTACCGCCGCCTGTGGGGCTTGCCTGAGAAAGAGGACGAGGCAGCGACAGAGCGGGTGTTGGCCGAGGTTGAGGGGGATCCGCCGCCCGCGGAAGAAGATGCGGAGGACGTGACCGCTCTCATCGGGGCTGAGGCCGACCGCTACGATGAGGTCTCTCCGGAACTGCTAGAAACGTTTTCCCTCGAAGCCGAGGATCACCTGCGCAACATCAGCACCCGGTTGTCAACCCTGGCCAGGCAGCCTGAACGCAGAGATGCGCTGCAGGATATTCGCCGCAGCGTCCATACCCTCAAGGGCGCAGCAGGCGCAGTGGGCCTGCGGGCAATCGCCCGGTTGGCGCATAGGATGGAGGATCTCCTGGATCGGTTGTACGATGGCAGCCTGACCGTCGACCCCGACGTGATGGACGTGCTGTTCACGTCCGCCGATACCCTGGAGGATCTGACGGTCGGCGAGGTGGAAGGGGAGATTGTACAGGATACCCTCCGCGGCCTGTACGCTGACTACTCGACCCTGCTGGGCGAGGAGCACCTGGCGGAGGGCGCCGCTTCGCTTCCCTCAATATCGGGCGGAGCCGCTTCGCTTCCCTCAATATCGGGCGGAGCCGCTTCGCTTCCCTTCATATCGGGCGGGGCGACGCGGAACATCGAGCCATTGGGTGAGGAACCGGCCGTCGAGGTAGCCGAACCGGCTCCGCGCACCTCAGAGGACGAGGTGCCTGAAATACCGCAGGTCACTGTCCCGACGAAGGCGCCGCGCAAGCCTGGCGAAGTGGTACGCGTGCCACTCGAACGGCTGGATCAGTTGGTCAGGCTGACCAGCGAGCTATCCATCAATCGCACAGTCTTCGAGCAGCGCTTGAGCGACTTTGTACGCGCCGTCGATGAATTGCAGTTCAGCACCAGCCGTCTGCGCAGAGTATCTTCGAACCTGGAGACTCAGTACGAGGTAAGTGCGCTGGGAGGCAGGTGGCTGCCGGTTGCCGCCCACGCACCGCATCCCTCGACGACAGATGTTCCGTCCAGGCTCAACACCGGCCTGTTCCAGGAGATCACGTTCAACACCCATGGATTCGACGAACTGGAATTTGATCGGTACACCGAGTTTCATCGTCTTTCACGGGAGCTCTCCGAGACGGCCAGTGACATCAGGACAGTGAGCAACGAACTCGGCACCCTGATCGGCGATTTCGGCGGCATTCTGAACCGCCAGGGGCGCCTCTCCAGCGAGATACAGGACAGGCTGATGCAGATGCGCATGGTGCCGTTGGCTGCCCTGGCCACTCG
>Ga0180433_10006677_pt1 | contig 15013 bp, 9 predicted proteins | sample SS_ome_8_FD_132980 | JGI IMG/M metagenome (GOLD analysis project Ga0180433, IMG submission 132980) | Hypersaline lake sediment archaeal communities from the Salton Sea, California, USA - SS_1_D_1 metaG | ecosystem: Environmental > Aquatic > Non-marine Saline and Alkaline > Hypersaline > Sediment... | reverse complement strand
TTTCCGATAAAGTCGCTGTGGGATCTCTTTCTCGCTCTACTTGGCCTGTTAGGCGGAGGCCTGGCCGGCCTGTTCATACTGGGAATTTTCACCCGCCGGGCCAACAGCGCCGGAGCAATCATCGGCGTGATCTGCAGCACCGTGATACTCTACTGCGTCCAGCAATTCACAGACGTCCACTTCTTCCTCTACGGCGCAATCGCCATCGCCTCATGCGCCTCAATAGGCTACCTCGCCAGCCTGCTGATCCCATCGTCAAAACCACCCGCTGACAATCTTACAATACACACATTCACAGGGCGCGAATAGACAGGAGCAAAGCTTTATTCCTTTGCTCCATGCTTGCGGAGCATTTCGACAATTTGTTTGTGCCCGTTAATCTCTTCGGCCATAGACATGGGAGTGTAACGCCCGTACTTTTCAGCCAGGGACATGGGAGTGTGACCTTTGTCGGTTTTAGCATTAATGTCGGCGCCTTTGGATATGAGCATTTCCACGATGGCCTTATTCCCATTGCGGCAAGCTACATGAAAAGCAGTCCAACCTTCCCAACCAACATGGTTGCTATGCGCCTTTGCATTTACATCAACCCCGTGTGAAAGAAACAGCTTAACCAGCTCGATGTCACCTTTGTGATCATTAAGATTGACTGCCACATGTAGTACTGTGTGTCCCCCCAATCTGTGTCTCAGGTTTACATTAGCTCCTTTTGTGATGAGAAGCTCTGCGATTTCTATATCTGCAATAATCAATGGAAAGCGTCCTTCTGCAGTCTGAGCATCGACATCAGCACCGTTCTCGATCAGGAAGGTAACTGCTTGTTTGTGATTGCCATAAATTGCGCAGTGCAACGGCGTAAAATCTGCAGTATCTCCCTGGTTGATGTCGGCTCCGTCCGCAATGAGTGTCTTCACTTTGTCCAACTCCCCGAAAAATGCCGCCATGTTGACAGTTGATGTCTTGAAGCCTTTGGCAAGAAGGAATCTCACCATGTTCAGTTTATTCTCTATTATTGCAACGTGCAGGGCTGATAGACCATGCACTTTCACGTTAATGTCGGCACCATTAGCCAGGAGTAGTTCTATCATGTCCTTGTTGTCTTGTGAGGTAGCTATGTGCAAAGGTGCTGCATTACCCCCTTGACGTTTCTGGTTAATGTCGGCCCCTTTGGCCAGGAAGAACTTCACGACTTCCGGGCGATTAAACTCCACCGCGTTATGCAACGCAGTCTTGCCTGGGCCATCCATAGCGTTCAAGTCTGCACCCTCGGCAACAAGCAGAGTTATTAAGCCCATATCACCGGGAATCGTGGCATCGTGCAGCGGCGTACTATTCCATCGATCGTTCCTGGAGTTGATGTCGGCTCCCGCTTCCAGCAACGTTTCAGCCACGTCCTTTCTCGCTCTTAAAGCTGCCAGGTGGAGCGGAGTGCGACCCTCCTTCCCCTCTTTTGCCTCAATGTCGGCGCCTCTTGCCAAAAGTAACTTGACGATATCGTCGTGGCCCGCCTGACATGCGACGTGCAGCGGTGTCCGGCCAGTGCTGTCTCTTGCGCCAATATCGGCTCCCTTGTCAATCAGTAACGCGGCCATTTCCAATTGGCCCTGCCCGGCTGCCGTGTGCAAAGGCGTCCCGCCTTCGCGGTTGAGATTGATATCGGCCCCGCTGGCGATGAGGATTTCTGCAACGTCCTTGTGACCCTGTTCGGCTGCACTATGAAGAGGCGTCCAATAGTCTCCCTGCCATGCATTGACGTCTGCGCCACGAGCGATGAGCAGCTTCACAAGCTCCACATGCCCTTCCCAGGCTGCTTCGTGAAGAGGCCTCGCACTCCACCGGCCGGGGGCGTTGACATCAGCTCCCTTATCTATCAGAAGCATCACAATAGCTCGGTGGCCCGCCTTGACCGCGAGATTTAGTGGAGTATTGCCGTCACTGTCTTTCGCGTTGATAGCCGCCCCCGTGGCAAGTAGTTTCTTCACCTGCTCAACATCACCTTCGGCGGCCGCCTGGCGCAAAGTTGCCGAGTGGTCTGGTTGTTTCTCGTTCTCATCATCGTTCTTGGTGGGAGCCAGTTTCGTAATGTCCGGTATGTCCATTTTCTCTGCGATGGATAGACACATCTTGTCGCCGTCACCAAACCTAGCGCCATTGGATGTCAGGACATTCGTTACATCACTATTCCAGAGAGACTTGGTTTTTGCAGTCATTTCGTCGTCGTTTTTACTCAAAGACTGCATTACACATCTCAATAATCGCAGCCCCAATACCGACATCCCCGAGTCGTCCTCGACACTGACAGAGCTGTTAACATTCGCTCCGTTGGCGATAAGCAGCTTGACGGTTTCCGCATTATCCGAGTAGAAAACAGCGGAGTGCAGTGGGGTCATACCATCGGCGGCTTGTACGTTCACATCGGCGCCGCGGGACAGCAGTAACTGCGCCACTTCCTTTTGTCCCCCGGCAGCAGCACAGTGCAGGGCCGTCGCCGCACCAGGGTCATTCTCATTTACAGCTACACCTTCTTCGATGAAGGTTTTGACTTTGGCCAGATCACCCATATAGGCCGCCAAATGAATCGTTGATGGCACTTTACCAGTAGCCACGATGATGTCCACAATTTCCCTCCGGCTTGCATTCGCACTCATCATCGCGGCGTGCAACGGTGTTTGCCCGACAGCATCCTTCAGAGTGACGTCAGCGCCCTCATCTATGAGCAACCTGACAGTATCTTTGTCTGTTGAGCCCGCCGCAACATGGAGCGATGTTGACCCGTCTTGGTTGCGGGCATCGGGATTCGCACCTCTTTCGATGAGCAGCTTGGCCACCTCGGTGCGGCCGGCGACTGCTGCGTGTTCCAGCGGTGTTCTCTTCAGCTTGTCCTCCACGTTGACGTCCGCGCCATGCTCGATAAGCAGTCTCACAACCTCTATGTGGCCGGCATTTGCCGCACGATGCAGGGCAGCTCTACCCCTTTGGTCTTTGGCATTGACATCAGCACTATTTAAAATGTGCAACTTGACCTGCTCAAGGTCACCGTCAGCCGCAGCCTGGTGAAGTGATTTGGTGGATTCTTCTTTGCCCTCAGCAATGATGGGTGCATTGCCCTGGGCTGATTTTTCTGCTCTCGCCATTGGCAGAAGTGCTGCGCTTAAGATGATAACCGCAAGCAAACCGCCGATCCCGAGCTTTGCATTTTTTGGGAATGGGCGGCTCGTGATATGTTTGATTCGGCCTATCAGGGCCTTCTTCGATTCTACGACCCCTATCAATCTTAGACTCAGCGCGGGACTGCCGAAAGCCAGCCTCGAAATGTTAAGCAGTGTTTTGGGATAATCCTCGGCCTGCTCGCCCATCGCTACCAAGACCATCTCATCGACCGCCTGCTCTCTGACTTTGCGTATGATGGCGTTTGCCACCCAGAGCAGAGGATTATAGATGTAGATTATCTGGACTATCGCCTGGATGGAATTGACCCACAAATCGGCTCGCTTGATGTGAGCAAGCTCGTGCATCAGAATTGATTCTAAATGCCGCGGGTCTATCTCATCGGGCAGAGCTTTCGGAATCAAAATCGTCGGCCGAAGCAAGCCGCAGACCGAAGGGCTCACTGCAATCGAAGAAAGTCGCAGAGCTATCGGCCTGCGGATCCCCATTTTTTCGCGCGCACGTTCGAGAATAAGCAAAAGCTCCTCACTTGCCTCAGCGGATTCGGCGATCAGTCGCTTTACGAAAAATGCCCGCTGAATCAGCAATGCAACCATTACTAATACGGCAGCCAGCCATGCCAAAAAGACGTATCCCTGCCACGTCACTGACGATCTCGGCGCAAATGAAACGGCCGGAGATTCCGGGCCGGCCAATGTGGGTGGAGCAATTAGTGTCTCGCTCGGCGGCGACATCCCCGGATGTTCTTCGGCGGCAAAAGGTTCCTCGAGCATCGTGCTTTGTGGCTCATCGATGAGCCAGTATGCAGGGCTTGTGGGCGATGAAAGCGTTGTCGGCAGGACCAGCTTGAGCAAGACTATCATCCAGATCCAGTATCGAAACACCGCCCGTATTCTCTTCTTGAGAAACAAGTCCAGAAACAACAAAATAATGATAAGCACGCCGGACTGGATCAGCATCGGTACTGCAAAGTCAACGAAAGCATTTCCCGCCGAATTGATTTGTTCCATGATAACATTCATAATCGTTCCTCTCTCAATTAGCAATTCGTTATCAATATCTTCGCATAATGACTACTTCTTCTTCTTTCCCGGAGCCGACTTGCGGCGTTTGCGGTTCTTTATCATGTTCTCCAACTGTTTGTACTCGGCTTCCGACAGCTCTTCGTTCTCTATCAAAAACTGCATCATAGGCGTGAGAGTCCCGTCGAAAGCCCTGGCGACCGTCCTCATGATCTCGCCTCTTCTGGCCTGAGACTGGGTGACCGCCGAGCTGTACAGATAGAGATTGCGTATCCGCTGCGTCTTGAGCAGGCCCTTTTTGACCATGCGGTCCATCATGGTCTTGACCGTCGTGTAGGCCCAGCCCTTGTTGCCCTGAAGTTCCTCCTGAACGGTTGGGGCGGTGCAGGGCTCGAGCTTCCAGACGACCCGCAATATCGCCCATTCACTGTCGAAAAGTTCCGGCTCTTTCTTTGTCATGATCGACTCCTTATATCTATTTGAGTAATTTTTACTCTACTCAAGTAGATATTGCAAGCAAAAAATGATTTTTTTTTAGAAATTTTTCTTATCGCAAATTCGTCGCCGTCTTCGGTTTCCCACGAGGATTGAGGAACTCCCGGTATGCATTGACAGCACGTTCGCCCCAGACACCTTCGGTCAGTGAGTCTGAAAGCTCTTTGCTTGTCGCACCGGTATTGAACACAATGACCGTTGCTCCGTAATCGAAGTGCCTGGCCAGATACTCCTCCATCGTCAGCACGTTCCTGCCGACGGACGGCCCTATGATCGGACTTGCCTCGGTGCTCGCCCAATGAGGATTGCCGTGGCGTTCAAGCTCGGTGTACAGTGCTTCGAAATCATTGCGAAGCGGCCCAACCGGATATGTCGTCCATCCGGGTCGCGAATAATCATTGAATGCGATCTCTATCGGAGCGTTGGTGAATTCCACCAGCGGAGAGCCGATGACACCGGCGCCGGCGGCAATGTGCGTATACATTTTTTCGCTGGGAATTCCAGCCTCGAAAAGTTTCCGGGACCAGTAGGAAATATACTCCTTATTGACCCGGGCCAGCGCCCTTGCGAAATCTTCCGGCGGGTTGTCCTTGCCGTATCCCTTGTTGGTCAGAGCGTTATATCCCAGGCGGGCCTTGGGTGCTTTGTCCTCATCCATCAATCTGGCGATTTTCGGATTGATCTTGTCGATATTCGTATAGTTCGGAAGCGACGGCTCGGCGCCGACCGTCACACCTGAAAGAAGATGCCCTTTCCCCTGCTTTTTCAGTTTCTCAAGTCCCTCTTTAAGCGGCGGCGCTATCACCTCGTTTATAAGACGGTAAACCTCCCTCAAGACGGTTGGGCTGTTGTAGCAGATGACCGGCGCCATGCGTTCGGCCGTCCCCCAGTCGCGGTACCGATGCGGGTGCGGCGTGCCGTCGAAGTCTATCCATTCAACATTAGCCACGTTCTTTGGGTCATAGCCCGGTTTGTCTTTGTTCGAGTAGTTCCACAGGTCCGGCCGATTTCCCCATTCGTGTGTTTCAACAGTGAAATGAACGGCAACATTGTGACGAAGGGCGACATCGAAGGCCCCCCGGACGGCCAGCGCGATATCGGCGCGTTTGTTCTCACTGTGTTTCGGATCGAACCTCCAGGCCGGAATGATCAGGTGAAATCCCCAGTTTCTCCTTTTGGGATCTTCGACCTTGCCGATTCTTTCGACAACACGTTCGATGCCCTCTTCCAGTGGGCCGGTCTGCCCGCCGTACAGAGAACCGGCTTCACGTACCGGAAGAATCAGATACTGCGTTTCTTCTGTTTTTCGAAGATATCTTCTCAGGTCTTTCGGCTTCTGTATCGGCGCTTCTTTATTCAGTATTCTCAGAGCGCGATCGAGGACTTTCTCCGCCTCGCGAAAGCGGCGGCCATTCATGAGGGGCGGGAATTCATCGCGCATGATTAAACCGACCCGGTGCGGACTGCGCCCTTCAGATGCCCATCGTTGCATGCCTTCTTTGACTTTTTCCACCTTGTCCAGACAGGTCTTAATCATCTCTTCGCGCGTGCGCGTGTCATCCTGAGCCCGGAGAGGGCACGCAAGCGTGCAGCACAGCAGCGCTGCAGTTATCCCTGACACTATTTTCAGCTTACATTTCCCATCCACACGGTTAACAAGCATATTCTTCTCCGTACGCCATTAAGGGGACAAGCACCCAGTTTCTGTCATCGTAAATAGGTGGTTGTTCTTAGTTTTTTGATGAGTCAGACCTTCTACGTTTTCTCCTGTCTTTCTGCCTGCGAATTTTACTTAACCGTTTTGCTTCGGGGCTTTCTTTTCCAAGTAATTTGTTTTCCAGCATTTCGCAAAGTCGTTTTCTGGCATAATAACGGTTTAGTTTCTGAGTCCGGGTCTTCTGCATCTTTACCGCCAGTCCACTCGGCCGATGTGTAAGATGGACGCAAGTGGAACTCTTATTTGCTTTCTGCCCACCTGGCCCGCCGCTTCTGACAAACTTTTCCTCAATATCCGTCTCATACAACCTGCAACTCTTCATCCGCTGCTCAAGCTCTGCCGCCTTCCGTTCTGTAACTCCAAAGTCAATCATCTATCTTGCTCTCTCTCCAGTTCATCAGAGACAGTCACCCTTTCCTGTCATCGTAACCTGGCGGCTGTTCTTAGTTTCTTAATGCTGCTGCTCACGGGCGGCGAGATTTCGAGTTCTGTAGGATGGGCAGGTTTTCCACCGTAAGGCGTCCTGTGGACTGCCCATGCGGTTCATTATTCTCCAATCAGAATTCTCTTTTCTTCAGCATGGGCAATCGAGTTGCCCATCCTACAAACTCACCAGTCCGCCGGAATTTCATTTCTTTTTTTACCGAAGTAAAATCTCCAATAGGATTTCAAAGGTTTCGTCAGGTTGATTTTCAACTCTCCTATCTTCGGATCATAATATAATCCGCCCGTACCATCCAGAACAGAACTCTCAGTACTGTTCAGTTTCGCGGAAATGCACTCTCCTGAGGGACCGGGCCATTCTCTTCTTTCAGGATGGTTCTTCCAATATTCCCATAACTCATGCAATGAATCCTGGAATCTACCATTTTGTTCAGTGAAGAGCTCTATGCTCCTTCTGGAAAGTACCAGGTTATTTATCGTAGGTTGTAGTCTCCACCGGTAAGAATTACCTAAGATCCATGTCCATACAAGTCCTATCGTGACAAGCAGAATTCCGATCACGAATGCGGAGAACCGTTTACTAACCTCACGCTTTTTCATAGACCATACCCCGTGTCAACCACATGTCGAGGACAGACTAAGACACATTTTTTTATTGTCAGTGATTAGTTGATCGTACGCGCTGGCCGATTAGGCGGCCGATTCTTATTGCTTGTTCCCATACTTGTTTCTGATCCTCGACCCGCACGTATGGGTAATCGGACAACCTGGCGTCCGGGCCGTAACGTTTTATTACACCGCTCATCTCACATGTATCTCCCACGCCGCAGGTCAGGCAGGGGATGTTGCCCTTAACCATCATTTGCCCGACAAGCTCCATGCGTTCCATGTCCCTTAACTGTATGCCCAGTGCCTGATTGGTATTTTTCGCCGCTTCGGGACTCAGGTAGGTCAGGACCGTTGCGCACAGCTTGCCCCTGAGCAGGTTGGTGACATGTCTCAGCGACCAGAATCTCTCGAGAAGGGCCTTTGTGAAACCGTCTATCTGCTTATAGGGAAGATACGCACCGATAATCAATGCCTTTGCTTTCTTGATTCGTTCCGCAAGTTCCGGAAAGTCATCCTTAACTTTGCAGATGTTGTCCTGAACACACTTCTTGCACGCGAGGCAGGGCCTGATGTTGATCCGGCTGAGTTTCACGAATTCGCACTCCAGCCCGGTTTCATCCAATACGGCTCGAACAAGCCTGTCCGTGTTACTGTCTTTCACAGGACTGCCGGAAATTCCCAATACTTCGATACTCATTATGATTTCCCTGTCGTACTATTGAAACATCAATGAAGCCAATTCCGAGGCCGTTCAGAACTTGCTGACGTATTCGAGGAACTTGCGTGCCGTTCTGTCGAGGTTTTCGAGACTTCCGCCGCCGGCTAATTCGGCGCACATTTCGTAGCCTACGTAGCCCTGGTAGCCAATCTCCCTGAGGCTGTTGAAAAACGTCTCGTAATCGACAATGCCCTTTCCCATCGGTACGGCTCGAATCAACGTCTTTTCCTGCGAATAGTTAACGAGACTCTCTTCATAGTGATATCTCGGCAGGCGCACGTATTGAGCCGCGGTGGTGTGTACGATATAGGGCTTCATCTTGAGAACCGCCGCTCTTAATTGCTCGGCGTTCATGCCCTGCAGCGTCGGGGTCCAGGCATCGAACGCGGCCTTGACGTTGGGCAGATTGACCTCGTCGAGCAGCCAGTACATCGTGTCGTGGTGCGATGCGATATCATGGTGATTCTGCACGGCCAGAGTAACGCCGTGCTCTGCGGCCTTCTGCCCGGCCAGTTTCAATCCCTCGACTACCGCAGCATACTGTTTATCGAACGGCACGCCGGGGCGCTCGTAGCCGGTGAAGACCCGCACCATGTTCGTGCCGAGATCGGCGGCGAGTTCGGCCAGCTCGCCGACGTAGCAGGCCTGGATTTCGGCGTTCGGGATGCCGGTCTTGTCAATTCCCGCCGTTAAATCCGTGTACCCGGCCATGCAGACCAGCTTGAGACCGAGATCATCTATTTTACTTCTAAGCGCCTCGCGTGCGGCCGCATCGTAATCCGAAACCGAAACGTGGGGCCTCTTTGCCGTCAGCATTACACCTTCAAAGCCGAGTTCCTTCGCCTTTTCCAGAAACTCTTCGACGCTCAATTTCGCCTGGCCGCGCCAGAAACCGGCGTAGCTGACCGAATGCAGGCACGTCTTTATCCTGAAATCCTTCGAATCATTCATTGGCAATCCCCATCGAAACTTGTCTGACGACAGTCAAGAATTCCCGGCGTTGCCGCGGCGTCCGGCGGAAATGGACTTGACCGCGCCGCGAACGGTCCATAATATATCAGCCATACGGTGTTGTTACAAGGTGAATACGGGTTTGGCCGGCGAACTTGCGTCGGCGGGATTTCTTTAGCAAGGAGTACCGATGGCTTCTATTATTGTGATGTCGGGAGCTCAGAAAGGCGACTATTACCCGCTTGGCCGGCGGACAAACGTGATCGGCAGGGACGAGGCCGTGCTGATTCAGGTACTGGATGAACATATTTCCCGCAAGCACATGCAGATTCGCTTCGATCCGGACAAGGGGAAATATTTCGCGCTCGATATGAGAAGCAAACACGGCGTATTCATCAACGGCGGCAGGATCCACGACGAGACACAGTTGGTCGAGAACGACCAGATTCACATAGGGCAGACCGATCTGCTTTTCACGGAAGAGGACTTCACCGATCGCGAGAGTGCGCTTTCGCACTTCAAGAAAGTCGGCGAGCGGATGCGCGCGACGATAATTGACTAACCGCCAGACGCGTGGGCGGCAAACCTGCCGATCCTGCTTGCCGGAATGGACGTGATCATGTAGGGGCGACCCTATGTGGTCGCCCGGGATCGACAGGATTGCCAGTGTTTTAGGGCGACCACATAGGGTCGCCCGGGCTCGACAGGATTGCCAATGTTTTAGGGCGACCACATAGGGTCGCCCCTACCGATCGGCGTCAGGGCAGGCGGCAAACTCAAACGCTCTCGCGCGTGATTTTCGCGCCTACGGGATTTAGCTTTTCCTCGATTCTCTCATAGCCGCGGTCGATGTGGTATACGCGATTGATAGTGGTCTCGCCTTCGGCGGCAAGGCCGGCCAGCACAAGCGCCGCCGAGGCCCGCAGATCCGACGCCATCACCGGAGCGGCGATCAGCTTCTTGACACCGGCGACGATGACTGTGGGGCCTTCCTTGCGCAGGTTCGCCGCCATTCGATTCAGCTCGGCAACGTGCATGGACCTGTCCGGGAAGATTTTCTCGATAACAACGCTGTTGCCGCTTGCCAGCGATAGAAGAGCCATGAACTGGGCCTGTAAGTCCGTCGGAAAGCCGGGGTAAGGTTGAGTGGTAATATCGGCCGTACCGATCGGACCCGTTCGGCTGACGACACAGCCGTTTCCGGCGGCCTGGACCCTCACTCCGATGTTTCGCAGCGTATCGACCGCGGCCATCATGTCGTCGAGGCGGCAGTTTTCGATTCGCAGCTCGCCGGCGGTGATGGCGGCGGCGACCATGAACGTCCCGGCCTCGATCCGGTCGGGAATAACCTCATATTGGACGGGGCGTAGCTGCTTGACCCCTTCGATTGTGAGCCGGGGCGAACCAATGCCGCTAATCTTAGCGCCCATCACATTGAGGCAGTTGGCAAGGTCTGCGATTTCGGGTTCGCAGGCGGCGGACTCGATGACGGTTCGCCCCCTGGCCAGAGTAGCCGCCATAAGGATATTTGCGGTCCCCAGCACCGTAGAGCCAAAGGCGCCGCCCATGAAGATTTCTCTGCCCTTTAGGCCTCTCGGAGCCTCGGCGATGATATAGCCGTTCCTGAGATGTATCTTGGCGCCGAGAGCTTTGAGGCCCTTGACGTGAAGGTTGACGGGCCTGTCGCCGATGGCGCATCCGCCGGGCATCGAGACTTCGGCCCTGCCGCAGCGCGCGAGCAGCGGCCCGAGTATACAGATGCTGGCCCGCATTCTTCGGACGATGTCATACTCGCCGACAGGATGATCGACTGTAGTCGCATCGATGCACAATCGTCCGTCGGACTCGCGGCCGACCTCGCAGCCTAACTCGCCTAACAGCTCGCCACATACCGAGATATCGGAAAGATTGGGTACCGAAGACAGACAGGTTTTGCCCTCAGCCAGGATCGCCGCCGCCATTATCGGCAGAGATGCGTTCTTTGAGCCGCTTATTCTAACGCTGCCCGCGAGCCTGACAGGCCCTTCAACCCGGAATATGTCCATAATCCGTTTTCCTTTGACAATCGGAGATCGGCAATTGACAATTCGACAACTTTGCAATAGTAAATATCTGATGGAAATTAGTCAATGAAATACGTAGATATCATAATCTGCCTGGCTGGAGTAGCCCTTCTGGCGCACTGGCTGCTCAGGACTTCGCTGGGCAGACGGGCCTTAGCCGATTCGCCCCCGCGCCGAAACGACATGCCGTTCTACCTGCCGCTTATCCCGTTCTTTTTCTCGTTCGGAATCGTTTCGATGGCGGCAGTTATCGCCGGTAAACTGACCGAAGACTGGCCGGACTGGCAAAGGGCAATCGTAGATAATATCGTTCAATGCATCGGGGTAATACTAACGGCTATCCTGATCGTTATTCTTGCCCGAGTCCATTTTGCCGGGCGATTGAAGGGATTCGGCCTCGGATTCCGGGGATTTGCGAAAAATCTTCTGTTGGCCCCGCTATATCTGCTCGCCGTCTTGCCGCTTATCTGGGTTGCGGTCGAGTTGACAGAAAATGTTGCCCGGCATGTTTCAGATCCCGAATACCAGATGCAGAAGCATCAACAGCTTCAAGTGGTTACAGAAAATCCGCAGTTGGCGCTGCGAATACTGGTTGTTGCCGGGGCCGTGTTAATTGGCCCGTTTTTCGAGGAGTTGCTGTTTCGAGGGCTTATTCAAACAACGATCCGCTCTTTTCTATCCGAGGCGGGAAAGCGGGTCTGGCCGGCAATTGTATTCAGCTCGCTCCTGTTTATGATAATGCACTCGGATCCGGGACATTGGCCTGCGCTATTTGTCCTGGGAATGTGCATGGGCTATGCATACGAGAAAAGCGGATCATTATGGAGACCAATTTTCATACACGTCATGTTCAACGCAATAAATGTAATAGGAACTTTGATCAGTTAACTATCGTGTTTCCCGCTAAGAAGACCGGAGGTTTTACATGTACAACAGAGCAAGCTATCGCTACCCGGATAAGATGATGCCGCTGTTTCGTATCCTGCTTATTTTAATTATCATTGAATTGTCCGGTTTTGCCGCGGGTGCCGTTCGAGCCGCTCATTCGGTGAAATCACCCAACGGAAATGTAATTCTCACTTTTAAGGTCGGCAGCGAGCGAGGCAATTTGATCTATTCGGTGTCCTTCGGCGGCAAGCCCGTTGTTATGGATTCGCATCTTGGACTTTCTCTCAAAAACGTCGCTTCACTTGAGACCGGCTTTGAAATCAGCGATGCTTTCACGATTAGTCACAACAGCACGTATTCACCTGTTTACGGTGAGCGTAAAACGATCCGCGACAATTACAATCAGCTCATTGTGGATCTGAAAGAAAGGCGCACGCCCGGCCGCGCACTGCGGCTTACGTTCCGTGCCTATAACGAAGGTGTTGCGCTGCGGTACACCGTTCCGCAGCAGGATGCTCTGAAGAACTTTGTCATTTCAGCCGAGAAGACACAGTTCCGTTTTACAGGTGACCACCCTGCTTACGCCGTGTATTCCGCTCAGGGCAAGTACAGCAAAGTCCCGCTGAGCAGGCTCAGGAAAAACTGTGAGAGGCCGCTGGTCGTTGAGATTGGCGATAAGGTCTTCGCGGCAGTCGCCGAAGCCGGGCTGGTCGATTACGCCCGGATGCGGCTTTCGCCGGACGAGGGGCGGCAGCACACAATCATAAGCTCGCTGGCAGGCGAGGTCGTCACCGGCGCGCCGCTAACAACACCGTGGCGCGTTATTATGCTGGGACGGTCGCCCGGAGAGCTGCTGGAGCACAATTATCTGATAATGAATCTCAACGAGCCTTGCGCGATAGAGGACCCATCCTGGATCAGGCCCGGCAAGGTCATCCGCGAAGTGACGTTAACCACGACCGGCGGCATGGCGTGCGTCGATTTTGCGGCCAAGCACAATCTGCAATACGTCGAATTCGATGCCGGCTGGTATGGCCACGAATACACCGAACAGGCCGACGCCCGGACCATCTCCGTCGATCCGAAGCGATCAAAGGGCCCGCTCGATCTTCACGCCGTCATAGAATACGCAAAGCAGCGTGATATCGGGATCATACTGTACGTCAATCGCCGGGCGCTGGAGCGCCAGCTTGATGAGGTTCTGCCGCTCTATGAGAAGTGGGGGATCAAAGGCGTCAAGTACGGCTTCGTCCAGGTCGGCTCGCAAAAGTGGACGGCGTGGCTTCACGAAGCGGTCCGCAAAGCGGCCGAGCATCGTCTCATGGTGGACGTTCACGATGAATACCGCCCGACCGGGTACAGCCGGACGTATCCGAACCTGATGACGCAGGAGGGCATCGCAGGTGATGAAACGAAACCTACGAACAGTCTGACTTTGACTATTTTGTTTACCCGAATGCTGGCCGGCGCCGGCGACAACACGATCTGCTACTATGACGGGCGGGTTGATGAAAACGCAAGCCACGCGTATCAACTGGCCAAGAGCGTGTGCTTCTACAGCCCCTGGCAATTCCTGTACTGGTACGACCGCCCCGATAGCTCTCCAAGAAGGGCCGGCGGCGCCGGTGGCGGCCGCAACGTTATCGGCGACGAACCTGAGCTGGAGTTCTTCGATCATGTCCCCACCGTCTGGGACGATACGAAAGTCATCCACGGCGAAATCGGTCAGTACGCGGTCATCGCCCGGCGCTCGGGCGATAGCTGGTTTATCGGCTGCATGAACGCAGAGGCCCCGCGCACTCTGGATGTCCCGCTGGACTTCCTGGACGCGGGCCGCTCATACGTCGCTCACATCTACTCCGACGATCCCGCCGTAGCGACCCGGACGCACGTGAGAATTGACCGCCGAACCGTGGATTCTTCGTCCGTGCTGAAAGTCGAGCTGCCCCCGCGAGGCGGCCGGGCAATGAGGATTCACCCGTCTAGAGCCGATGATATCGGTACATCTAACGAGTATTGAACTGTAGCGGTGAGATTGTTATGTCGCTGCGCTGCTCCTAGGAAACACACAGATTCTTTGCAGGAAAAGGCAAGGCTGCATACTGTCATTCCGACCGAAGTGATGCGCAGCATCATGTAGCGGAGGAATCTGGTCTCGAACGGGAAGATTCTAACAATTGCCGGCCAGATTTCTCGACTTCGCTCGAAATGACAGATGTTGAGCTTCCATTCCGTTCCCGACAAAAACAGGCTCTTCGCCACGCGCGGGCGGGACGCCCGCGACACTATGCAGTGGGTAGGGTGGGCAACTGTGTTGCCCACGCGGATTCTTTTATGCTTTGGGCTCGACCCAAATCGGGCTGGACCAGGCGTACTGGTTGTTGGCCTGGACAACGCGCAGGTAATACCAATTCACGTCCTTGCCGTTGTCGGTGTCGGGGACTTTGTATGACGTGCGATAATGATCCGCGAAGACCAGCCTGTGGAGCATCGCCGATTCTTTGGGGAAGTCGCCCGTAAAGAGCATCTCGTTGCTCTCGGCCAACTGCCCGAACGTCTGCGAAACGGATTCGTTGGTGGGTTTGTTGAGCGCGACTTTCACCCGGGTGTCGGGGTTGCCGCGAATCTTGAGTACCACCGCCTTGGTCGAAATGTCCTCGAACTGCTGGCGCAGCGCCGTGAAAGACTGAACGCGCAGGTGTTTTTCCGAGCATTCGATTATCTTGTCCCTGCGGCTCTCATCGAGCGGCCCGGCCTGGAAGCATCGCTGAACGTTTTCCAGAACGCCGCCGTCGATTGTGATATCGAAATCCCAATCGCAGATTCTCGTCATATCCAGTGCCGGCCACGGTCCCCAGCCGTACTCGAAACGCAGCAGAACCGGCTCATCCCAGCTTCTTGCATTCGGCTCGCGATCCATCGGGAAGTCGCGGTGAAA
>Ga0180433_10006676_pt1 | contig 15014 bp, 13 predicted proteins | sample SS_ome_8_FD_132980 | JGI IMG/M metagenome (GOLD analysis project Ga0180433, IMG submission 132980) | Hypersaline lake sediment archaeal communities from the Salton Sea, California, USA - SS_1_D_1 metaG | ecosystem: Environmental > Aquatic > Non-marine Saline and Alkaline > Hypersaline >... | reverse complement strand
GCAGTTGGCGGAGGAGATCTCCGAGGCCCTCGGCGTCGGCCTGTGCGACGCGGCGGTGAGCCGGTTCGGGGACGGAGAGATTCGCGTGCGCATCCGGGAGACGGTTCGCGGAGCGGACGTCTTCGTCATTCAGCCGACCTGCCCCCCGGTGAACGATCACCTGATGGAGCTCCTCCTCATGATCGACGCGATCCGCCGCGCCTCGGCGCGCCAGGTGGTCGCGGTCGTCCCGTACTATGGCTACGCTCGCCAGGACCGCAAGCACACCGGGCGGGTCCCGATCTCGGCGCGGCTTGTGGCGAACCTGATCGAGGTCGCGGGGGCGGACCGCGTTCTCACCATGGATCTCCACGCCGGACAGATCCAGGGGTTCTTCAACGTGCCGGTGGACAACCTGCGCACCGATTGGATCTTCGCGGATCACATCCGGGAGAGCTCCGATCGGTTCGACCACACGGTCATCGTGTCCCCGGACGCGGGCGGCACGGCCCGCGCGAGGATGGTCGCCGAGCGGCTGGACCGTCCGCTCGCGATCCTAGAGAAGCGCCGATCCCCCGACGGCTCGGACGTGGACGTGATGAACGTCATCGGAGACGTCTCCGGGAAGCGCGCGATCCTGATCGACGACATCCTGTCCTCCGGCGGGACGATGGTGAAGGCGGCCAATCGGCTGCTCGCCGACGGGGCCACGGAGGTCTCCGCTTACTGCACCCACGGCATCCTCTCCGGCAACGCCCTGGAACTGATGGCGGAATCCCCCTTGAAACGGGTGGTTCTGACCAATACCATCTTCAACGAGCGCGGGAACGAGAGTGAGATCGTCGACTACATCCATGTGGGTGAGCATCTCGCGAAGACGATACGTCGGATCTTCGAGTACAAGTCGGTGAGCCACCTCTTCCCGCATTACTAGACGAAATCCAAAGAGAGCGCCAGGTGAACGAGGATGCATACGTTGGAAGTCAAACAGAGGCCTGCCGGGAAGGCGAACGCCCTCCGGCGTGACGGATTTGTTCCGGGCATCGTTTACGGACCGTCGATCGAGAGCACGCCGATCGCGATCGAGCAGAAGGACCTGCAGTCGCTCTTCTCGGCCATCACGCGAAGCTCGCGGATCAACCTGGCGGTAGCCGGCGACGACGGCGTGAAGGAGATGGACGTCTTCCTGAAGGTGGTCGACTACGATCCGATCACCGACGAACCGAAGCACGTCGATTTGTATCATCCGGACGTCGGACACCCCCTGAAGCTGCACGTGCCGGTCAAGATCACCGGCGAGCCCCGCGGGGTGAAGTCCGGCGGGATCCTGAGCGTCCTGTTCAACACGATCCGCGTCCATGGGCTTCCGAAGGACATCCCCAGCCTGATCACCATCGACGTCTCAGACCTCGACATGGGGGAGGGGATTCACGTGCGGGACATCGATTTCGGCAACGTCGAGCCGATGCTTCCTCCCGAGAGAACGCTGGTGAGCGTCATCGCACCGCGTGGCATGGAGATGGAGGAGGAAGCGGCGGAGCTGGAAGAGGGCGTGATCGAGGGCGAAGAGGGCGAGATCGTCGAAGAGGGGGCGCCGGCAGAGGAAGGAGAAGAGACCGCTGCCGAAGAGGCGTAGACCATGAAGGCGGTCTTCGGGCTCGGAAACCCGGGCCGCGACTACGCGCTGACGCGTCACAACATCGGGTTCGAGGTCGTCGACCTCTATCGAAAGGTCCATCGGCTTCGTCGGAAAGGGCGGATCGAGAGCTCCGCCCTTGTCTATTCGACCGGCGAGCTCCTTCTGGTCAAGCCGATGACGTTCATGAACGACAGCGGGTTGGCGGTGCGCGGGGTGCTCGAGAGATACGGTATCCCGGTCCGGGACGCGCTCGTCGTGCACGACGATCTCGATCTCCCGCTGGGCCGGATCAAGGCGGCCGCGGGGGGCGGCGCCGGCACGCACAAAGGGGTGCGGTCGATCCTCGAGTCGCTCGGGACCGAGGTGGTTCCACGCCTGAAGATCGGGATCGATCTCGAGGATCGGGCGGAGGATGGGCGCGGCTTCGTCCTCGCCCGGTTCACGCCCGAGGAGTGGTCCCGGGTCTTGCCGGCGTTGGAGCGCGCCGTCGAAGCGATCGACCTGTACCGTCGCGGGGACATCGAGTCGGTGATGACCCGGATCAACCGGCGGGACGGATCGCTTGCCGAGGGGTAGTGGCCCGGTATACTCGACCCGTCCAGGCCGTTCGGTTCGGCGGACACGATGGAGGAGGCGACGATGTACGACCGATTCTCGCGCGAGTCGATGGAGATCATCGCGATCTCGCAAGAGGAGGCCGAGGGCTGGCGACACAGCTACGTCGGCACGGAGCACCTCCTGCTCGCGTTTCTCAAGATCGCCGAGAGCGAAGTCTATCGCTTCCTGACGTCGAACGGCGTGACCTACGACAAGGCCGCAGCCCTCCTGGAAGAGGAGAAGGAGCGCGGCGAGGTACGCCTCTCCGCCGACGACCTCGAGCCGACGCCGCGGCTGAAACGGGTCATGAAGATCTCCTTCGAAGAGGCGCGACGGGCGGGGCTGAACACGATCCGCCCCGAACACCTTCTGCTCGGACTGCTTCGCGAGGGGGAAGGGACCGGCGCGGCGCTCCTCCATCAGTTCGGGATCGATCTCAACAAGGCGCGCGGCTACTTCCTTCCGCCCGGCGGGGTCGGAATGACCGTTCGAACGACCCGGCGCGGCGCCCAGCGCAAGGGGGAGATCTCCGAGTTCGGCCGCAACCTCGTGGAGGAGGCGATGGCCGGAAACCTCGATCCGGTCATCGGCCGCGAGGAGGAGATGGAGCGGATCATCCAGACCCTCACACGACGACGGAAGAACAACCCGGCGCTCGTCGGCGAATCGGGCGTGGGGAAGACCGCCGTCGTCGAGGGCCTCGCGCAACGAATCGCCAGCGGTGACGTGCCGGCGCTGCTGCGATCGAAGGAGATCATCGAGCTCGATATGGCGTCGGTCGTCGCCGGGACGAAGTACCGGGGCGAGTTCGAGCAACGGCTGAAGGCGCTGATCAACAAGGTCGCCGAGGAGGACAACGTCATCCTGTTCATCGACGAGCTGCAGACCGTCGTCGGAGCCGGCGGAGCGGAGGGGGCGATCGACGCCTCGTCGATCCTCAAGCCGCCGCTCGCCTCCGGCGCGATCCAGTGCATCGGGACCGCGACCCTCAACGAGTACCGCAAGTCTGTGGAGAAGGACCCGGCGCTGAAACGCCGGTTCAAGACGATCTACGTCGAGGAGCCGTCGGTCGAAGGAACCGTGAAGATCCTCAAGGGGCTTCGCCCGCAGTACGAGAAGCACCACGGGGTGAAGATCACCGACGACGCCTTGCAGCAGGCAGCGCGCCTGTCGGATCGGTACGTCACCGACCAGTTCCTCCCCGACAAGGCGATCGACTTGATCGACGAGACGGCGGCCCGGATCAAGCTGCAGCGAACCCGGGTCCCCGACGAGGCGCGCGAGCTGATGGAGCAGGTCGACACGCTGGACGAAGAGGAGCGGGACGCGGTCGCCGCCCAGGACTACGAGACCGCCGCGCGCCTCCGCGATCGGAAGGCGGAACTCGTCACGCGGATCGAGGAGCTGAGCGAAACGGCGTACAAGGGGAACGAGTTGCAGGTGACCGGGCGAGAGATCGCGCAGATGGTCGCGATGTGGACCGGGGTCCCGATCGGGCACGTGCAGGAAGAAGAGACGGCCCGGATGGTCCACATGGAGGACAAGGTCCACGACCGCTTGATCGCGCAGGACGAGGCGGTCCGCGCTGTCTCTCGATCGATCCGTCGCGCCTACGCCGGGGTGAAGAACCCACGGCGCCCCGTCGGCGTGTTCATGTTCCTCGGACCGACCGGCGTGGGAAAGACCGAGCTCTCGAAGACGCTGGCCGAGTTCCTGTTCGGGGACGAGGAGGCGCTGATCCGCGTCGACATGTCCGAGTACATGGAGCGGTTCTCCGTCTCCCGGTTGACCGGGGCCCCTCCCGGCTACGTCGGATACGAGGAGGCCGGGGAGCTGACGGAGAAGGTCCGCCATCGGCCGTACTCGGTCGTCCTGTTCGACGAGATCGAGAAGGCGCACCGCGACGTGTTCAACATCCTCCTTCAGGTGATGGAGGACGGCATCCTCACCGACTCGCAGGGACGACGGGTCGACTTCCGCAACACGGTGCTCATCATGACCTCGAACGTCGGGAGCGAGCTGATCACCGACCGTGGGACGCTCGGGTTCTCCGATCAGGACGAGACGTCGGAGGAGTCGTATCAGGACATGAAGTCGCGGGTGACCGGCGAAGTGCGGAAGGTCTTCCGCCCCGAGTTCCTCAACCGGCTCGATGACATCATCGTCTTCCATCAGCTGAATCGCGACCAGGTCCGGGAGATCGCCGAGCTGATGATCCGCGAGCTGGCGCTCCGTCTCGAGGAGGAACGCGAGATCGCGCTGTCCCTCGACGACTCGGCGTGGAAGCTGCTGATCGAGCAGGGGTACGACCCGAAGTACGGGGCGCGCCCGATGCGTCGGACGATCGAGCGGTTGATCGAGAATCCTATCTCCGAGGAGATCCTCCTCGGCCACTTCCCGTCCGGTTCCGCCGTCACGGCGATCTCCGACGGGGAGGAGTTCCGATTCGAAGCGAGCGGTTGACATGCCGTTTCGCTGTTCCGAGTGCGGCTATCGATCGATCAAGTGGCTCGGGCGATGTCCGAGCTGCGGCGGGTGGGACACGTTGGCCGAGGATCACGCGGCGGACGAAGGGCCGGCGGAAGCCGCCTCGTGGCTCGGCGAGGAGCTTCGGTCGATCGACCGGGTCGATCTGGACGAGATCCGCCGCCTGCCCACCGGCATGGAGGAGTTCGACCGACTGCTCGGCGGAGGGCTCATTCCTGGGGGTGTGATCCTGTTCGGCGGGGAACCGGGGATCGGGAAGTCGACTCTTCTGCTCCAGGTTGCGGAGCTCGTCGCCCGCCGGTACGGGAACGTCCTCTACGTTTCCGGCGAGGAGTCGGAGGGACAGGTCAAGCTCCGGGCAAGCCGGATCGGGGTCGACAACCCGCGTCTGTACGTGCTGTCCGAGCAATCCCTCAACCGCATCCTCGCGGCGACCGAGGAGCTCTCCCCGGTTGTCCTGATTGTCGATTCGATTCAGACAACGGTGGACGAGCGGGCAGCCGGCGAGGCGGGGAGCCTCCGGCAGCTGCGCGAAGCGTCGAGTGAGCTGATCCGCCGGGCGAAGTCGAGGAAGATGGCGACGTTCCTGGTGGGGCACATCACGAAGGAGGGCGCGTTCGCGGGGCCGAAGTCGGTCGAGCACCTCGTCGACGCGGCCGTCTACCTCGAGGGCAGCCGCGGGGAGGACCTCCGGATTCTCCGGTCGGTGAAGAACCGATTCGGCGCGACGAACGAGGTCGTCGTCTTCCGGATGACCGCCGAGGGGGTGACGGAGATCGCCGATCCGTCGCGCTTCTTCCTCGACGGGATGGAAGGGGAGCCGCGCCCGGGCACGACCGTCGTGCCGATCTTGGAAGGGACTCGGCCGATCCTCGTCGAGATGCAGGCGCTCGTCTCGCCGACCGGGGGGTACGGGATCCCGCAGCGGCGGTGCACGGGACTCGACGTGAACCGGATTCTGCTGCTGCTGGCGGTGATGGAGAAGCACCTCGGGATGCAGGTCGGCGGAGCGGACGTCTACCTGAGCCTCGCCGGCGGGCTGGAGACGAAGGAGCGAGGGACCGATCTCGGGGCGGTCGCGTCGATCTGCTCGAGCCTCCGCAACCGCGCACTTCCCGCCCGGACAGCGATCGTCGGGGAAGTCGGGCTGTCGGGGGAGATCCGCCCCGTACGCAGGCTCGCCGAGCGGATTCGCGAGGCGGACAAGATGGGGATGGAGCGGATCCTCGTCCCGAGCGGAGCGCGCCGCCCCAAGGGGAGCCGGATTGAGGTCATCGGCCTCGAGCGAATCGGACAGGCGATCGAGGAAGCCGGGCTGGCGTAGGAGCAAGCATGAATGATTCACGATGGAAGAGGTTGACCGAAGCCGCCGCGGTCCTGCGCGAACGTCTGCCGGAGATCCCTCGGGTGGCGATCACGCTCGGGTCGGGCCTTTCGGACGCGTTCGGGATCCCGGACGGCGGGCGGATCATCCGGGTGGAGAAGATCCCGTACATCCCTCGGCCGAGCGTCGCCGGGCACGCCGGGGAGTTCTGGGCCGGGCGGATCGAAGGCACGCCGGTCCTCGTCCAGCGCGGGCGGGTCCACTTCTACGAGGGACACAGCGTCGACGACGTCGTGTTCGTCACGCGGCTGTTCGCGATGGTGGGAGTCAGGATGTTGATCGTGACCAACGCGTCGGGCGCGATCGACCCGCGGCTCCGCGCCGGCGACCTCGTGGCGATCAGCGATCACATCAACATGCTCGGCGCGAATCCGCTGCACGGGCCGAACCTGGACGCGCTCGGTCCGCGGTTTCCCGACATGTCAGCGGCCTACACACCGCGTCTCCGGCGGCTGGCTCGTGAGGTCGCGGACGCCGAGGGGATCGATCTCGAGGAGGGCGTCTACGTGGCTGCGCTCGGCCCGTCGTACGAGACGCCGGCCGAGATCCGGGCGTTTCGGGCGATGGGAGCCGATCTCGTCGGGATGTCGAGCGTCCCCGAGGTGATCGGGGCGGCGCATGCGGGGATGGAGGTCCTCGGGCTCTCCATCGTGACGAACCTCGCGGCGGGGGTCGACCCGCAGGCGACGCTCAGCCACGAGGAGGTCATCGAGACGACCGAGCGAAGGGGCGCCGAGATGCGCCGCCTCCTCTTCGCCATCGTCGCACGGCTTTGACTGGCAGAAGACACCCGATTGTGCGTTGCGATGCGCGCTCCAGGCGGTATAATGGCGCCGCCGTTCGGCGGTGGCTGGGAAGGCCACGGGTCGAATGGCACATCTCTAGGTCGTTTGGGAGGGGACGGTAGATGGCCAGCGAACCGACACTGAACCCGTTTGAGATCTCGCAGCGGCAGCTCGGCAAGGCGGCGGAGACGCTCCACCTCGACCCGCAGATCCACGCGCTCTTGCGGGAACCGATGCGGACGCTCGAGGTGCACTTCCCGGTTCGGATGGACGACGGGACGGTGAAGACGTTCACCGGGTTCCGCGTCCAGTACAACGACGCGCGCGGCCCGACCAAGGGGGGACTGCGCTTTCACCCCGACGAGACGATCGACACGGTCAAGGCGCTCGCAGCGTGGATGACATGGAAGTGCGCCGTGGTCGATATCCCGTACGGTGGCGGGAAGGGCGGCGTGATCTGCAATCCGAAAGAGCTCTCGGTCGGCGAGGTCGAGCGCGTGGCGCGCGGCTTCGTTCGCGCGATCGGGCGGTTCATCGGTCCCGAGAAGGACGTTCCGGCTCCCGATGTCTATACCACGCCCCAGATCATGGGCTGGATGATGGACGAGTACTCGACGATCGTCGGGTACAACGCGCCCGGGGTGATCACCGGGAAGCCGATCCCGCTCGGCGGGTCGCTCGGCCGCGGGGACGCGACGGCCCGTGGGGCTGTCTACTGCATCCTCGAGGCCGCCAAGGTCCTCGACATCGACCTCGACGGGGCGACGGTGGCGATCCAGGGGTACGGAAACGCGGGGTACTACTGCGGGACGCTGATGCAGGAGCTGGCGGGAAGCAAGATTGTGGCCGTGACCGATTCGCGCGGCGGGATCTACGACCCCGACGGAATCGATCCCGAGAAGGCCTTCCAGCACAAGCGGGACACCGGGTCGGTCACGGGGTTCGCGGGGCTCAAGGCGATCACCAACGAGGAGGTTCTCGAGCTCGATGTGGACGTGCTGATCCCCGCGGCGATCGAGAACGTAATTACCGAGAGCAACGCGCCGAACGTCAAGGCGAGGATCGTCGCCGAGGCGGCGAACGGGCCGACGACCCCGGAGGCGGACGAGATCCTGCACGAGAAGGGCACGTACGTGATTCCGGACTTCCTCTGCAATGCCGGCGGGGTCACTGTCTCGTACTTCGAGTGGGTCCAGAACATCGGCGGGTTCTACTGGTCGATCGAGGAGGTTCACCAGCGGTTGAAGGCGAAGATGGTGGAAGCGTTCCATGCGGTCCACGACATGGCCAAGAACAAGAACGTCGACAACCGGACCGGTGCGTACTTGGTCTCGGTCCAGCGCGTCGCGGAGGCGATGCGGCTGCGCGGTTGGGTGTAGATCGAAGACGGAGCACGGATCAGCGGAGGCTTCGGCCGAAAGGAGCCCCCGCTGGCTTCATGGCCTGCACGAAGCGGAGCGGCACTCGAGATGAAGGCGACGATGCGCGCGAGGACGTCGAATATCGAGACAAGGGAGGTCTTTCTCAGGAAGGTCTTCCCGTCCCTGTCTTCGCCCGAGATCGAGGAGTTGAACCGTATTTGCCTCGCGGTCCGTTTCAGCGAGGGCGAGCTGGTCGCGCAGGAGGGATCGTACGCCTCCGGAATCTACGTCATCCGATCCGGACTCGTCAGCATCGGCAAGCACGCCAGCCACGGGCGTGAGAAGCGGGTGCTGAGGTTCCTGGCCGCCGGCGAGATGTTCGGTTTGGAGGCGGTCTTCCTCGAGCGCGAACCGGTCAACGTTCAGTTCGCCAAGACGCTCGTCGAATCGGATCTGATCTTCGTCGAGCGATCGAACATCCTCGGGTTCAGCAAGGATCATCCCCGCCTGTTCGCCGATCTGTGTCGATGGTTGGCCCGCGAAGTCATCATGCTCGAGTTCAAGTTGGCGCGAGAAGCCGTCGAGTCGATGGATCGGAATCTCGCGCTCTTGCTCATCGCTCTGGCGAACAAGTACGGCCGGAAGCACGCGGAAGGGATGGCGGTCGATCTGCCGGTCTCGCGGCAGACCCTCGGGGAGATGCTCGGCGTCTCGGTGGAGTCGGTGATGCGCGGGTTGAAGCGATTCCGGGAGTTGGGCCTGATCGCCACCGAGAACAGCCGCATCTGGATCAAGGATTCCGAAAGCCTCGCACAGCGGGCCCGGGTCACCGACTTCTACCTGTCGATCATCGAAGAGACGCTGTAGTCCGGGATCACGCCGAGTTCGAAGTGGCGTTCGTGCACGCCTCCGGAGCGAGGAGCCACTGCTCCCCGTCCCACTTCGCACCGTCCAGGGCGCGACACAGCTGCTTCGCTTTGCGGTACGTGATGTACGAGAGGTCGGCGACCCGATGAAGGTCGATCTCCTTCGGAAGGGCGACGCGGCTGCCATCGATCGGCCGACCGAGACACGCGAGATCCTGCAGGAGCGCTTGGACGCGCCCCGCGGGGTCGAGCTGGGATCTCCATACCGCGCGCGCCAACAGAAGTCCCCGCTGGGCATAGTGGGCCATCAGCAGGGATTGCAGCGCCTCATCCATCTCCAACGCGGCCTCGAAGTCGTTCTGTTCGAGGAACGACAGAGAGACCTGTGACACGGCCCGACAGGACGACCGGTGAAGATGCTCCCCCCCGGGGAGGTACATCTCGACGCCGATCAGGCTGACCGGGCCGTAGAGGCCCGTCGATACCGGATCGCCCCCGGCGATGGCGTCGACGTACGATTCGTGGACGATTCCTTCGACCACCAAGTAGACGCCGGCGGCATACGTGCCGGCCTGGAAGATGAGCTCGTCCGGCGCGTACCGTATGTGAAGTGGTTCGTGCCGGGCGAACACGTCCTCCGGGGCGCCGCGGGCTTCGGTTGTCGGTCGGATCGCGCGTTTCATACAGCATTCACTCCACGATCAACGTACACCGGATACGCGATTCGACCAACGGGAGTTGACCTATCGAAGGCAGGCTGTTCGCGTCAGGCGGGGTGCCAGGGGAAGGCCTCGGTCCTGCCATTTGACAGTCGACCTTCCTGCGGATGATGGCCCCGCTGGATCCATTCGCGTGGGCAGTTCCTGCGGTTCGACGGTTCGTTTTCGCAGCGGCGAGGCAGTTCAAGCGGTGAGTTGACGTTCGATGGGCTGCAAGACTGTTGGGCCACGTCTGTCGGGAGCGCTACTGCTGGGCGACGGACTCGGATAGCCTTCGCATTGGAGGTGAGTACTTGATGACCATTCGAGATACGAGTCAAGTACCGACCGGCTTAGCCGAAGCGCAGATCAACCCTTACGAGATGATGCTCCAGCAGTTGGACATGGTCCGGGAATACACGAACCTTCCCAATGGGATCTGGAACATCCTGCGCAAGCCCGAACGTGCCCTCGAGGTCAGCGTCCCGGTGGTACGGGACGACGGCGACATCGAGGTGTTCACCGGATATCGCGTTCAGTACAACAGCGCGCGCGGCCCCTGCAAGGGCGGGATCCGCTTCCACCCGGGGGTGACGGGGGATGAGGTCAAGGCGTTGGCCGGGTGGATGACGTGGAAGTGTGCCGTGGTCAACGTTCCGTACGGAGGCGGCAAGGGCGGCGTTTGCGTCGACCCGGCTCGCCTGACGCGCAACGAGCTCGAGCGGCTGACGCGCCGGTATACGGCGATGATCTATCCGCTGATCGGAACGCGGAAGGACATCCCGGCTCCGGACGTGAACACGAACGCCGATGTCATGAACTGGATCGTCGACACCGCCGGCGTCCTCGGCGGCGAAGCGATGCCGGGGATCGTGACGGGAAAGGCGATCGAGATGGGAGGCGCCCTCGGTCGTCGCGAAGCCACCGGTCGCGGGGTCATGTTCGTGACCCTCGGGATCCTCGAGCGGCTCGGGATAGAGATCGGGAACGCCCGAATCGCGGTGCAGGGGTTCGGGAACGTGGGCTCCATCGCGGCGCAGCTGCTCGCGGAGCAGGGCGCATCGATCGTCGGAATCAGCGACGTCTCCGGTGCGTACTACTGCCCCAATGGATTCGACATCCATGACGTGCTGAAGTATGTCGCGGGCTCCCCAGGCCACCTCCTTGCCGGCTATGACGCACCGGGCGTCGAATCGATCAGCAACGAGGAGCTTCTGTCGCTCGACGTGGACGTGCTGGTCCCGGCGGCGCTCGAGGCGCAGATCACGGCGCGGAACGCGGCCGACGTCCGAGCGCGGGTGATCGTCGAGGGCGCGAACGGCCCGACGACGCCCGAGGCGGACCTGATCCTCGGGGAGCGCGGTGCCGTCATCGTCCCCGACATCCTCGCGAACGCGGGCGGCGTAATCTGCTCGTACTTCGAATGGGTGCAGAACATCCAGTGCTTCCCGTGGGAAGAGGCGCAGACGAATCAGCGACTCGGCTCCATCATGCAGCGGTCGGTCGACGAGGTCTGGACCCTCGCCAAGGAGCGGAACGTCTCGCTGCGGCTGGCGGCGTTCATCCTCGGGGTCGAACGGGTCGCCGCGGCGCAGCAGATGCGGGGCGTCTTCCCGTAGGGAGAACGGATGAAGGATAGGCCGAGCGGGCTCCAGCCGGTCGAGGTTTCGGCCGCGGCGCTGTTCGCCGGCGCGTTGGCGCATTGCGCGAGGCGAACCGGTCAGGATCCCGAGACGGTGCTCGAGCGGTTGCGGGCGGGGGACCCGGAAGTTCACGGGACGTTCCGCTACGCGATCGCCAAGGGGCTCGGGGAGTATCTCGGAAGCCTCGGCGTCGCGTTCCGCGCGGTCTACGTGTACGGAAGCGCGATGGGAGAAGCCTCTTCGCCGTGCTCGGACATCGACATCATCCTCGAGCTCGATCGCCCCACCGATTGCGTCGATCGGCTGATCCGAGGGCTGGACATCGCGTTGGTGACGCAGTTCCGGGCGCTGTTTCCCTGGGCGCAGGCGCTGGGTTCGCTGCTCGACGTCAGGACAGTGGGCGATCGGCTGGGCAGGACGAGAGACCGCTTCAGCGCGGGCTTCTCGGGCGTGGGGACGGCCCCGGTCTGTCTATGGCGTATCCCTCCCGAGACCCAGGGGGCCCTCGACGAGAAGGGCCCCCGGCGGCCTCGACCGGTCAGTTCGCATTGATGAAGAACTGCTTCATCCGCTGGAGATCGTAGACGTCGAACTGGACCAGACTGAGCACATCGATGTGGCTCTGGCTTCCCGGGTTGACGCAGGGCGTCTTCCCGAGGACCGTGCGGTAGTCACCGAGAACGACCGACTCGTGGCAGTGCCCACAGAGGACGAGGTACGGCTGCGTGCGCTCGATGAACCGCCGGATCTCCGAGCTTCCGACGTGGGCGGGAAGGGAGAGGTACTTGTACGTGCCCCCCGGCGGGACCCAATCGAGCGGCGTATCGTACGGGGGCGAGTGGAACAGGTGGATCGTGCGCTCGGGGACGTAGTCCCTCGGGTCGCCCGCCGTCGCCAGGTACTTGTCGAAATCGGCCAGGTCGTCGGCGATCGTCCCGCATCCCACGTCGTCGACGGTCCGGATGCCCATCGCGAAGAGGTCGGCGCACGGATCGATCCCCGGCGGCCGTAGCTCGGCGCGATTGTCGAACTTCACCCAGTCCATGAGGAGACCGGCCCCGGGAGGCACGAACGGATAGCCGGCGACGCGGAGCAGCGGGACCTCACTCGGAAAGAACGAATGCATCTGGCGTGAGTCCTTCAGCTCCACGCTGCGGTCGTTGACCAGGTGGAAGTTGGCCGTCGCGTCGTCGAACTCGCGCAGGACCCCCTCGACGGCGCGGCAATCGTCGTTCCCCTGGATCGCGTAGATGTGGGTCAGCCGATGGCCGTGGAAGAAGCTCTCGAAGAGCGGGATGAGTTCGCCGCGGAAGAACTCTGCCTGGCGTTCGACCAGATCGGATGCCGGGTCCCTCCCCGACGTGCGAAGCCCTCCGCCGGGCGCCAGATCCCCGGCGATGAAGATCGAGGAGATCCGCCACACGTCGGCCACGCGGAGCAGCAACTCGTACAGGGAGAGATTCCCGTGCAGATCGCTGACTGCAAGCGCGTGCATGCCGTCGCAAGGGTATCGCCGGGGAGGGGCTTGTCAAGCGATCCGGCGGCGGAAGCGGGGTCGCTGGCCGCTGGGGCCGGCGCGGGCTAGACTCGGCCCATGACCGCTGCGAACGATCTCGAGGAACAACGGTCCGACCCAGGGCGAAGGGAGGGGAGTCGACGATCGACCCCCACCCCGAGAGCCGGCTCGATCGATCCGCGTCGTGCCATGCATACGGCCGAGCACATCCTCAACGCCGTGATGCAACGGGACTTCGGGACGGGCCGGAGCATCGAGGTCCACTTCGGGTCGAAGAAGTCGAAGGCGGACTACTGCGTGCCTCGGCCTCTTGGTGAGGTCGAGGTACGTGAGATCGAGGCGGCGGTCAACGTCGAGATCGCCCGGGATCTCCCGATCACCAGCTTCGAGGTCTCTCGCGAGGAGGCCGAAGCCCGCTACGACATGGGGAAGGTCCCGGCGGATGCAGAGCGCATCCGCATCGTGCGAATCGGCGATCTGGACGTAATCCCGTGCGTGGGAAACCACGCGGAGCGCACCGGTCAGATGGGCCGCTTCGTCGTCCGAAGCACCACGATGCGCGATCCGAACCACGTTCGCATCCGCTACGCACTCGAACAGGATGCGTCGTGAGGAGGAAGCGGTGCCGGACGCCTCCCATCCGGGTGCGGGGTCCAGAGAGCCGATACAGCTGCATCGACTGGACTGCTTCGGAGACGGCGATCGCCAAGGTGGCTCGCTCGGTTCGGATGCCACACGGAGCGGCGCTGGAGACGGTGCCAGTCGTGATCGGTCGCACAGGCTAAGGACGAGGACGATGTCGGCCAGCCGCGAGCGGGAGTGGCACGGAAAGACGCAGTCGTTCTCCTGTCCGACGACCGGGTCTACGATCTGGTCGACCGGTCCCGGGAAGGGTGCTAGGTTGCTGCCGATTCCGGCTTTGCGAAGATGACTTCGTAGCGGGCACGGAGCCACGCGCCGACCTGCTCCGCGGTTGATGTCGGGGTCGCTACGTCGCGGACGGGGATCGGTTCGCCGAACGCGATGCGGACCGGTCCGGTGTAGAGGAAGATGCGCTGGAACCGCGCAATCGGTCCGGTCATCAGGCGTGCGTAGACACGGCGGTTGGAGCAGTTCTCCTCGCGGATCGGGATGAGATAGGCGGGCCGCTCGCTCGGGGCGTCCTGAAGCCGCTTTACCGGCGCGCCGAGACCCGGATACCAGTGTCGCTCCTGCGTGCCGCCACCGGCGGGATGGATAATGGCGCTCCCGCCGCGCCGCACGTGGCTCGCGCCCACGTCGAGGCTGCTGCGATTGATGGCCCGCAGCTCGTCGCGGCTTGGTACGGCGTGCATGAGCGACGCCAGGCGGTGCGCGTCCGCGCGCCTCCCGCCTCCCTGGCGCCAGGCGGTGTGCGTCCGCGGGACCTCCATGGGGAAGGAGACGTCGCCGAGGCTCGGCACCAGTCGGCAGATGTAGCTCGTTGTGAACCATCGGAGTTCGCTACGCTCCAGGCTTGCGGCAACAAGGAACGGTGTCAACGGCGACGGGTGGTTGCCGAAGAAGAGGACGGGGTGATCCGACAGGATGGCCCCGCAGGATCGCGGGAGCAGCGGCCGCCAGTCGATGTCGACCTCGCGAAGGAAGTGTCGCGAGCCGTCGCACAGTCCGTCTCGGCCGATGCAGCGATCGAGGAGAACGGCGAGTTCGAGGAACGCGTCGAACGGATAGAACGACTCAAGGAGCGATGACGCGACGCGCAGCACGACCGAGGTCTCCGGCGCGGCCCGGTAGACCCGCAACAGCGCCACGACATCGCCCGCTTCGAACGCTGAGCGCATGCGGTTCAAGGCCGCATGCGCCGATCGGAATCCCGCCTGATGCAACATGGTCCCCTTCGACCCGCCCGCGGGACACGCCCATCTTCAACGAAGCCGTCGCTGGGTGCAATCGATCCGGTTCCGGTGGTTCAGATCTCGGCACGCTGGTACCGGTGCCAGAGGTCGCCCGCGGTGTCGGCGGGATCGTCTCGAACGCCGTACTGCGCGAAGAACGCACAGACCCGCTCGATGTCGCGGTG
>Ga0180433_10006674_pt1 | contig 15016 bp, 21 predicted proteins | sample SS_ome_8_FD_132980 | JGI IMG/M metagenome (GOLD analysis project Ga0180433, IMG submission 132980) | Hypersaline lake sediment archaeal communities from the Salton Sea, California, USA - SS_1_D_1 metaG | ecosystem: Environmental > Aquatic > Non-marine Saline and Alkaline > Hypersaline >... | reverse complement strand
TACAGGCAATCGCTCATGTTTTCGAAAGCATGGAACAAATTTCTTTAAAAGAATCCGATGACCACAAGGTTGCAGATGTATCAATCATGTTATTGTGCATGTTTGCCCATGATTTGGCTGATGTGATATTGCAAATTAAAAATGGAAGCATTGTAAGATTACGAGAAAAAGATGAAGGAAGATAAGAAAATGGATGATGGGATCAATTTTAATGAAGAGTTTGACAAGATTAACCAAGAGGCTCAAAAGTGGGGTGAAGAAGCTAGCTACATTCAATGGAAGAGGAATTATTCTAGATATCTAACAGAAGCTAGAGAAATGTTTCAGCGTGAAGAGGAAGAAAAAAAAGCCAATTCATTTGGTTCTAAAGTAAAATGTTGGTTCAAGCTGTTCTGGCCTGATAATGAAAATATGTAATCAAGGCAGCTGCTTAACCTATGAGAAAATTAATCTTGAAGGAACAGATGACAGTAGAAATTAATATCAACAAGCTTAACGATCCCTCCTATTATCCTAGCCAGGTTTGTAGGGATTGCCTAGAAAAAGCTGGGGGATATCTAATCGCCTCTACTTTCGTTACCACACGGACTGCATGCCAGTGTTGTGGTAAGGAAGAGATGTGCCACGACCCTAAAGATTTCGGTTATCCGGTGTTCAGTCCACCGGTCTATAAGGGCAGTTTGATGATTGGCCCAATGTGCAGGGCAAAATGATAGTAATAATTTGTTTGTTAATATGTTTGTTTTTTGCCTTTTTTCTAAAGTGGTTGTGTAATTGGCTAAATATAAAATGAGGTGTTAAATGCAATCTAGTAATCGCAGTTCAATGGATAGCGGAAATATAAATTTTAACCAGTATAAAACTCAGATGGAAAACAACCGCCGTTTTGTCAGGTTGGAGTTGTTCAAAGTAACCGCAGCTTTAAGATCAGCAAAAGCCAATTATGTAAGAGCTAAACAAGCCGGTGATTTAAGGGCTGAAGTTGCATATAGGGGTCAAAATGCTGACCTAGAATATAAAAGATTAATTTTGAAAATAGCCAATGAAGCTATTGAATTATTAGGGTTAGCCATGAAGCAGCAGGCCTGCATTTCAGTTGAGGGAACCTTAAAATCAACCAATGCTCACCAATATTCCGTTGTGGATTTTGATAGGCCTAGATCACCAAGTAGTTATGGAGTGTGTGATTGATGAAATGGAGTCAGCTTTTGTGTTTTCACCGTTGGGAATTGACTTCTAAGGGACGAGTTTATGGTGACAGAAAATTAAAATCCTATTATATCACAATACATTGTCAAAAATGTGATAAGGTGAAGCTCATATCCTTTAAGTTCGGCACAGAGTTTCATGGCGAATCAATAAGAAGATATTGTGAAAAGAATGGCATCCGTTACAAAGACGTCTATATGTGTGCTAGGTACGAATGAGGTAAAACTTATAATAACAGGCAACCCCATTCCATTGAAGAGGGCTAGAGCAAACGTTAAATCCGGACGGATGTTTAATTCCCAATGGAAACAGCAAGAGGCCACCGGCTGGTTGATGAGGAAACTCTGGAACCGGCCTTTTTTGTGTTCACCGGTTCAACTAGATTTTTTATTTATATTTGAGATGCCCAAGTCGTTGAGCAAAAGGAATAGGATTGTAGTTGATGGCACCCCGTGTTTAAAAGTGCCGGATTTGAGCAATCTTATCAAATATTATGAGGATTGTGGCAATGGTATCATATGGGAAGATGACCGCTTAATATGGAAGGAATCGCAACGAAAAATCTGGGGTGAAGACCCTAGAACAGAAATTATTATAAGGTGGAAAGATGACTAAAAAAGAAACAATCGTTTGGCATAATGAGAAAAGGTTTTTATCAGAGTTGATACCTTATGAGCTGAACCCTAGAAAGATGTCGCCTGAGCAGGAAAAAAAGCTAAAGAAGTCATTAAATGATATTGGCTATGCCGAGGTTATAGCTATCAACCTAGATAATCGAATTATTGCCGGTCACCAGAGACATCGCATTCTATCTCAGGAAAATAAAGTGGATATTGAAATAGATGTAAGGGTGCCCAGTAGAATGCTCACTGAGGATGAGTTTAAATTATATCTTATAAATTCAAACAAGATCAGCGGCGATTGGGATTATGATATTTTGGGTGATTTGTTAACCATTGATGAACTCAAGGATTTTGATTTTGACCTTGAAGACGTTGGTGTTGATACCGAAACAGAGGAAGAGGAGCAGCCAGAGGTTGTGTTCAGTGACGAGCTTGATGAATCGCATAACTACGTGGTTCTTTATTTTAGCAATGACCTTGATTGGTTAGCTGCTAAGACCCATTTCAATTTAGAAACAGTTCATTCTATGAGGAGCAATGGCAAGCCGTGGTCAAAAGGTATTGGCCGTGTAGTCGATGGAGCTAAATACCTTGATGGGCTGAAAAAATGAGAATTTTTATACCCAGTTATGGAAGAGCTGGCAATGTCACAACCCTAGAGTTCATGCCAAATGCTCAAGTGATTGTTCCACAGTCGCAGCTCAAGATATATCAAGATCACTATGGAGATTCAGTTATAGCCATACCTGATGACCAAGACGGAAATGTAGCCAAAAAGCGTAATGCTATACTGAACCTAATGCATGACGATGAACTTGCTTGGCTGGTAGATGATGACCTTATAGACATCATTCGCATAAAGGGTATTTTATCCTTAGATGCCGAGGAGGTGTTATATCGGCACTGGGAACTTCTAGATAGTTATAATGGATTATACGGTGGATTCGCTATAAGTGACGACCCTGTCAAATATGCCGAATATTGTCCATTCAGTTTGACTAAACCTAGCTATGGTTGTGTCATGATAAGAAAACATTCAAACCTTTTATATGATGAAACATTAGGAAGACATGAGGATGCTGATTATTTTCTCAAGGTTCTACACGCCGGAGGTGTGGTTATTCGCGATAATCGCTATTTTTTTAAATTCAAGTGCAATAAATCAAAAGCCACAAACCGAGGCGGGATTGAGGGAAGTGAACGAGACTATAAGCCGTCATTGGATAAACTTTGCAAACGATGGGGATCAGTCATTAAAATAAAAAAAGGTCAGATGATGGGGATTAATTCACCGAGGAATGGAGCATGACAGAAATCAAATTTTACTCACCTTCATACAAGAGAAGTCAAGGGGTGGTTACCCAAGATTACCTACCATTCTGTAAGTATGTGGTTGCCGAATTCGAAGCCGACCAGTATCTCAACGCAGGCCATGATTGTTGGATCGTGCCGAACTCAGCTCAAGGTTCAGTATCTAGAATTAGAAACTACATATTAGACCATGGAGAATCTGAGCGTATAGTGATACTAGATGATGATATGAGGGGTATAGCTCGCTATTGTTATCAGAAAGCTCGAAAGCTTACTCCTGATGAGGTGTTAGAATTTGTTGAAAATGGATTCAATTTAGCCGATGAATTGGGGGTAAAGTATTGGGGCATGAATCTACTAGCTGATAAGGGTGCCTACCGTGAATATACTCCATTTTCGATGACTTCCTGCATTCTTGGCCCATTTCAAGCTTTTAATTCCTTAGACTTGCGTTATGATGAGAACCTACCACTTAAGGAGGATTATGACCTTTCCTTACAGGTGCTGAATAAATATAGGAAAACGTTACGATTCAATGCCTACCATTATCTAGTCAAACAGCACACCAATACAGGAGGATGTGCCGATTATCGTACTCGATCCAGGGAAGCTGAACAGATGCAGCTGCTCATTAAAAAATGGGGTTCTTCTATAGTAAAGCAGGATAAAAATTCCAAGGGTGATATAAACCCAATAATAAAACCACCGATTCATGGGGTTTGAGATGGCCGATGACAACAAGAAAAAAAGAAAACACAACGAACCCATCGTTCTAGATGAATACAAACTCAAAGAATTATTGAAGCTATCTAGAGTCTTAAACACTGAACAAATAGCCGATTTTTTTGGATTTTCTAAACAAACACTATATAACATATTTGAAAGACAGCCCGAAGCTCGTATTGCCTATAAGAAAGGTAAATCACAGGCGATCGCCTCAATTGCTGGAAATCTTATCAGTTTAGCACAGAGTGGCCATGTTGCTGCTATGATGTTCTATTTAAAGACTCAAGCAGGATGGCGTGAAACAACACACATAGACCATAGTAATTCAGATGGTACTATGGTAGCGCCGACTCGCATTGAGTTAGTTTCGCCTAAAGATGGTGAGGTTTTAGAAGATGAAGAATAGCATACAGAAGGGTCAACGTTTTGGAAGATTAGTTGCTGTTAGCGAGTATGATAAAAATAAAAGAGGTCTAACCACTTGGGTGTTTCAATGCGATTGTGGTTGTGTAGTAACAACACCATTAAAATATATTTTTCAAGGTTATGTAAAGTCCTGCGGGTGCTTAAAAACTGATGTGAATATAAAAAAAAACAAGGAGCGCAGAAGAGGGGGGCAGGCCAAACCGTTCAAAAATCTAAAAGAAGCCTATAACCATTGTGATTTCATTAAAAAAGCTGATTTTGGCTATACGCTAGTATTTGGAAACCTAGAGATGAACATGCAGGAATGGGCTGACACTCTAGGAATTAGTCGAGAGGTTTTGAATTATAGAATTTTAAACCGATGGCCATTACATGAAGCTTTAACTCCTATAAGATTAAAACACCTACATGACAACCATAAAGGTTAACTTACCAAAAAAAATTAGAAAGATGTTTAATGTCGATAGGGGTGACGTTAGATATCGAGCAGCCTATGGTGGTCGAGGTAGTGGCAAGTCATTCAATTTTGCTCTAATAGCAGCTATTATGGGCTATATTGAGCCCCTGCGCATTCTCTGTACTAGAGAATTTCAAGCTTCAATTAAAACCTCATTTCATGCTGAAGTAAAAAATGCCATTCTTTCTAAACCTTGGTTAGCGGCTGGATATGACATCGGCGTGGACTATATAAAAGGTAAGAATGGAACCGAGTTTATTTTCAGGGGATTACGACACAATATGAGCAGTATCAAGTCTATGGCTCATATTGACATTTGCATTATCGAGGAAGCTGAAGACATTCCAGAAACGAGTTGGTTAGAGTTAGAACCCACCATTAGAGCTAAGAAATCCGAAATTTGGGCTATCTGGAACCCAAAAAAAGATAATTCACCGGTAGACAAAAGATTCGTTAAACACCCACCCGCCAATGCTATCGTTGTTAAGATGGATTACCATGACAACCCTTGGTTTCCGAAGGTGTTGGAAGATCAAAGACTCAGAGACCGTGATACCATGTCGCCTGGGATGTATCGTCATGTTTGGGAGGGTCACTATCTCAAAGAAGACGATTCAAATGTGTTTTGTAATAAATGGGAAATTGGAGATTTCAAACCAACATTCGAATGGGATGGGCCCTATTTTGGTTTAGATTGGGGCTTTGCTCAAGACCCTACAGCTTGTGTGAAAGTATGGGTTTATGATCGAAAGTTATGGGTGGAGTATGAAGCCGTGAAGGTCGGGTTAGAGTTAGATAGCACCGCTAACTTTATTAAAAATTTAATTCCGAACATTGAGCGTTATGTTATAAGAGCAGATAGTGCAAGACCTGAATCCATTAGCTACATAAAAAGACATGGTTTATCTAGGATTGTTGCAGCAGAAAAGGGCAAGGGTTCAGTCGAGGATGGCATTGCTTTTATGAAATCATTTGATAAAATTGTATTACATAGCCGATGTGTAGAAACCCAACAGGAATTTGAGTTATACAGCTATAAAGTGGATAGGCTTACTGGTGATATAATGCCTGATATCATAGACAGAAATAACCACTGTATTGATGCTATTCGCTATGCATTAGAACCAGCCATGAAGCGACAAAAGATTGATTACTCAAAGTTAATATAGGTTTGATATGGGAAAATTTTCAATTTTGGATACTCTTAGAAATATCATTAATTCGTTAGTGAATTCTAGAAATGCCATAACTCAAAATAAAATGGTTTCTAGCAGAGTGGGAAATGACCAATTGAAAGCCATTTATATCTCTGGTATTGGCTCTAAAATCGTTCGCTTAAAGGCCGGATATGCCTTGAAGGACACTATCCAATTTGCCACAGAAAAGGATGAAGAAATTTTCAAGGCTAGATTTCAAAAAGCCGTCAAAGCTGCTGCTAGGTATATGATTGGTTTCGGTCGAGGTATCATCGTATTGTATAATCAAGGTGACGATCTTTCCATGCCCGTTTCTGCTCCTTTTGACCCTATGACAGTAAAATTGAAGGTTTTTAGCGGAGATATGGTTACTGGCATATCGCCTAGCCTCGATTTGATGAATGAAAGATATTACAAACCCGTTTATTACTCGGTACGTGGCGTAAGGTTTCATTATAGCCGAGTGATTGATTTTACTTATTTTGAACCGCCTGAAGATATGGCACCCACCTATGATTATGGGGGAATTAGTGAGTTTGAGTTAATTTACAACCAGTTAATCAATGATGGGGTAGTCGAACGATGTACTCCAACCATCTTAGAAAAAAATTCAACTCTTTTCTATCGTGTTGAAGGTTTTAAGGCTGCTATGCAAGACCAAAGAGATACGGATATTATCCGTTATTTTCAGGAAGTGGAAAATGGCCGATCAATCTATGGAGCTGGCTTATTAGATAAGGATGACGAGGTTTTAAGCGTTACTCAAGCTTTATCAAACCTACAGGAAGCTGACACCATAACATTGCGGCGATTAGCCCTTGTGACAGGGATTCCGATGGCCATTCTTATTGGCGAGAATGTCAAGGGGTTAAATTCCACCGGTGAAAATGAGATGTTGGTTTTTCAAGAAATGATTGAAACCGTTCAGTCAGAATATTTAGAGGAGCCAATCAATCGCTTGCTAGGATTGTGTGGCATGGAGAGGGTTGAGTTTTCGATTAATCAGGGACGTTCACCAGACACTCAAATAGAATTTGAATCGAAGGCAATTCAAAACGCACAGATTCTTTATCAGCTTGGAGAGGATCACGAAAAATATCTTATTGAAAAGGATGTGATCGCTAAAGATGATTATCAAAGCTTTTTCTTTCCCGAAGAAATGGAAGAGCCTGAAGAGGAACCAACGCCAACATTTAAGGAATTAAATGCCCAGCTCGAAACCAATCAAGAAAATTAAGATACCTCCGCCGTCGAAAGCCTATGAACGTGAGATGAGGGAAAACATTATTTTCATGCTCGATCAGATTGGCAAACGGTTTACTAATCAGGTGTTTGATGCCCTGCCGAAAAAGGTGGTGGAATCTTTTGAAGACAGTTACCGAGGAAACTATGCGAAAGATTTTATGAATCTTACCAAGCAGGTGACTAAAAAGCTGTTGAACCAATTCTCTAATGACCGCATAGAAAGAATGGTTGAGGCTGTCACCAGTAAAATGGACAGGTACTCAAAACAGTATCTGATGAGCCACCTAGAAGATGCGATCGGCATAGATACCGGAAAAATTCTAGATGATGAGGGAATTAAAGTTAAAATCTCTGCTCTAAAGATAGAAACAGAGATGTGGATTCGAAAGTTGCGCGATGAGACCCTACAGTTGATCACTGCTGATTCATTAAGGATTATGGCCGAAGGTGGTTCTTTACAGGATGTGATGAATGTATTCAACGAGGATATTGATAAAAAAAAGGTTCAGGGAAGAACAGTAGCTCGAACGCAAGTGAGTACATACAACGCCTTGACTCTTAAGGCAAGAGCGGAAAATATTGGGATATCTAAAGGCATATGGAGAACCGCCGAGGATGAGCGTGTAAGAAAAGCGCACATAGACCGAAATGGTAAAGAATTCGATTTGAAAGAGGGGCTATGGTCAAATATTGATCAACAGCATCTTTTGCCTGGGGTGGACATAAATTGTCGTTGTACTACAGAACTTATCTTGCCCTAGTTGGAAAAGCGTTGTAATATAAATTATATTTTGTATAGAACTAGGGTAACAAGGAGTTCTAGATGCATGATTTAACATGTGAAGATCAGTATAAGAGACAATCGCCTATTACTGGAAAATGGTTAAATTCTAATGGTGAATGTGTCAATGTCGTTGACATTTTGCAAAATCTCTCGCCTATCGGGCCATTTCCTACTAGTAGCACAGCCACTATTTATTCAGCTAGTAACGGAACGACCTTGAGAGAGGTGCCCGTAGGAGGCATGCCTATATTGTCGATTAGGCCTCAAACAGCCTATGCTGGAAGTGGAAGGCAGTTAATACCCATAAATTTTGGAATATTCACCGGCGCCAATTGTTATTTTGAAATTCTAAAAAATGCCACACTTACTGGAGCTTCATGGGCGGATATCTCTGGAACGTCTATGAGAAAGGATGTCTCTGCTACTTCTGTAAGCGGTGGAGTTCTTATTGCCTCTGGTTATTTAACTGCCAATGGCACAACTGAAAGAAATTTGGCTAGAGATGGCATCGCCGGGCTGGACATGCTCGAATGGGATGGAATTACAAGTCTTGGAGAAATTCTTACTGTTAAAGTAACTCCTTTTGTTGCCTCCACACCATTATCAACAATGATTATTCCTGCTGGAGCCAATATCGAATGGCGCGAAATAGTATGATAAAGAAAAAGTTTCAAGATTGGGCTGAATACAACCCCGATGAAAAAACAGCTATTTCCGTTAGAGATGGAGTTTTAGAATATTTGGGAGCAGAATTGGGCTTGGAACCATCTGGAAAAATATTCAAAGTCTACAGATCGCCTGCAACCATTTCCAATGCTGCTATGAACATGTATGGATTGCCCGTTGTAGATGAGCACATTAGTTTGGACTCACCAAGACCTGTTATAGAAGACGTTGTTATAGATGCTCATATGATTGACTATGTTGATCCTGCCACTAACACAAAATTAGCAGTAAAAAACAAGTTAAGATTACGAGGTAAAATCAAAGATGTTTTGAAGAATAAGCGACAATTATCGTTAGGATATTTTGCGGATTTGGTAGAACATCATGAATATGACTTTGAGCAGATCAATATCGTGCCCCACCACCTTGCCATTGTTGGAAATGGTCGTTGTGGTGAGCTATGTAGTTTTATAGATAGAAATTTTATCCAAAAGGAGCAAAGCATGACGCACAAAGCATTTTGCGATGAGGATGGGGAAATTAACCTAGAATCAGTCGTTGAAATCGTTATGGCCTTACCTGAAATAATTAAGGTGTTGCCATTAGAAAGGGTTAATGAAATCATGCCCTACCTCAAACAAATTGTTGAGGAAGGAACTATTAAAGAGCCTGAACCAGAGCCCAGTGAATCGGAAACCGAGTCTAGTCCCGAATCAGAGCCCGACATGCCTCAAGAAGATGAAGACATGAGGGAGGATGAAGAGGAAAAAAAGCCTGAATTCTCGGATAAAAAGTTTGAGGATGCTGTAACGATCAAAGCAAAAAAATTGGTTGATCAAGCTGTAAAAACTTATTCCGAAGTGGTCGATAAAGCTAGGCATTTTTTAAGCGACACATATGATTTCAAGAATAAGAAAGCTAATCAAATTATGCGTGACGCTATAGCAACTCAATCGAATTCACAGTTTACTGATGAAGAATTGCCCGTTGCTTTTAAGATGTTGAAAAAAACATCTAATTATCAGAATTTTGGCGTTGAACAAGAACATCCTTTGGATAAAATTGCAGATAAGGAGCTATAGAAATGGCGTTTACAGAAAGTTTTAGTAATGACCCCGCCGCTGTCGATGCTGGCGAGCGTTTTGGAACTGGTAACGTAGAACTAACCTCAACCACTTTTGAAGATGGGTTGATTGTTGGTAGGTTTTGCAAATACGATACCGGAAGTATTGACAAATTGGACGGATCAGCAACGCCAACTATTGCTGGTGTTGTATTAAGAAATGTCGCTCGTGGTGTAGAAGGTGGCTCTACTATTGACCAAACCTACTACAGCCAATGTGAATATCTACGTTTCGGTCTAGTCACCGTATCCGTAAAGACAGGCGAAACCCCAACCTTCCTAAGCCGTGTATATGTATCCAATGATGGAGATGCCAACGATGGTTTGGCTACCGCTACCAACACTGACGTTGCCGTTAATGCTGAGTATATTCGTGAAGTGAAAACTGGTGTTTGGTTAATTTTGATGACTCCACCTCAAGGGGATGTAGCAACTCATATTGGTGATGCTGTCGGGGCTCATGCTGCTTCCTCTATCAGTATTGCTGACGCAGGTGGTTATACAAGCCAAATCGAAGTTGAGGCTGCATTACAAGAATTGTATGCTAGATATCCTGTAGCTATTACCGACCCAGGCGATGCTGGTGCTATTCCAGTAACGAAAAGTGGTCAGTGTGCTTTGACATCTGGTTTAGCCGGAGAAACTCGTACGTTAGCAATTCCGTCTTTTGTAAACCAAACTTTGCATTTGTCGTTTGATGTTGATGGTACCGGTGATATCGCTGTTACAGCAGCTGCTGCTATTGACCAATCTGGAGATACCGTCATGACCTTTGAGGATGCTGGCGAGACCATTAGCCTTGTTGGTGTTCAAGTTGGTGGTGCACTTGTATGGAGAGTACTAGCTAACGATGGCGTAGCATTAACCTAAACTTAAGGGGACAACGATGAAAATTAAAAATCTTTATAATCTAGATTCTTTCAAAAAGTTTCTGGATTGCCATAATCGACCTGGATTTACAGATGCCGCTGCTGGCGTGGTGTTGGCTCGCAATCTTACTCAGGTTGACCCAAAAATATTTGAGAAGCTCTACCCTGAGCTTACTTTTATGAATAGTGGAATCGACATTGACAACAGTGGTGGTTATGCTAGGCGCATTCAGTCTTTAAGGCTGCGTGAGCAAGGCCAATTCACCACGTCCTCTGATGGAACTTCTGAAAAAGGCAAGATCAGCATTTCTGGTGAAAATAGCTATCTGAACGTACTTGTTCGTGAAGCATTTTCACGCTGGAATGACGATGAGATCGGCGAGGCTGCTCTTCAAAACATCAACCTTGTTAGCCGTTTCCTAGAAGCTCATAACAAAATCTATATGAGAGAAGTTGATGAGATCGGTTTCACTGGCATTCCTGACGTAACAGGCTCTACTGGATTGCTAAACTATGGCAGCTTTACTTCTGCAGGCGCTGGTGGTGCTATCGGGACGCTTACAGCCCAGCAGATGTATGACGAAATTTCTGAGTTGATTGTAGCCCAGTGGAATGCCGTTAACAACACACCAGGATATATGGCTAACACCGTTGTAATGCCTGTTTCTATCATGAACACGCTGCAAAGCACCATGATGGACACGGCTGCTGGTAACAAGCCTGTAATGAACGCTCTGCGCGAAAACTTTGCCAGTGTAAGTTTCTACTCTACTTTTAGAGCCGAAAGCGTTTCCGCCACTTCTGTTACTGTTGCGTTTAGTAATAGCACTGAAGTGATGAAGATGCGCATTCCTGTACCTTTAACTATTGGTGAAATTGTTCAGGAGTATAGCTTTGACTATCGAGTAGATAGCAAATACAGAATCGCTGGCCTAGACATCCTGGAGGATGCTGGCGGATACATTCTAACGGGTCTTTAAAATATGAAAGAAGATTTACAACAATTGAGACAGACAGCTGAGAATCTCGGCCTAAAAGTTGATAAACGTTGGAAAGAAGCCCGTTTGAAGCAGGAAATTGAGGCCGTCAGAGATGATGGCCTCAATAAGCATGAACCAGATGAAGTAGTTGAAGCTCCTGTCGAAATCGAGGAAATTGTTGCTGTGGTGGAAAGCAAGGAAGCTGAACCACCATCAGCCTTTGTGGTTAAAAATGTTAGCTCTAACCTGTTCGTTTGTGGTGATTTTGTTTGTTCGCCCGGTAAGGAGATTGAACTATCAGAAAAGCAGATGAACAATGTTCGGCTGATGCGTGTTATTAAAAGACAGTTAGACATAGGTCACTTTAAATTGGTTACCGATGGCAGTAATTGACGATTTTAAAACCCGTTTTCCAGAATTTGACACCGGCGACGTAGATACGTATTTACCCCCCCTAGTAGATGTGTGGCAATACTACTGGGGTGGGGAATACACCGGGGCGGGGGTCGAAATTGTTTTAAACCTGTTAGCTCATTTGCTTACACAGCAACTATTGGATAATAGTTCTGGCTCTGGTACTCCATTGAAAGCAGAAACCAGCAAACATGTTGGCAGCGTATCAGTTGGTTATGCTGTTGCTAGCCCGTCAAACAATCGTGACGAATGGCTGAAGTCAACCTCCTACGGACAAAGATACCTGTGGCTTGTTAAACATCACCACGGGGGAGTCTTTGTTTGAATCCAAAAGCATTTTTAAAAAAATCTCAAGAGCTTCTTGAAAATCTTAACAAAGCACAAACTTTGTCTGTTGCCGTTGGTCTTCCACGTGAAAAAGTTGGAGGTGAAATTTATGGTGATGGAACCACTATTCTAGAAGTAGGTGCTTCACATGAATATGGTATAGGATTGCCTGTAAGATCGTGGCTCAGGATGCCATTAGCATTTAAGGTTAAAGATTTAGATTCAACGATCACCAGTCAATTCAAAGACGTGTTCGATGGAAAGACAAGAGTTGAAAAAGGTTTAAATTTAGTTGGAGCCAAAGCTAGAAATATAATATTAGAAGCTTTTCGTACTAGTGGATGGGGAACCTGGCCGGATATTACACAAGAAACAAAAGACTTAAAAGGTTCCAGTAAGATATTGATTGATACAGGAACTCTAAGAAATTCTGTAACGTGGGTTGTGAGATGAGTTTACCACAAGTTGGACATGTACTCACCGATTGGGAAGAAATTTTCACCATAAAGACCGTAACACGTACCACCGTTGATTTTGAGGAAACGACATCAGTTGCTACCAGATCACAACGTTGTGTCATTCAACCTGCCAATAAAGAACAGCTCAACCCCGAAACAATTGATTGGAGCTTAGAATATATTTGGATTCACTCAAAAGATACTATTGAGATAGGAGAGTATGTTACCTTTCAGGGGGCAGATTATAAGGTTGTCCAACGAGCTGGCTATGGAAGATATGGTTATACTGAGGTCATAGCCGAGCAAACCAAAAAAAACATTGTTGGTGTAATATGAATCAAGCTTTGAAAAAAACCGCTCAGTTTGTTAGAGACATTTTACAAATGTCCAGCTATGCCGCTGATTTAGTTGGTGCTATAGTCGTAGAATCTACCGTTCTTTCATCATTACAGGCAATTTCAGATGGTTCCTTTGCTATTACAGTAGATGGTATGGCTCAGGATGTAACAGGTTTAGATTTTACTTCTATCCTATCCTTAGATGATGCCGTTACTGTTATCAATGGAACTATGACCGACGCTACTGCTGTTTATTCTGACAATCAATTTGCTATAGGGTCAGATACCACAGGAAGGACATCAACGCTATCATATTTGAGTGCAGCAGCTTCTGGAACCTTCATTGGTGCTTTGGTGGGGTTAACCGAGCTAACGGCTGAATCTCTAAGTCAGGGCGGTTATGGTGAGGAGCTCATTAAAATTGGGCGTATTGATTGGGAGTTGGTTGACTTCAATAATGATTATGTCGCTGTAGATTCTATTTCACCTGCCACAAGGGTCTCCAGTGGTGAAAAGTTCGATGAAAACGGTTGGCTGATATCCTATTTTGAGAAGTGGCGTACCCCTGTAGTCATTTCCTTTTATGGAGATAATGCTTATACCTATGCCGATAAGCTTAGGCTAATGCTTAAATCTGAATTAGCCTTTGAATTGCAGGAAGAATTGGGTGTCGCTATATATGCGGCTACTTCTGTATTGGATGTCAAAAATCTTACTGGAAGAACATATAACAATCGTATAGATTTAAATTTGAATGTTGAATTGAGCATTGCAACGGATGTAAGCACCAGCACGTTGGATGAGGCTCAAACAAGTATTTTGTTTAACAAATAGGAGACCGAAATGGCTGATATCTCTCAAGTAATAAATGTTTCTTTATTTGATGAAGGGACTGCCGCAGCCCGTGCTCAAATGAACACCGTTTGCGTTATCACCCAACAACAAGATGGAGGAATCAACACCGCCAATAGATATAAGGAATATTATGACCTTACTACAGTTGGCGAGGATTTTGGAACAGACAGTGCTATGTATGAGCACGCTCAGGCATTCTTTGCCACGTCACCCAATCCAATCGGGGCTGGTGGTTCTTTCGTTGCTGGTTATTGGAGAGGAGCTACTGAAGCCACTGCTGCAACTGCTGCTACTCTTACAAGTGCACTATTAGACGAAGATGATGTTGTTGAACAGATGCAAGCAATTAGTGATGGTTCAATGGTAATTACTGTTGATGGTGGTGACGAAACCCTATCATCGCTTGATTTTAGAACAGTGGCTTCAATGAGCGATATAGTAACTATTCTTGATGGAGCTTTTAGCGGAGCTACTCCTAGTTGGGATTCTACCAACAACAAGTTAATTATCACCTCTGATACTACTGGCGCAAGTAGTACCTTAACTGTTGCTTCTGCTCATACAAGTGGAACTTTTATTGGAAATATTTTAAAGATTGCTGCCGGTGCAGGAGCAGCTCTTGTACAAGGCGTTGCTGCTGGAAGTGAGACAGCCGAGACTCAAGTAACAGCCATCACCGCTATTAAAGCAGCTATTGATATCAAGGGAGCCGTCTTTATTGATAGCACCGACGACAGTAACATAGCGCTGTTGGCTGCATGGGCTCAATCGAATGATACCTTGATTTATGATGTCTTTTCTTCTACCGACAATCTAACTACTGCTATAACCAATCGAGTTTGGTTGAATAAATTGGCTGGTTATACCAATTATCGCATGTTGTATAGTGCAGCAAATAATCGTTTGTTTGCTACTTCCTATATGGCTAGGGCTCATAGCGTTAATTTTTCAGTTGAAAATTCCGCTTTGACTATGCATCTCAAAAGGCTTGCTATCGAGCCGGAAGAGT
>Ga0180433_10006672_pt1 | contig 15028 bp, 8 predicted proteins | sample SS_ome_8_FD_132980 | JGI IMG/M metagenome (GOLD analysis project Ga0180433, IMG submission 132980) | Hypersaline lake sediment archaeal communities from the Salton Sea, California, USA - SS_1_D_1 metaG | ecosystem: Environmental > Aquatic > Non-marine Saline and Alkaline > Hypersaline > Sediment... | reverse complement strand
GCGAGAAATCCGAATAGGCATTGGACAGGTCTGGATACAGATTTTTGGTGGGATAGACATGTTTAATCCCCGTCTTTTCTTTAATAAGGTTGATGTCCCCGTCGATGTACAAAATTTCTGGATATGTCTTCGATCCGGGACAGAGGATCAGCGTTGCCTTCGGGGTATCCAAACCCGTAAAGTATATGAAATCGTGGTTATCACTGTTAGGAATGAAAAACTCGTAGAGATTGGTCTGGTTTCTTTCCGTGCTCTGGATGATGACGATGCCTTTTTCGACCTTGGCTGAGAGCTTGTCTCTCCGTGTCTTTAACAGATCTGCCGACTGTGCCGTAATTAAAATGGGGAGCGACAGTGTGAATAAAGTGAGAATTACAAACACATTCTTTGTCTTCTCTTCTGCACTCATTGTGACTCTCCTTGCTTGTTTCAGATTCTACCCTCCCGATAACATATTCCATTTGCTGACCTGGTTCAAGTCGCCTTCATGCAATCACTCGATTGTTCAAGACGTTTCCAGTTCCACGCTGGCTCTTAACTTCGAGGCTGCCATACCGCTTCACTGCTTATCCTTTGCGTTGAAAGAGACGCTTCGTTTTTGCCGTTTCCCTGGCGACCAAGATTGCTTGGACGGAAGACTCGACTCTTTGCGATATCCAGAGTTAGAGCTGTCGTGGGGATGCTCTGATTGAAGCCGGCACATCTTTTCGAGGATTTCTTTTAAAACGAGATGCTCTTCCCCACAATTTTCCAGCCCCAATTTGCCCAACTCGTTCAGCAAACAATAGACTGACTCAATGGTGCACAGACAATAGGGGTGGGGTTGCTGCTTGATAACATAGCGGGACGGTTCCCCGGGACGAAAATGAATTTGTGGCAGCGCGTTGAGATTGTAACTCTGCTTGAGGATTTTTTTGGCCAGCGGCCAGGATGCATCGATCACAAAGACGAGCAACTTTCTATCCCGGGTGACCTTGAACATCGATGCCTTTTCAGAGATCTCGACAGATTTTTCTCCGGGATAGAGGACGACAGGGAAGAATTGCCGGTTGTTGATCAAGGAGTTCACACGGTCATCACTTCTGAAATCCACACCAACTCTCAATTCCGAATTGATCAGGCACAGATGCGTCAGCCGGCCGGTTCCCATCTTTGTCTTTTTGGCTTCCTTGGGATGCATGAGGATGACAAAACGTGTTTGGGTGGCAAAGGCTTGAATGTCGCCGCACAGACAGCATTTTTGGGGACGTAAGCAGCGCAGGCAGACTTTTCGAAAAGATTCGTTCTGCCTTTGTTGTTCCCGGTTTGAAAGATAAGTCTTCAAATCCATTCTATCGCTCATTGTATGCCCCGGATTCTCATTAAGCAACAGGATCTGCTGCGGCGTTGACATCGATTCCTGCTTTATTGATAATGAAAAGTCCCCGAAGAAAGGAGTGGCAGGATGAATTTTTGGCAAATCCGTTTTTTTAAAAAAAAGGTTTCTTTGATCGCGATCTTCATTTTAATCGCTGGCATAACCCTGATATCAGCTCAGAGTCCAGATGGGAAAGCTCTGAATTGGCAATATCCGGAGTCCTGTACGAGCATCATGGTTGGCCGTTTGGCTTCTACAGACGGCTCTGTCATGACGGCCCATGCCTGTGACGGCAACTATCGGACCTGGGTCAATATTGTTCCTCCCAAAAAACATTCCAAAGGCGCGATGACCACCATCTATCACGGATTCCTCCATAATGAAACTCCCTGGGATATGAGGCGAGTCACCATAGCTGGCGAAATCCCTCAGGTCGAGAAGACCTATGCTTATCTCAACACAGCTTATCCCTGCCTGAATGAAAAACAACTGGCCATCGGCGAAACCACCATCGGAGGAAGGCCGGAGTTGTTCAACAGCGAAGGGCTTTTCTTGATTGAAAACCTCGAACGGCTAGCCCTAGAGCGGTGCACCACAGCTAGAGAAGCCATTCAGCTTATAGGAAAGCTCGTCAAAGAGTATGGGTATTGCGACCGCGGCGAATGCCTCACCTTCGCCGATCCCAAGGAGGTCTGGCACTTCGAAATCTTCGGCGCCGGACCTTTGGAGATCGGCGCTGTGTGGGCGGCCGTCAGGATCCCCGATAACCATGTGGGCGTCTCGGCCAACATCCCCAGAATCGGTGAACTGGACCTCGATAATCCCGATTTTTATATGGCCTCAGAGAATGTTTTTTCTGTGGCCGAAGAGATGGGATGGTGGGATCCCGGCAGTGGTGAGACCTTCAAATTCTGGAAAGCTTACAGCGGGAGACAACCCTTTTCCACTCGTGAGTTTTTTATCCTGAGCACCATGGCCCCCTCTCTCAAGCTTGAATTGAATGCCAAAGAGCTTCCCTTTTCTGTCAAACCGGATAAAAAGGTGTCGGTCAGAGATGTCCTGTCTTACTACCGGCAGACTTATGAAGGAACGGATTTCGATATGACAAAGAATTTAATGGTCAAAAAAAGCCAGAAAAGCGATGAGCTGACCAAGAGTCCTGTGGCCAATCCATGGATGTCAAGGGATATGTATAGACTCCTCGATGCGTTGAAACCCGGTGTGGTCGACCGGAGGCGGACCATTGCCATTGCACCCTGTTCGTACTCGGAAGTTCTTCAGTTGCGGGATTGGCTGCCCGATCCGATCGGCGGCATTGCCTGGTTTTCCTTTGATAATCCTGGCCAGAGTCCGAGAATTCCTATTTTTTCCGGAGTCACCGAGCTGCCTCCCAGTTTCGAGAGGTGCGGTCAGCACAGATTCCGAATGGATTCAGCTGTCTGGGCCTTCCGGCGAGCCAACCGGTTGGCAACAGTCAGATGGGGCCGTGCCAAGAAGTATATCCATGGCGCTGTGGAGGAATTTGAAGAGAGAGCCTTCAACGACCTCCCGGACCTCGAGAAAAAAGCCCTGGAGATATTTAGCGCCGAAGGTTCGAATCCCGATGCCAAAAGACTTCGTGAGTATCTCACAAAATACACCAATGATTTTGCTCGCGCAGCCATGCACAAGTACTTAGAGCTGGGCGATCAGTTTTGGACGATGTTCGCCCGCGACTTCTAAGCGGCACAAAAAAACGACTGCTATTGTAATTCATATGTGCCCATTGCTGATAGAGCCGGCAGTTTCCTCTAAAAATCCTGATTTTTCGTATCCGGCATTTCTTGTTCTCTGACAATATTCCAATCTTTTTTTGGGAATAGATAATCCTTTTGGCTTGTCTAATGGATTGAAATGCAAGAAGAAAGAAAAACTCAACAGAAAGGAGAAAAATCATGAAGAAAACATTGAGCCTTTTGGCCGTCCTTTCGGTTATGCTCTTGTTCGCTGCGGACAGTTATGCTCAACCAGCCCAGAGAATGGACCCAGCCAGGATCCGGATGCTGAAGTCTCCCGCGCGAATTCTCCATATCCTCAGAGCTCACAAAGAAGAACTCAATATCACCGAAGATCAACTAAAACAAGTTGAGGACATTGTCTTTTCTTTTGAAGAACAGCAGATTGCCATGCGGAGCCAGGCCAGTTCAAACCGCCTCCAGGTGCGAAAGCTGATGTCTGACAGAGAGAACATAAACTATGATCAGATTAAATCTGCGTTTGTCAAAGCGGCTGAACAGCGGGCTGAAATGTTTATGTCCCGTTTGAAGCTCCGCGATGCCGTAAATAATGTTTTGACACCCCAACAGCAGGATGCACTCAAGTCCATGAGAAAAGAGAGGGGCAAAGACAGAAGAGAGTTTCGCGAGCCAAGGGAGTTCGATCGGCACCCCAGATTCCGAGAAAAATTCGAAGACCGATAGAGCATAAACCGGTGTTTGGGGCCAGCACTCGACGCAACACAGGCGAGGGGGACTGGCCCCTTTTTTGCATGGAAGGGTTTGGATCGATAGGTCCCCTCATGTGAGTGGGACACAGATGCCTACCGATACCTTAATTTCACGTCACTAAAACTTTGTTTGAATGACAGTTTTTTAGGAGAGAGAGATGACTCGAAAACATCATTTTTGGACATCGACAGGACCGGGTCAAGCCGTTTTGCTGCTCATAGCCTTTGGCCTGATTTTTCTATCCACAGCCTGCGGTGAGGTGGAACTCGACAGTTTCTGGAGGGACAGGACCATCGTCGTCGACGGAAAGACTGACGACTGGTTGGATGCGCTCTATTTTTTTGAGAAGGACAATGTATCCGCCGGTTTTTTCAATGACAGCGATAATCTCTACATCTGTTTTCTGGTCGAAGATTATTCCCTCCAGAATCAGTTGATGATGCAAGGCTTTACCCTCTGGCTGGATCCGACCGGTGGCAAAGAAAAAACCTTCGGCATAAAATTCCCCTTGGGTATGATGGCTTTGCGTGGAGACAAACCGCCCGGCGCTATGGACAGAGAAGAATCGGATCGTGAGCGAATGGAGGATATGCAAAATGCGCGACCTGATCCCAAAAGAATAAGAGAGGCGTTTGATCAAACTTTCGATGAACTGGAAATACTCGGGCCGGGTGACAACGACAGACAAAGACTGTCCGTCGAAGACACCGAAGGCTTGAAAGCCCAGGTAAGAAATAAAACGGGCCTTCTCATCTATGAACTCCAAATTCCTCTCCAGTCCACCGGCGAAAATTCTTATGCTGTTGGCACAACAGCAGGCGCTCTCATCGGAGTGGGGCTGGAAATACCGAAGCCGGATAGAGACAAGATGCAGGATGTGCGGAAGGGAGGAAGAGCTGGAGGCATGCCTCCAGGAGGTGAACAGCCGGGCGGGAGGCCTCCTGGCGGAGGACGCCCTGGTGGTATGGGGGGTAGACGTGGTGGTATGGGAATGCCAGGCGGGCGCCAGTTTCGTACGCCTGACGGCTTGAAGATCTGGGCCAGGCTTCAGCTTGCTGCAGGTCCTAAATAAATTAAAGGCTCACGTTTATTTTAGATTGTCCGGTGACTGCCGATATAGACGCTGCCCGTTGTCCCGTGGATGGATATGATGTCTCCCTTGTGGATGGTGTATCGGATATCCCCGTTCTTGGCTAGAATAACGGCTTCTTTTTTGCGTGCATTGACATGCAGCCCCGTGGCGCTCATCACACCGCTGTAATCCCGAAATTCAATTCCGTTGATGGCGATGGCCGCATGCGATGTCGAACCGCCCTTGGCCGCAAGCAGGGCGTCTGCCGATAGTACCACGGGGATGTACTCGGGTGCCGGACTCTCCAGAATCAGTAGCACGCCGTCCACATCATCCCGGCCGGCCAAGTCCTCCCGTCGCAGTTCCTCGAGGTCATCCCTGTCAAAGGCGGCCAGGCCGCGAAAGGCGCTGCCACGCACGCCGATACCATGGGTCGCCTCTTCTCCCGGCTCTTCGAAGGCCATCTCTTTCTTATTCCTGCCGATCTCGGCTGCCCGGGACTGCAGAATGCTCAGGACACCGCGTTCGACAGTGAACTCCACTTCCTGGTCAGTTCCCATGAACCGGCGCAATTTGGCGACATTGTGGCGAAGCCGCCTGTTTAAGGTGGGCATGAATGAATCGAGCTCGTCAATAGACCGGAATGAAATGGATTTGGTCAATCCGCCCACAAGATCGTCGCCCGCTGCCGAAAACTTGAAGTCCCCGGTGTGTGCGCGAAAACCTAGATCTGTCACCCGTGTCCTCGGAATCACACCGGTGAGCGAGGCTATTGTTTCGTCCATTCCGGTTCGAATCTCCTCATTCTTCCTGTTTCCCAGAGCCATCTCCTGGATGATGGCCACTGTTTGCCATGAATCGCTGATGCCTTTGATCTCACGGTAATGGCGGGCGGCTTCGCTGTCCCATGATTGGAACACCGCCCGGATGGTTGTCAGGAGCTGCTTGATGGGATCCCGAAGAATCTCATCCAGGGCTTCACCGTGACCCTCTTCACGGAGGATGGCCTTTGTCTTCTCGGCGATTTCTCTCATTCCTTCCCAAGGCAGGTCATATTTGTACTTCACTTTGTACCGACGCTTGGTGTCTTCGACCACATAATGGGATTCCATGTCCACGCCCCAAACAGCTTGACCGTAGAGTGCGAGAAAGCGGCGGTAGGCATCGTAGGCACACCAGGGATCTTCCCTGGCCATATTCCTGACGATCTCATCGTTCATGCCCACAAACAGGACCGTGGATAAGATTCCCGGCATGGAGAAGACCGATCCTGCCCGCACTGCGAGTAGCAGGGGGTGGTCGGGATTCCCAAAAGCTCTGGCTACACCGTCTCTCTTGGCTATGTCGGCCTCGAGGGTCCGAAGGTGTTCGATGACCATCTTTTCGAGGTTTCCATCGTTGTTTTTGTGCGCTCCGCTCTGAGGCAAGGTGGTGGGCAAGATGAATGCATCCCTGGTGGGCAGGTTCAGGTAGCTGATGTAGATGAGGCCTGATCCCTTGCCGCCGTACAAGTTGCGCAAATTGCGTGTCGGGTCATCAATCTCGACTCTTCTCTTTATCTCGTCGGCGTGCGAGAGATGAATCACGTCCAATGGTCCCGGAGGTTGAGTGAACGTTATGCCTTCAGTTGGGGTGAGATTATCATCCTTGTCCTCGACATAAGTATGCGCAATATCCGTGAAGTAGGCCACACTGTTGAGGTCGTGCATGTACCGCTGCATGTTTGCCAGAGCTGCGCGGAGTTCTTCCTCGCTGAGTCCTATCTTATCGCGCACTTTTTCGAATGGGGATGTCACCCGTTGAATGATGTGGTGATAGTTGCGCCGGATCTGCTCGATCACATTGCGGATCTCGGCATAGGTTTTGTTGGCGTCTCTGAGCATGGCTGCCAGGTCATGGAGCTGACGCGAGTGGAGCCCATCGTGGGTCAAATTCTGCACACAGGCGTGTATGATTTCCAGGCACTGGGCAAAATCGACGCCCTTTTCGTCATACTCGCTGGCAATTTGCCGCAGAGCCAGGTAACCCATTTCTTCGAGGAGACAGTCCAATTGAAGCAGCAGCAGCCGCTGCTCAGGGAAGGCCCGCTTGTCCAGATCCTCCCGAAGGTTTTTGCGTTGCAGGCAAATCAGCCTGAATGTCGTGTCGTACTCGCTGCGGTCATAGGCCTTGAGAAAGATCTCCAGATCATGAAACAGGCCAGTTTGGTACCTGTTGCGAACATCCTGAATAAACTGGTTGACGCAGCTTCTCAGCTCTTCTTCAGTGCGTTCGGTGTCAAAGGCCGCCTCGTCCGGCTTGAGCTCGAGAAGCGCATCCAACCGTCCCACGATATCTCCAGCACGGGGCATATCCTGGACAAACTCTGCGATACGACTCTGGATGATTCGAAGATGATGATAGAATACCCACCTGTTGCAATCTCGGATTCCTTCAGCCGCTGCATGTACCTCATCCATCAGGTTTTTGCCGAAAGCGCAGCGGACCAAGGTCGACTCAAAATCGGCCTGCCACTCGCGAATGCGGGCGATCGTCTCCGAACTACCCAAAAGCCGCTGGAGATCATCGATAATGCGACTGATGATTTGTTTTGGGCGGTCATCTTTTCTGGCTTTCCTGTCCGCCGAAGCCAGAGTGTCGTATCCCATCTCCGATAATCCTTCTGTCTTTCCTGTATGGAGATAACTCTGGTACGCCTGAGCGAGCTTGAGTGTGTGTCTCCCCATGGCATGATGTGTACTCCGCCGGAGCTCATTGACGATCGTGCTGCCTCTGACGTGTATCTCGGCCAGATTGATGGTATCGTTCCACAAGCGGTCAATGAGCTTGGGCCGCGTGGCGACAGCCGCGATATCACGGACGAGGATGCGGACCAGAAAAGGAAACCGGCTTGACAGTTGTGCATTTATAAACCGCACGAGTTCTTTGAACAGGTTGTGAACCTCGGACTGGAGGTTTTTGGCATTGAGTTGCTTCTTGAACGAAAACAGACTCAGGCGTCCGACTAAAATACGAAGGACGTACACGGCCTCACTCCGGTTGGCAGTTTCGTTGATGTTCTTGAGCTGTTCCACGAAATCCCGGATTCGTCCCACATGAACCGGATGCGCACGCTGGTCATCGAATTCGAAGAGTTCGGACTCCAGATCAATCGGATCTCCATCGACACCGGCCCATTGCTTCAGCAGACCATCAGTCAGGATTTTTCCTCCGGGTACAGACTGAGTGAACACTGTTTCCGTGATTTCGTCGTGAACCTTCTGAACGACCAGAGTTCCACCGACGAGGTAGGGAACAAACATATGGTTCTGGGCGACGAACACGCGGTTGTTGACGATGCCAAATCTCTCTGTTCGCGAGGCTATGGCATGCTTGATCCTCTTGTATGCATGCAGAGCTTTGTTGCGGATGACCTTGTCGGTTTCGTTTTTGTAAGCTGTGAACAGACTGCTGTTGACACGGGAGAGCTGCGTCATCTCCTCTGTCGACAGCACAGCCGGTTCTTCATACGGGAGGGCCGTTGCCTGTGCTGGTTCTGAAACTTTCTCAATCTTTGGAGCATCCACGGCAGGTTGTGCGGGTCCCCAAACCGCGTCCACGTCAGTTTCCCGGTAGATTCCAGTCATTTCACGCAACACCTGGTGGAGTTCCTTTCCTTGTTCCTCGAGGCGCTGATTCGCTCTCTTCAGGGCCTTCACATAATCGGCAAAACGGCTTCCCTCGACCTTGATAGTGTTTGTGTTGGCCAGCTCTTCGATGATCTCGAGCATCTCTTCGCGCAGCATTTCGAAGAGATCTCTGCCTTTGAGGTGGGCCAATCCCCGGGCCATGGCCAAAGAAATGGACAACATGGCGTTCATCCCCAAGTTCTGTTTCCGTTGCATGACTTGGATTTGCTCGCTGCGGGTGGCGGACTTGTCAATTTTGCCCCGTCTCTGAGCAACATGCAGTTCGAGTGACAGCAATTTTCGGTCAATGTCCTTGAGCGTCAGGCCAGATACTGTTTTGCCGGTAAAGGCAGGGGCAATAACGGTGCCGACATTTTCGACGGCATTCAGGCAGCCCTTTCCCTCATATCTTTGGGCTCGGGTAAAAAGGGCGGAAAGCTCATCATCATCCAGATCAGTAACATGCTGTGCGTCCACACTGGCCGCAAAAGCGTACACGCCCGACTCCTGTTCGACGAACAGGGAGGGATGCCTGTCGATAATTTCCCGGTATTCGGCGTGCTCGAAGACAGAGTCGACGAGATGTATGGCCTCACCTGTGCCGGCCGAAGTTCCCAGGGGTGTGGCCCCCTTGAATTTCAAGGATACGCCCACATCCGGCACGGACAATTCAACCGCTGCCCCCACAGTGGGAATACCGGCATTGGTAGGCTCTTCGTAGGCATAAATGGTATGAATCACGGGATTCTGGTTGGCTTTTAATCCTTCTTGTGCGTCTCCGGTCAGGCCTTTTTGCATGAGCTCTGTCACAGCGTGGTACTTGATCAACCTCTCCGTGTTGGCACCTCCACCGGCTTTGAGGCCAAGGGCGTTGACAGCCATGGCGATCTGGGCTTCCATATCGTCGTTGGGGCTTTTGGACCGGTGCGAGACCACCAATTCCATGCCCTTCCCCAGGCCGACAAGCATAGCGAGTATGGTCTCATACAGAGAACCGATCTGGTTGGCCTTGATCAGAACCGTGTTGATGAGCCCCTTGGATGCGGCCAGCTCGATCGTGGCATCGTTCGTGGTTACCAAGTCATCACCGATCACCCAAACACGATCCCCGAGTGTGGAGAGGAGTTTTTCCCAGCCTTCGAAATCATCCTCCGAGAATCCATCCTCGATAGAGAGGATAGGTATGTCGTATTCCTTGATAGCCTTGATATAGAGATCGAGAATGCCATCACGATCCATCACTGTCTGTGCCTTATCCCGCCAAAACAGGTACATTCCTACGCTGTCAGGGACTTTGTGCTGTTTTCGGTAGGCAATCTCCAGCTCGGACATGGCCGGATCCAAGGCGATGGCCACATCAGTGCCGGGCTGGTAGCCGCATTCTTCGATGGTTTGTTTCATCATGGCCCACAGCCGGAACTCGGGAAGGGGATATGTCCCCCGCTCGATATAGGGCGCCAGACCACCCTCGAGTCCTATGCCCATGACACGGCAGCCTTCGGCGTTTTCGATGATTTCTTTGAGTCTGTTTTGGAGCCGTACGGTCATCTCCTGGGCTTCCTGGTAGTCACAGGCACCCAGAATGAGGAACATCGCCTCCTGCATACTGATGTTGGACTCGGGGTACTCTTTTTCTGTGTGACGGCCGCCCATGCCGCAGTTGCGAAATTGCCAGGGCGCTGTGACAGGCCCGAGTTGAGGGTGTGTGATCTCCTGAATTCGGTTGGAGAGCATGCGTCTTTTGGCGGCTGCCGCGTTCTCCCACCATGCGCCGCTGCGCGTTACCGCCGCTGCTTTATCCCTGGCCCGGCGCTCCCGTTCACGAAACTCTTTGTATTTGCCGGGATCGGCGAAAAGGCGGTCGAGGAAAGAGACGATTCCGATGCCAAGACAGAGCCGTCCGATATAGACAGCCAGAATTTCGTTGAAGTACAGCCCCCCGGCCATCAAAAGCAAAGCCGGCGGCAGAAAGACAAGAGCCACATTACGGCTCATGCGCGGGCCTGCAGCGGCAACAGCGAAATTGTAGGGTGCGTCAGGATAATAATTGAGTCCCTCACGCTTGATTCCCACGGCCTTCCCGAAGGGCGCACAGAGGAAAATCCATATCAGTCCAACTGCCCGGCGGAACGGATGCCCCTTCCTGAGCCGGTCCGCCGCAGCCTGCGATTGGTCGTTCAGTGCGTTGAGTTTCGCCGCCATCAGGAAATGTCCCATTTCGTGGAGGGCGATTCCTGAGTGAAAACTGATGTACATAAAAATCGCTGAGATGATCGTCTCCGGGCTGACGAAGATGAACTTCAGCACTTCACCCTTGAAGATCTCGGTCGAGGGGAGGGCCAGAACGGATGAGATAAAGGCAACGTGGAAGGAGACCAGGATATGATTGGCGATCACCCACCCCTCTTGGAGAAACAGGTGTTTTTGGGAATGATTAAGGGGGGATGCGAGGGGATATTTTCGGCTCTGGTACCTTCGTTGAGTCATACGAGCGTTTACCGCGGCAGTGCGCGAAAGCCTTTAAGCACCTTGAATCACCCCGGTCGCGGGTAATTCATCCACTGCTCTTCCCGATTCTAGCAAAGGCCTGATTCCCGAGTCAACTGTTTGCTCTGTTGAATGGGGATCATTGGCGACATCGGAAGCATGTCCAAACACACGGGCAAGACAATGATGAAGCGATTGTCAGGGAATCGTTGACTTTGTGAGACACATAGGGTGTGTGGAACAGGTAAAGCGAGCCGTAATCCGTTTGAATCGCACGGGTTGACGACCCAGGCTAAGTGAGACATTTACTGTGTAAGGAGCATAGGGAAGGTATGCTTGTAAGGGCGGACTATGATTCGCCCAACTAAGGCCGTATCAACCCATGACCCCCATCACGGCTTTGGCCGGGCTTACACAGCCATCCCTTTGTTTGAGTCTTTCTATACTCCTGAGTATAATGATGCTTCGACTATTTGAGTTCTCAGAAATGACAGGCACAACGATAAGCTCTTTCACATAATTTTGAATTCATGCATAAGCCAGGAAAGCCGGCGTGATCTTTTCCGCTGCCTGGAAAGGAGGTCACTATGCGGAGAACAAAAAGGTGTGTGATGATGGCCGTATTGGCTCTTGTTGGGTTCACGGGCATTCATGTTTTTCCGTGCACCATCTTTAATGCAGCCAAAAACGGCAATGTTTTAGCGGGAAACAATGAGGATATGTTTTCGACAGATACCAAGGTCTGGTTTATTCCGGGGAAAGAGGGGAAATTCGGTGTCGTGTATGTGGGTTTCGCAAACTACGGAAAGCAGGGAGCGATGAACGACCAAGGATTATTTTTTGATGCCAATGCGCTCAAGTATGCCAAAATGAAACCTCAACCGGATAAGCCCTCCATACCTGAGGATAGGGATGTTCTCATGATGATCATGGAGGAGTGCGCGACCGTGGCGGATGTGATCGCTTTGTTCTCCGAGTACAACCTTGAGGGCTTCGATAACGGTCAAGTGCAGTTTGCTGATAAGACGGGAGATGCGGCTGTGATCGGTGCGGATAAAAACGGAGAAATGTTTGTTATCCGAAAAAAGGGAGTATTTCAGGTCTCGACAAACTTCAGTCTGGCCAATCCTGAGTTCGGCGGGTATAGCTATCCCTGTCCGCGGTATGACATCGCCACAGAAATGCTTGCCAACATGCAGGATCTGACTGTTGATTATTTCCGTGCCATTTTATCGGCGGTGCACAGCGAAGGATCGTCCCCAACTGTGTATTCCAACATCTGCGATTTGACCAATGGAGACATCTACATCTACAACTTTCACAACTTTGAAGAAGAAGTGAAGTTCAACCTGGATGAAGAGCTCAAAAAGGGCGAGCAGGCCTACACGATCGCCGAATTATTTGCCAGGAAAACGAACGCACAAATCCGGTTTGAAGAGGGTTTGGAAAAACAGCTGTCCACTGTGCTTCTCAAAAGCATCGAATCCAAGGGAATCCAGTCCGCCATCAAGGAATTTCGCAAATCCAAAGATGAGTATTCCGAAATTCCCGGGCAACTGGGGAAGGTGGCCTTTTTGCTGAGGATCAAAGGGCAGATGGATAGCGCCCTCGAAATTTGCAAATTGTGTGTCAAGGAATTTCCGAAGCTTCCTGCGGCGCACAAAATGCTCGGGGATCTGTATTCTTTATCGGGGGATTCGAAAAAGGCCATCAAAAGCTATCGAAAGACCTTGAAGTTAGACCCCGAAAACTCTGATGTCAGCGCACTCATCGAAGAGTTGGAGGGAAAGTAGCCGCATGAATTTCGTGCAGGTCCGGTCAGGCAGCATCTCTTTTCCCTTCGAGGAGAGGATCCATGCCTGCCCGATGGGCCTTCAGACGGTTTTATTCATCACACATCCTGATCACTCGATATCGCACTCTAGTTTCCGTGTCAACATGGCAGAGATCCTTATGTGGGCTTGGTTGGCTTTGACAAAGGGCAGATGGGCTGTGTTATGATAAACAATTAAAGGAAAGGAAGAATAGACAATGGATGTGGTCGTTGCCGAAAATATCAGCAAGGATTATGTAACCGGTAAGGTTACGGTCCGCGCCCTGGACAAGGTGAGCTTTCGCATTGGGGCCGGCTCATTTGTGTCCTTTGTCGGTCCGTCCGGGAGCGGAAAAACGACGCTTCTCAACCTGATCGGGTGTCTGGACCGTCCGACTCTGGGCAAGCTAACCGTGAACGGAACGGATGTCGCGGGTCTGGGAAGGCGGAGTGGTGCACTTTTCCGGGGGCAAAACATCGGATTCATTTTTCAGGATTTCAACCTGATTCCGGTCCTGACCGTCTACGAGAACGTCGAGTATCCTTTGGTCATGGTTCATGGAGTGGATGTCAGGGATCGCAGGAAAAAGGTCACGGAGCTCATCGAAGAAGTCGGGATCGGAGCAGAAAAGAATAAATATCCCGATCAGCTTTCCGGAGGCCAGAAACAGCGGGTGGCTGTAGCCCGGGCCTTGGTCACATCTCCCCGGCTCGTTCTTGCCGATGAGCCAACCGCTAATCTGGACAGCCGCACAGCTTCGATGATCATCGCCCTGATGAAAAAAATGCGGGACAGCCTGGGCACCACATTTGTATTTTCTACCCATGACATGCGCATTGTGGATGCGGCGGAGGTCATTCACACCCTTCAGGATGGAAAGCTCACTAAGACGGCGACAAAAAATGCCGATACCAGGGGAGGACAAGATGCTCAAGCTGGTTAAGATCTCCCTTCGCAATCTTTTCCGCTACAAGCGGCGCACACTCCTGACCATGAGCCTGATCACGATCGGTGTCGCCTTTGTCCTGGTCTTCGTCAGCATCACCGCCTCCTTCAAGGCCATGATGGTCGGTGAGATCACGGATTCCATGCTGGGCCACATCCAGGTTCACAAAAAGGGCTATGTCGCTTCGATCGACAACCTTCCTCTCAATCTCAACCTCAAACCAAAAGCATACCAAAAGGTGGAGGAAGCATTAGCTGAGATTCGGGAAGTCGAAGCCTACTCCCCGCGCATCAAGTTCGGAGGTGTTTTCAGCAATTTCGTCGAGTCGACCAATATCCGGCTTAATGCGATTGACCCGGATAAAGAATTGGCCGCGTTACCTCTCTTTGTCTCACGGATCAAGAGCGGACAAAAGACGATCAAACTGGGTGAGATTCTCGTTCCAGAGCTTCTGGCCAAGGGCATGAAAGTCAAAGCCGGGGACATTGCCGTCGTCGTGGCCACCAATGACGATGGTTCGGTGAACGGCTACCAGTTCACGGTTGGCGGTGTCGTCAGCAGCGTCACCGGACCCGGAGGCAGGGATGGTTACATTCATATCGAGGACGGACGGAAGATTCTTAGACTGGAAGAGCCGGAGATTTCTGAAGTGGCCATCCGTTTAAAGAGTTTGGACGCTCTCGACGGTGTGGAAAGCCGCCTGCGGGAAACTCTTGGCAAGGAGATGACTTCCAAGGGCAAGCCCGCCTTCGAGATCCATACCTGGAAGAAGCTGACTCCTTTCTTCAACGTAGTCCGGATGATCGACGTCATGACCTTTTTCATCAAGCTCATGCTGATCGCCATTGTCCTGATCAGCGTCATGAATGTGATGATCATGGCCGTCTACGAGAGAACCCGGGAAATCGGGACGATCGCCGCCATTGGCACCCTTCCCGGCCGGATTCTCTCCATGTTCGTGATCGAAGGTTTAAGTCTGGGCCTGCTCGGCGCCGCATCGGGCACAATTTTAGGAAGTCTTGCCCTGGTCATTTTGAATGCATTCGAAATCAAATTCAACTTTGGCCGGGCCCAAGGATTGATCCTCAACGCGAGCCTCAATCCCGTTGACATCATCACGATTGCCCTGATCGTTGTGGCTGTGGCCGTTCTGGCTGGTTTCCGCCCCGCTTACCAGGCTTCGCGGCTTGAGCCGATT
>Ga0180433_10006671_pt1 | contig 15033 bp, 17 predicted proteins | sample SS_ome_8_FD_132980 | JGI IMG/M metagenome (GOLD analysis project Ga0180433, IMG submission 132980) | Hypersaline lake sediment archaeal communities from the Salton Sea, California, USA - SS_1_D_1 metaG | ecosystem: Environmental > Aquatic > Non-marine Saline and Alkaline > Hypersaline >... | reverse complement strand
TCATCAAAATTAAACCATTTGGCGCTAATTCCATAATATTAGCTAAATTCGAACTTACTGAAAAAACAGAACTGATAAACGAAAAAGCTGTAGAAATTGCGAAAAATGCGGCCGGAAAAGACGTTCTTGTAGCAGGAGCGATAGGTCCTTTAACAAGCCACTCATCAAAAAAAAATATCTTACAGGTGGATCTTGGCAAAGCTTTCAGCCAACAAGCTAAATCGCTTGCAAAAGCCGGTGCTGATTTCCTGATACTGGAGACTTTTTTCAGCCTGGATGAAATACTCCTTGCAATTGATTCTATTGGAAAAGTCACGGATTTGCCTGTTATAGCTCAATTAACAGTTAGTGAAGAAAATGAAACTGCATACGGCAATCAACTACAACAATCCATTTTAAGAATTTCTAAAGAACCGGTAGCTGCAGTTGGTTTGAATTGCTCAATAGGGCCGTCATTGATGTTAGATTCTCTCAAACTGATAAAAAACCTTACAGACAAACCGATATCACTTCAACCAAACGCCGGCTTGCCTCAACAAGTCAACGGCCGTTTAATATATATGTGTACGCCTGAGTATATGGCTGAATACGCAAAACGTTTCTTTGAAAACGGTGCTAAAATAATAGGCGGTTGTTGCGGGACAACTCCGGCCCATATTAAAGAAATAGCCAGAACACTTAAACCACTTAAACGAATATCAACACTGTCACAGCCGAAGATCTCAATTACCATCAAACCCGAACAGATTGCTAAAGACCCTATACCATTAAAAGAAATATCTCGGTTAGGGAAAAAGCTTTTCAACAGAGAAAAAATTACAAGCATAGAACTTTCACCACCTAAAGGAATTGAGACTTCACAATTATTGGATAAAGCCCTGCTATGCAGCCAGATGGGTATCGATACAATCAATATACCTGACGGCCCTCGAGCGAGTTCCAGGCTGTCGGCAATGATAACAGCCGTTACAATTCAGCAGAATGTTCCTATCGAAACAATACTTCATTTTTGTTGCCGTGATAGAAACTTGATAAGCATACAATCCGATTTACTTGGTGCCCAGGCCATAGGCATTCGAAATCTGTTGCTTATAACAGGTGACCCTCCCAAAATTGGAGAATATCCGGATGCTTCAGGTGTTTTTGATCTGGATTCAATTCAACTGACAACTGTAGTGAATAATCTAAATCGTGGTATTGATATAGCGCGGAAATCTCTGAACTCTCAATTGTCGTTTACCATTGGCGTAGGTGTTAATCCGGTTGCATCAAATTTTAATCTTGAGCTTGATAGATTTAGCAAGAAAGTTGAAGCCGGAGCCGAATATGCCATTACGCAACCTGTTTTTGATACACAAAGTTTTTTCAAATTCATCGAAGCAATAGAATCATTTAGAGTCCCGATAATTGCAGGTATTTGGCCTTTTACAAGTTATAAGAATGCCGAATTTATGGCAAATGAAGTCCCTGGTGTTTTCGTTCCTGACGAGATTCTCAAGAAGATGTATGCCGCCAAAAACCGGCAACAAGCTTTGCAGTCCGGTATAGAAATCGCAAGGCAGCTAATGGAAAAAATTGATAAGTACATTGCCGGATTTGCTTTAAGTGCCCCGTTTGGAAATGTAAAAATACCGTTAGCCGTACTTGGTAAAACTGACATTTCTCATATCTAAGGGAGTCGCCTGTTATCAATACCAAATACCTTCATCTTGCGAAATAGCGTGCTTTTGTCGATACCGAGCTCCTTAGCCGCCGCCGTTTTATTGCCTTTGTTTCGCCGCAGAGCCTGTTTTATTAGAACAATCTCCATCTGTTTGATTGTTGCAGGCCGGCTGCTTTCTGTCTCGTCGGTCTTCATTTCAGGACATACCGATGCAGGCAGATGTTTTGCTTCTATTATCTCCCCTTCGCACAGTACAAAACAGTGCTCGATAATATTCTCAAGCTCACGTACATTGCCCGGATAATCATGAGCCAACAGGAGTGTCATTACTTCATTGGTCACACAACTGATGTTCTTGTTGTGCAGGCGGTTGAATCGGCTGATAAAGTGTTCCACCAGCAACTGTATATCTTCTTTTCTGTCTCTTAGCGGGGGCAATTCCAACTTCACAACGTTGATTCTGTAATACAAATCTTCCCTGAATTTGCCCTGTTTAACCAATCGTTCGAGTTTTTTGTTGGTCGCTGTAATAATCCGCACATCCGCCTTAACAGTGGTAACAGCACCCACCGGCTCGTAAGTCCTGTCCTGCAAAACACGCAGAAGTTTAACCTGAACGGCGGCGGAAACGTCACCAATTTCATCCAGAAAAATTGTTCCGCCTTCAGCTACGGCAAACCGGCCCAACTTATCTTTTTTGGCATCTGTAAAGGCACCCGCTTTATAGCCGAACAATTCGGACTCCAGAAGAGTGTCGGGTAAAGCACCACAGTTCACTGTAACGAAAGGTTTATCTTTGCGAAAGCTCAGATTGTGTATCGCCCGTGCAAAAAGCTCCTTGCCGGTACCGCTTCGGCCTTCAATCAGAACCGTGGCATTGCTTTCTGCGATGTTGGGTAAAATGGAAAAGAGGTTCTGCATCCTGTTGCTCTGGCTGATTATATCTTCACAGCAGTATCGGCCTTGAATCTCCTTTCGGAGCTCTTCGACCGCACTGGTATCGCGAAACGTTTCTACTCCACCGATAACCTTGCCCGTTTCATCTTTCAGCAGGGCCGTGGATATAGCAATTGCCCTTCTATTGCCCCGGGCATCAATAATGTGAACCGCTTTATTCATTATAGCTCTGCCCGTTTTCATTGTTTCGGCCAGCGTACAGCCGGCTTCACAAACATCCGCACGCAAAATGTTCCTGCAGCGCTGCCCTATAGCCTTTTGGCGCCCAATACCGGTAATCCTCTCGGCCGCTTGATTAAAAGACGTAATCCGCCAATCCAGATCGACCGTGAAAACACCTTCGCTTATCGAATCCAGAATGACGTTTTGAACCCCGTTTTCCGCTTTGTCTGGCATAATTTACTTGTACCATATACGAACTGATTTCGCAACAGCCCTCATCGGAACCTGTGAATCAATGATTTTATCACTTGAGTTATTGAGCATTTTCAAATACTCTGACATCAACCGGATTGATACGGATTGTGTGAACCCGCAAAGACCGAACTGTGTAGTAAACCACAAAGTGATTTTTTAAGGAGAAGTAAACCTATGATTACCAAGATAATAATAGGCGTTATTATTGGGGGGGCGATAGGCGCCGGTTTGGGTTATTTCGGTAAATGTTCCTCCGGCTCATGCCCGCTGACGGCAAACCCATACCGCGGAGCAATTTACGGGGCGGTTATGGGGGCTTTGCTTACATCGGTGTTTTTGCCGAAAACAGGCGGGCATACCGAAAGCATTAATGTTGTCCACATCGACAGCGAGGCTGATTTCAAAAGCCGTGTACTCGAATCGGAAAGTATTTGCCTTGTGGACTTATTTTCCGACCGCTGTCCTCCCTGCAGGGTTCTGGCTCCGACAATTTCGTCACTTGCAGATAAGTACCTCGGCAGGGTTACGGTATGCAAAGTAGATATTGACAGGACGCCGACTGTGGCACAACGATACGGCGTAAGCGCTATCCCAACGGTGCTGATTATCAAAAACGGCCAAGAGCTTCAGCGCCTGGTTGGGCTTCAGCCCGAAACCACGTATGTTAACCTTCTGGATAAGTTAGTCGGCCAAGAAAAGGAATAATACAGAGAAAATCTGATTTTTTCTCCGCCTTTATATGAATTCTGTTGACAAGGCCTGCAAAGTATGAGAAATTTACAAAAATTTGTGAAAGCAGGTTTATTTGTACACCATGACAAGGATTTATAAATGGATCAAGAAGTCCCTTCAACAGCAGAAAGGGCAAAGGGTTTCTGCTGGCTTTTGATGCTCTCTTTTATCCTCTGGCTAAGCTTAAGCTCGAAATTAGAATCGGCCGAGCTTGTTGCCGGGGGTGTGGTTTGTGTGATTGTTACTTTTTTCGCATCTAAAACTTACTCTAAGTTGGGTTTGCCGTCGTTCAGGATAAAGAATGTCATATTTTTCCTTATTTACATAATCACTCTTTTCTGGGAAATAATAAAGGCTAATTTCGACGTCGCATACCGGGTTATCCACCCCAAAATGCCCATAAAGCCCGGTATCATAGTAATAAAGACCCGCCTTAAATCCGACATTGCAAAAATGCTTTTAGCAAATTCAATCACCCTGACACCCGGCACCTTTACAGTGGATATTATTGGTGATGAGCTTCTTATTCACTGGATAAATGTCAAGACTGAAGATGTCGGTGAGGCAACAAATATGATAGGCCACAGGTTTGAAAAGTATTTGCAAGTGATATTTGAACAGGGAAATTAAGAAAGAGTTCCTTATTGTGGAAAGCACTGACATATTGATCATAGGCGGAAGCGCAGCAGGTATCACGACAGCTATCAGTGCAAGGAGATACTATCCGGACACTAAGATTCTTTTGATTCGTAAGGAGAAAAAGGTACTAATCCCTTGTGGCATCCCATACATATTCGGAACCGTTGGGTCGCCGGAAAAGGACCTTATCCCTGATACTGTGCTTACGAAAAATAATGTGGAGTTGATAATAGACGAAGTGGTTTCCATAAATAAAGACCTTAGGACAGTGGAGACATCCAGCGGAAGGCTTTTGGGGTATGAAAAAATGGTTCTGGCGACAGGCTCAATACCACAGGTACCTCCAATCCCGGGAGTTGAACTGGATAATGTTTTTGCGGTATGGAAAGATGTCAAGTATCTTCAAAAGATGATGAATATCCTGGATGAGGCTAAAGACCTGGTTATTATTGGGGGCGGTTTCATTGGACTGGAATTTGCCGATGAGTGCAAGAAGCGCGGGGTTGCGAATGTAACTGTCATTGAACTTTTGCCGCACTGTCTCCTTTTGGCTTGCGATGAGGAGATTTGCGTTCGAGTTGAGAAGGAGCTATCGGAAAAAGGTATAAATGTTCTGGTCGGTAGAAAGGTGGTATCTGTCATCGGGGACAAAAAAGTAGATTATGTGGAATTGGATAACGGCCGGGAAATCAAAGCGGATGTGGTTATTTTGGGGATAGGCGTAATTCCGAATGTTCAGCTTGCCCGGGATAGCGGCCTGGAAGTTGACGAGAAAAAAGGAGTATACGTTGACGAATTTATGAGGACAAGTGACAAGAATATTTTTGCAGCAGGGGACTGTACTCGAAAAAGGTGTTTTTTCACCGGCAGGCCTACATTTCTCCGGCTTGCCTCCATCGGAACTATGGAGGCAAGGGTTGCCGGCGCAAATCTTTTTAGATTGCGTCATCGCAGTGAATGCCCCATCGGGGTATTCGGTACGGTTGTAGGCGATCTGGCGATTGGGTCGGCCGGGATGACTGAAAGGGAGGCAAGGGAAGCAGGGTTTGATGTTGTTACTGGAAAAGCTGAGGCGCCGGACAAGCACCCGGCATCGATCCCGGGCACGAGCAACTTAGCAGTAAAACTGGTTTTTGAGAAGAGTACTCATATATTATTGGGCGGTCAGGTCTATGGCAGTATGACATCTGGTAAGGTAGCGAATTTCATTGGAGCTCTGATACAAAAAAGGATGAGAGCCGATGAGATAGTAACATTTCAGGTAGGGACGCATCCCATGCTTACTGCCTCGCCTATATCTCACCAGGTTGAGAACGCCGCCGAGATTGCTTTGACAAAACTGTAAAAGGGTTTCAAGTGGCGATACGCTACGAAGAAATTAGTGAGATGTTAAAGGCCCTTGCTCATCCGGCGAGATTGAAGATTGTTGCCGGTCTCCTCAAGGATGAATGTAATGTTAACCAGATTCAGAAGGTGTTGGGACTACCTCAATCTACCATTTCCCAGCATCTGAGGATATTGCGAAATGCAGGCATCATTAAAGGCAGAAGAGAAGGGACGAAAACATGCTACCGGGTGATCGATGTGCGAGCAAGAAAAATTGTGGGAATAATTAAAGGGAAATAATTTTTTTGGAGATATCCATCGTTTTATTTGTATATACTAATAAGCTGATGGGGATGAGTATTTTTTATGAGTGAAATTATCTTTCTTACAATCATAGGGTTTGGCATTACCTTGTGCCTTTTGAGGATGCTCAAAGGCCCCACAGCCGCCGACCGGGCGGTAGCGGTGGATACCATGGCCACGATTACGACAGCCCTGCTTGTCCTTTTGGGCTTTATTTCCCAAAGGTATGTTTATCTGGATGTCGCCCTGGTTTATGCGGTTCTAACCTTTATCGGGTCGGTTGCTATAGCAAGGTTTTTGGAAAAGGGAATTTAAGTGCAGATTACAGGGACTGTTATTACAGCAATCGGAACGATGTTTCTATTTTTGGGAAGCCTTGGTTTACTGAGACTGCCCGATGTTTACAACCGACTCCAGGCGGGTACGAAGTGTACAACATTGGGAGCTTTCCTGACTATTATTGGTGTTGGGATAATGCAGCCGGGCTGGTTGCCAAAGACATTGGTTATCGCGATTTTTATTCTTATCACCAATCCTATCTCTAACCACGCCCTTGGTCGGGCGTCTCGCAAAAGCGGTGTCCCTTTATGCGACAAGAGCGTTGTTGATAAGGCCGGTGAGTTTGATGGGTTCCTCAAACGCAATACATCGCGTTTGGGGGGTCCTGCTGAATATAAGGAAGAGGAATGATTTTTGTTGTTTCATTTTTGGTAGCTTTGATGCTTGTCGGGGCCGTCGCAGCCTCTGTTTTCAAAGACTTGATTAGCGCGGTAATTGCCGCGGCGTTGGTAAGCCTTGTTGCTGCGATACTTTTCTACCTGCTCGCCGCCCCTGATGTAGCGATGGCCGAGGCTTCCATCGGCGCGGCGCTGACTGCAGCCATTTTTATTATTGCTATCAGGAGAACAAAGAGGTACGAAGAATGAGAAGGATAGCCGCCATCCTTTTATTGGTAATAGTGGCCGTGGGGATTAGCCGGTCTCTGGTAAAGATTCCTTTTGGAGCGCCAAAGAAAAAGGTAGCAACGCACTACATTAACGAAGGCGTTAAAGAAACCGGCTCAGCCAATATAGTTACTTCGGTTGTGGTAAATTACCGTGGCTTTGATACCTTAGGTGAGGTTACGGTTTTATTCATTGCCGCAGTCGGCTTAGGCGCGGTGCTGACGAGGAGCGGAGGTAAAGAGACCAGACCAATAGAGCCGGCGAGCCTGATACTCTCAACCGGCTGCAAAGTTCTGTTTCCACTTATTCTCGTTTTTGGCAGCTATATTTTCATTCACGGACATCTCACCCCCGGCGGAGGTTTTCAGGGAGGAGCGATTATCGCCTCCGGTTTTCTTTTAATTTATCTTGGCTGTCGGGCCGGGAGAATCAGCCCCGAAGCATCCAAAGTTGCAGAGTCATCAGGGGGTCTGGTTTTCATATTAATTGGCCTGCTTGGTTTACTCTTTGGCGGCCATTTCCTTTCAAACTTTTTGCCTAAGGGAACGGTCAACACACTCTTCAGTGCCGGTATTATTCCCATTATTTATATTGCCATTGGCTTTAAGGTCGGCTCGGAACTGGCCGGTATAATTGACAACCTGATTGAGGAAAGTTGATGACGCGATGAGTTTTTTAGCTAATTACATTTATTATACAGGAGCTTTTGGGCTTATACTGATCGGTCTTTATATCATTTTGGTTAAGCATAACCTCATAAAAGTCATCATTGGTCTTGGGGTTTTGGATACAGGTGTAAATCTGTTTCTTATCTCGGTTGGTTATATCACCAAAGGAACCGCCCCGATTTTTTCAAAACCGGATATAGACCCCGAGCGCATGATTGACCCGGTGCCGCAGGCATTGGTTCTTACTGCCATTGTGATTGGCGTGGCAGTTTTGGCATTGGCCCTTTCGTTGGCTATCAGATTATATCAGCATTACGGGACACTTAACCTTCGCAAAATAAGGGAGCAAAAATGGTAAGCCCCGTACTTCTTATTGCAGTACCTTTAGGTTTGGCTTTTGCTATACCTCTATTTACGCTTTTTTGGAAGGGTTCGGCTAAATACATTCCGCCTGTAGCGCTTGGTTTTAACCTTATTGTTTCTTTGCTGCTGCTGCCGAGGGCATTGGAAAATCCTGTAATCGTCACAATCGGCGGCTGGGGACCGTCTATATCCATTAACCTTGTAGCCGGACCGGTAGGTGTGCTTTTTTCAGTTATCATTGCTTTGGTGGGACTTTTGGTTTCTGTTTATGCCCTGGATTACATAAAAGAAGGTGCTACCGAAAAGTACCATACACTTTATCTTTTGCTGCTTACCGGAGCTACCGGCGTTGTTCTCACAGGCGATATATTCAACCTTTTTGTGTTCTTTGAGATTCTGTGCATTTCATCATACGCCCTGGTAGCTTACCACAGAGATAAGGCCGGTATCGAGTCGGCGGTAAAATATCTGATTCAAGGCGCTGTTGGTTCCAGCCTTCTGCTTATAGGGATAGGTTTGCTTTACGGTCAATTCGGCACTCTTAATATGGCTGATATCGCCAGAAACATAAAAGAAGTCGGTTCCATATCGGTTTTCGTACCTATGGTTTTAATAATCACCGGCTTGGGAGTTGAAGCGGCTATATTTCCCTTGAACGCCTGGCTGCCTGATGCTCATTCGTCGGCTCCATCGTCTGTAAGCGCGATTCTTTCCGGCATAGCCATCGAAGTAGGCCTTTATGCCGTGGTCAGGGTAATATTCACGATATTTGGTGCTCAGAGCATTTTGCTGTTCTTGGCACTTTTGGGAATTTTAACGCTTTTGGTAGGTGAGATGTGTGCTTTTAGCCAGAATAACATCAAGAGGATGTTAGCCTATTCGAGCATAGGGCAAATAGGTTTAATCCTGTTTGCTTTGGCAATAGCCACCTCTTATGGAGTAACGGGCGGTTTATTTGGGGTGTTAAGTCACAGTCTTAGTAAGGCCCTGCTGTTTTTGACGGTAGGGTATATGGTTTATGGGGCCGGCTCTATGGAAATTTCGGCCCTGGAAGGAATGGGCAAAAAGATGCCGCTTACCTGTTTGGCCTTTACTATCGGCGCATTTTCTCTTGTTGGTTTGCCGCCGTTTATCGGTTTTCCCTGCAAGTTTTTAATCGTGCGAGCGGCGCTGGCCACGCAACAAATCGGTTTTTTCGTTCTAATCGGGCTTGCCCTGTTAGGCACGGTAATTGAAGGGGCATATTTCTTCCGTATCGTGCAGGTTTTGTATTTTAAGGGAGAAAAGAGCAATCAGCCAAGGGCAGAAGCTCCTGTTGCCGCCTTAATCCCTATGTTCATCTTCGTGGCTCTGATCGTAATTGTCGGCGTATATCCCAAACCGGTAACCGATGTTTTGAGCTCGGCAGCTTCAGAGCTTTTAAGTAGAACGGAATATATTAAAACTGTGTTGGGCGGCATTTTGTAGAAATGATGTAGAAATATAAGAAAAGAGGTGCAACAAATGCTTCGAACTAATTTAGAGCATGTTGAAAGTGAAGAGCAACTTAAAGAGTTGGTTGAGAACAATGAAAAAGTTGCCGTCTGCTGTGGAAGAATGGGGCCTATGTGTGTCCCGGTATATGCCATATTTGAGACTTTTCAGGAAAAGTACCCTGATATTCAATTTCGGGATATGGATTTTGATATTCCTGTCGCTTCAGCAATCAAAGGTTTATCCCAATGCCGAAATTTCTTTGGGCTGCCGTTCACCATTTATTACCGTAACGGACAGATAGTAAAAGCCACCTCCAGTATTCAGTCGGCAAAAGAGGTAAAGAATGTTATTGATGATGTTTTCGCGTAACTGGCTCCTCGGTTGTTTTTTTGTGCAACGAGGGGTCATCCTGAGGCTCTAAGGCCGAAGGATATCTCCAATTAAGGTGATGATTTTAACGAGTATTGCTATGCAGAAGCCGAGTTAGAGGTCATAAAGCATAGGTTAAATTATTTAAGCAGGTTTTAGTATGACTGTGGAGATTTTACTAATAGTTGCCTTTGGTGGTGCAGTGCTCAGTTATCTTTTGGGCAAGACCTCTGACAAAGGCAGGGATTGTTTTGCCGTTTTCATTTCTTTGGCCTTGGTCGCTTTCGTTGCCTGTCTTTACGGTCGATCTGTGGAAAGGACTTTTTACTTTGGATTTTTCGGTATCGGGCTTGTCTTGAGATTGAATATGCTTTCCTGGTTTTTTGCCATTACCATATCGAGCTTAGGGGCACTTTGCACTATCTTCTCTCTAAGCTATATGAAAGACAGGGAAAGAACCGACTTTTATTATTTGATGATGCTCGTTGTCAATGCGGCAATGCTCGGTATTGTATTAGCAGGAGATCTGGTCTCCTTTTATGTTTTCTGGGAGGTTATGTCGTGGAGCGCATTTTTGCTTATAAGCTACAATAAAGGGCCGGCTTTAGCTGCAGGAATGAAGTATATCGTTATGTCGGTTACAGGCTCTGTATGCTTCCTTGTGGGTATGCTGTCACTTTATGTTTTTTTCGACACTTTGAATATATCAGAGCTTGCTCCTGCGATTAGCTCTGCCTCCGGCGGGTATATTTTGTTTATCTTGACAGCCTTTGGGATTGCTTTTGGGATTAAAAACGCGGTTCTGCCTTTCCACGCCTGGCTGCCCGATGCCCATTCCGAGGCACCGGCCCCATTTTCAGCGGTGCTTTCGGGCATCCTTATCAAGATGGGGACTTATGGCTTTCTGCTTTTGCTATATGTAATACTGGGGTTAAAGGTTTTTCTCGGTCTGGGTCGCGGCCTGCTTAGCTATCATTCTATCCTTTGTTTCTTAGGCGCCGTTACGATTATTGTCCCTACATTTATCGCCATGCTGCAAACAGATGCCAAAAGATTGTTGGCCTGGTCCACCGTGGGGCAGGCGGGATATATAATTTTAGGAATCGCGTTTGGGACGAACTTAGCCCTGGCGGGAGGCATATTTCATTTCTTCAATCATGCGTTGTTTAAGGCACTGTTGTTTTTGGCAGTAGGTGCAGTCGAATTCAGGGCTGGGACGAGGAATTTGGATTCATTGGGTGGTCTGGCCAAGAAAATGCCGGTGGTCTTCATCGGTGCCTTAGTGGGGATTTGTGCATTGATTGGGGTGCCTCTGACCGGTGGGTTTGTCTCCAAGTGGCTAATCTATAAGACGTTGATTCTTGAGGGTTCCGGATTTTTGGCCTTCTTCGCGTTGGTGGGGACCTGGGGGACGATACTTTACTCATACAAGCTGATTCACAATGTGTTCCTGGGGCAACTGCCTGAAAGACATAGAACCGTAGAGAAAGCACCGTTTAGTATGCAACTGCCTGTGGTGGTTTTGTCGGTTGCGATTCTTCTGTTCGGTATCCTGCCGGGTATTCCGCTTAAGGTTATCAATGCGATTGGAACATCTTTTGGTTTTGAACCCTTAAATGTAACGTTATGGGGGATTGCTTCAGAGACCGGGGCATTAAATACAATAAACATTTTCTTTGCCGTGCTGATAGTTGGAATTGTTGTCTGGTTACTCTTTTGTTCGGGTGCAAAATCTGTATCGGTTCGGCAACAGGACAGCTACGCAGCGGGTGCACATACGCCGGTTGACAAATATCATTACACCGCCGAATTTTATAATCCTTTGTACCGGATGATAAAGCCTTTCTTGAGGGACGTAACAGATGAAATTTATTATGGGATTGCCTTCTTTTTGCGAAGTTGTGCCGGCATCCTAAGACGTATATATACCGGCGATGTGGGTTTTTATGTAACATATATTATTTTGTTCCTGGCATTTTTAATTTTCGTTCAGCTTAAGTGGAAACCATGGTAACAAAAGTAATGCAGATAATTTTTTCTCCGGTTTTGGCACTTGTAGTGGGAGTGTTCTTTCTGGGTTTAGCCAGGAAGATTATAGCAAGAATTCACTGGCGCTGGGGCCCACCTCTTGTTCAGCCGGTGATTGATATTGTAAGATTATTTTACCAGAAAAGTGTGTCTCACGGTCTTGTGTTTGACTTAGGTATAATACTTTCTTTAGCCGGCTCCATAGTGGTAGTGTTATTTCTGCCTTTCGGTCGATGGTGTCCTCTGGACGGCTCCGGTGGGCTGTTGGTGATTCTTTATATAATGCTGCTCGCACCTTTAGGTATGGCCTTGTCGGGAGGCGAGGGAGCCAACCCCAATATCAGTATCGGCATCTCACGCAAACTCATCCTCAGCCTTGGGTATGAAGTGCCTTTGCTTCTTGTACTGCTGGCGGTTATGACACGTTATAAAACCATTTCGATAATGGAAGTGGTAAATGTCCAGCAGGGCACGAGCTGGTCAATCATTTCTTTTCCGCTGGTTTTGTCGGGAGTTTCTTATTTTCTTATTCTGCCTGCAATACTCGGGCTCAGACCGTTTGATGTGAGTTCCGCACCCCAGGAGATTTCTTCCGGCCTGATGGCGGAATACGGGGGTAAATACCTGGCCCTGGCAACTATTGAACATGCTTTTGTTCTGTTCATTAGTATCGCTCTTTTCGTAAACATGTTTTTAGGCGGTGCGGCTAATCCGATTATTTTCTTTGTGAAAATGTTAGTGGTATTTGTGCCTGGCTTATTCATACACGCAGTTTTTCCAAGGTTTAGAGTCGAGCAGGCTGTTAAGTACCTGTGGAAGTGGCCGACACTATTGGCTTTTCTGGGTCTGATTATGACTATGGTGATAGGGGGTTAACAGTTGGATAGAAACCAGATTACAAAATGGCTCAAAGCTCCCGCCAAGATGGCAAATAAATACTCGCTGCACGCGATATATTTTTGCACCGGGTGTGGAATAATCGAAGTCCCTCCCGTTATAACCGCGCGCTGGGACGCGGAGCGATTCGGTATAATCCCAGCCGCTACGCCCAGACAGGCAAATCTGTTTCTGATTACAGGCTATGTCTCTGTCAAGACTCTCAGGGCTATTATAAGAACATACGAGCAGATGCCCGAACCAAAATACACCGTGGGCTTCGGCTCTTGTCCCATCAACGGCGGGATGTACTGGGACTCTTATAACACTATAAAACATTTGGATAAGTATATCCCAATAGACGGCTGGATAGCCGGCTGTATGCCCAGGCCCGAGGCGATATTTATCGCCGTAACACATCTTTGGACCTTGATTGAAAAGGATATGGCAAACGGTTACATTCGGTACAAGGACAATTACGAATCTTACAGAAGCAACCAGGAAATGGCCCTGGGAAAACTTGAGTGGCCGCCTTTATACCCGGCAAGTGATGAACATCGAGGGGGTGAATAGTGAATAAACCGATAAAAGAAAAACTCGAATCAACTTTCAGAGATATACAGGTGGCTGTTCCTGAGGACAATAGAATAGCTGTAACCGCTGAAAAACCTAATGTTTTGGCTATTTTAAGATTTCTCAAAGACACCGGCTTTGACCATTTGGCACTTCTTTCCGCCGTGGACTGGATAGAAGACAATTGTTTCGAGCTGTGTTTTATCCTTACTTGCTATATGCAAAATGATGATGAATATCTGGACAGCCAAAGACTGCATATAATTCTGAAAACAAAGATTCCAAGAGTAAAACCGCAATTTGTGACTATAACCGGTATTTTCCCCAATGCCGAACCCTACGAGCGGGAGATACACGAGCTTTTCGGGATAAGTTTTGAAGGTCATCCGAGACTGACCCCGCTTTTCCTGGAAAGGGAGTATGAAATTCCACCTTTTAGAAAAGATTTTGATACCAGAAAATATGTCGAAGACATTTTTGATAAAATACCTTTTGTAATGGATAAAGCTAAATGAGGAGAAATTATGGATAAATTTTCACCACAACAGGTGGAGCAGGCATTGTCCAAAACAATGCATCCGGAAATCAACTATAGTCTCGTTGAGCTGGGGATGATCGAAGGTATTGTTTGTGATAAAGACCAAGTGCGTCTTACATTGAAGCTGCCCTTCCTGCAGGTCCCGGTTAAAGAGCTTTTGATAGAGAGTATAAAAAAGGCATTGTCCGCTCTGGATAACTCTATCGGCGTGGAAATAAATATGGAGCAAATGAATCAAGAAGAACTTGACAAATTTAGGAAAATGGCCAAAGAAGGATGGAAACTCTGAATCTGAATTTAAATAGCAAGGCAGAAACCTCCGCCAGAGAGCTTGAAATGTATTTCGGGCCTCAGCACCTGGGTATGGTGGGGAATTTCAGCATCACGCTCAAGGTCGAAGGCGACCGTATCCTGAAAGCTGTGGCAAATCCGGGCTATCTTCATCGGGGCTTTGAAAAACTGATGGAGTACAGGACCTGGATTCAGAACTTTCCCCTGGTGTGCAGAATAAATGTAGTTGAGCCGGACCATATTGAAATGATATATGCAATGGCGGTCGAAAAGCTGGCGCAGCTCGAAGTCCCTCAAAGGGCTCACTTCGTCAGGAGTATTTATCTGGAGCTTGCCCGGGTGCAGTCGCATCTGTTCGGCCTGTGGGCCTACGCGAATATGCTCGGCTTCGATACTGTGGCTCAGTGGGCGATGTATCACCGGGACCTTGTTCTGGATCTGTTTGAAGAACTCACCGGCGGCAGGGTCTATCACATATATATATGGCCGGGTGGTGTGAGACGCGATTTCCCGGCGGGATTCAAGGATAAAATCGTAAATACCCTGCATTCCATAGGCGGTTGTGTGCCGGATTATGATAGTACGTTTTTTAAGAACCGTCTGTTTTATGAACGGGCCAAAGGTATAGGAAAACTAACTCAACAGCAGGCAAAACAGTGGGGTGCAACAGGACAAGCTTTGAGGGCGACCGGGATGGCATACGACATCAGAAAGGTCGAACCTTATGCCGCTTACGACAAGGTGGACTGGGATGTACCTGTAAGGCGGGATGGCGATGCTTATTCGAGGGTTTGGGTTATAAGAGATGAGATGATCGAAAGCGTTCACATGATATTCAAACTGCTCGATGCTATGCCTGAAGGTCCCGTT
>Ga0180433_10006670_pt1 | contig 15035 bp, 13 predicted proteins | sample SS_ome_8_FD_132980 | JGI IMG/M metagenome (GOLD analysis project Ga0180433, IMG submission 132980) | Hypersaline lake sediment archaeal communities from the Salton Sea, California, USA - SS_1_D_1 metaG | ecosystem: Environmental > Aquatic > Non-marine Saline and Alkaline > Hypersaline >... | reverse complement strand
TCCTTGCTCATACAGACCTCCTGTGGTGGTGGTTCTCCGATGGTGGCTTCGCAGCCGGATCGACGAACGAGCGGGAATGACACCGAGCGGCGTCACGTGGACCGTTCGAAGGATCTCGGCCTTCCGAGCAGCAAGACGAGCCGCCGGAGTGACGTGTCTCTGCTCTCTGTTCCTCCTCGGTTTCGTGGGGTGCATGCTGCGACCTCCTTCTCTGTCTGATCCGAGTATCGCGCCTATTTGAGACGTCTCGTGTCCTATTTGCGGTATAGTCTGAACCGGCCAAGGAGGGCGTATGCGTGCCGATCGACTGCTTTCTCTCTTGATGTTCCTGCAGAACCGGGGCCGAACGACAACGGACCGTCTGGCCGAGGAGCTCGAGGTCTCCCGCCGCACGATCGTCCGGGACCTGTATGCACTGCGTGTCGCGGGGTTTCCGGTCTACACCGAGCGCGGGCCGCACGGCGGGGTGTATCTCCATGAGGACTTCCGGGTGCGGTTGACGGATCTGACGCAGGGGGAACTGGCCGCGCTGTTCACGTTCAGTGTCCCGGCACCGCTCGCCGATCTGGGGATGGGAGACAAGGCCAAGGGGGCGTTGCTCAAGCTGGCCGCAGCGCTTCCCCAGGCACGGCAGGACGTGGAACGCGATGTCCGAAGCCGGCTGTACCTCGATCCGAATCCGTGGCGCGCCTCGCGCGAAGCGGTACCGACGCTCTCGATCCTGCGACGGGCAGTATGGGAAGACCGTTGGGTTCGTGGCACGCTTCTCCGCGTCCGCCAGATCCCGACCGAGCACGAGATCGCGCCGTACGGCTTGGTCGCCAAGGGTCGGGTGTGGTACGTCGTCTGGCGGCGGCGCGGTGGAGAGCTGCGGGTCGACCGCGCCTCGGACGTGGTCGAAGCCGAGTTGCTGGAGGACACGTTTGGCCGCCCGCCGGGGTTCGACCTCGGGGCGTTCTGGACGACGTGGGCGGCGGCGTACGAGGCGAGCCGCCCGTTCTTCACGGTGATCCTCCGTGTGATGACCGAGGTGCTCCCCGAGCTCGAGCGCGCGCTCGGACGACACATTCGGCGGGCGAGCGACTCGGAGCAGGGATCGACATGCGTCGACGTGGAGATGGCCTTCGACGGCTTCGAGCACGCCCGGGCCGCGCTGCTCGCGTACGGCGGAGCGGTCGAGGTCATCGACCCGGATGCCCTGCGCCTATCGATTGCTGACTTCGCGCGGCGGATCGTCGAGACCTACGAGCCGCGACCGCCGCCGGCTTCGTGATTGGGGTCAATAGGGTCGGGCCTTTATTCTTGAATTCCTGCCGCGTTCGTCCGGTGCGGGGTTGTCGGTCCGCGGGCGGACATGCGAGTACGGTGATGGAAGCGAAATCCGCCGCTGAAGAGGAGGCCTCGTGATCACGTTCCCGACCATCACGGCCCATGATCTAGAAGGACGGGCGGTTCGGATCCCAGATGACCTGCCAGCGGGATACCGCATCGTGATCCTCGCCTTCCAGCGCCGGCACACCGAGCTGATCGCAACCTGGGAGCCGACCTTGCAGGAGCTCGAGACACGCCGTCGGGAGCTGTCGGTCTGGGAGGTCCCCGCACTCTCCCGCCTCTACTCGCCCGCCCGCGCGCTCATCGCCGGCGGAATGAGAGCCGGAATCGCAGATCTCAAGGCCCGCGGGCACACGCTCACGGTCTACACGAACCGCAAGGCGTTGGCGCGAAACCTGGACCTGTCGTCGCTGGAGACCATCTACGTCCTGCTCCTGGCGTCCGATGGGGAAGTCGTTTGGCGCGGGGAAGGGGCTGCCGATGAAGCGCAGCTCCGCTCGCTTCGAATGGCGCTGGAAGAGCTGGCCTGCGAAACCTGATTCTCATGCTGCTCCGGCGATGGCTCGCCGCACGATCGAGTTAAGGCCGTGATCTTGCGTTGGCCTTTCGAGGAGGTCGTCCACTAGACTGAGTCGAGACGCAGACCATCCGCTGGAAGGCGGGACAGCGGTCGCCCGCGCAGGTGTGGCAAGGAGTCAGCCGATGCCCACAAGAGCCGAGAGAGAGAAGATGCTGGCGGGTGAACGCTACAACTGCCTGCATCCTGATCTGCAGGCGGAACGCAGCAAGGTCAAGGGACTGCTCCAGCGGTACAACCGAAGCGAGACCGTAGCCGAGCGACGGACCTTACTTCTGCAGCTTCTTGGGAGCGTCGGTGAGGACTCGATCATCGAGCCGCCGTTCTACTGCACCTACGGGAAGACCCGGATTGGCGATCATGCCTATCTGAACTTCCTGCGCACGATCCTCGACAACAACGAGGTACGCATCGGGAACCACGCCATGATCGGACCGGGCGTTCAGATCTACACGGCTGCCCATCCGCTCCAGGCGGACGCGCGCAACGAGGGTTGGGAAGTGGCGAAGCCGGTGGTGATCGAGGACGACGTGTGGATCGGAGGCAGTGCCATCCTCCTTCCCGGGGTGACGGTCGGGCGGAATGCCGTCGTTGGAGCGGGGGCCGTCGTCACCCGAAGCGTTCCAGCCGACACGGTTGTCGCGGGGAATCCGGCCAAGATTATCCGAAGGATCGAGCCGGACTAGCGGGCACGAGCATGCAACTGCATGCGCGGTCCGTCGCATGAACAGCCCGTGCAGCGGCACTTGTCCAGCGTCATCTGGGGGCGCCGAAGAGCTATGTCAGAAGCGCATCCGCTCTGCACGCGAGTCGCATAGTCGCGGCGGCGAATGCACGTCGTGAGCGGTCCCCTAGCCACCTGGCTCGGTGTAGCGGGGCTCCGAAGGCTCTGTCACCTCGTAGTCTCGCTCCCACCCTTCGTGTTGCAGCGTGAGTGTTTCCATGGCCGCCGTGCAGAAGTCGGCGTTGAGTGAACTCACGGCTTCGTACTTCGAGGGCCAACATCGGTAGACCTTCCACGCCATCACAAGCTGCCCTGCTTCGTTGTACAGCTCGATGACGATATCCTTGCGGAAATCCTTCAGAGAAACTTCGCTGCCCAGCCCGGAGCCGAAGTTCCAGACCTTGTTCGCCCACTCCTCGAACGCGGTGTCGTGTGTGCGCCCTCTCTTCAGGATGATCGGGTCGTAGTTCGTGAGCCCCGGCGATCGTCGATCGGAGCTGGGGGCACTGCCCTCACGATGGACAACGACCTCGGTTCTTCGCACCAGTCCGCTCACTGAGCAGATGCCGGGGATGTACCTTCCGTCCCACTTGACGCGGAACTTGCACTGCTTGTACGGGTCGAAGCGTTCCGCATTGACCGCGAACGGCGCCGAATCGACGACAAGGCTCGACGTTGCCGCAAGGCAGCCGATGACAACCACCGCGAGGATTGCAATTCTCCTGGCCTTCATAGAAGCCTCCTTCATGACGCCCGCTGTGGAGCGAGCAGTATGGAAGCATCATAGGTTGGATGGAGACAGCAGCAAAGAGCACGTCGAAGGCTCCTTGGGCGCACTGCTGCACCCCTACCAGCCGAGCTGGATTCCTGCCTTCTGGTCCCAAGACCGTGCCGGAGCCAATCCATGGCGCGTCGCACATCATCTATTGACTCCCAGCTCGGTCGCGTGCGGCAACGCCAGAAGCGCATCCACGATCCACTTCAGCCGCGCAGTCTCAGGGTCTGATCGGTCCGAGAAGGAGACCGGCGAGGCATCGCGGATCCCGAGGCCTGCCAAGATCCGCTGATGGTCCACACGAGCCTCAACGCTCGGGCGCGAGACCTGGATCCGCCATCGCTGGAGGTCCTCCATGTCCTGCTTATCGATGGCACGATTGTCTGGCAGAGAGAAAGGGCGGCCGAAGAGAAGCAGGTCGAGGCGCTCAAGAAAGCCCTCGAGGACATGACCTGCGAGGGCCGGTCAAGGATCGGCGGAACGCACTCTAGAACGACTGCGCGAATCGACAGTCGTAGAGGACAAGCTCCTGCTGCCCTTGCGTGGGATTAAGGCTCTGAGGCGAGCCGGTGGTGGTGACCGAGATCGCCGCGGATCGGGTGTTGTACGCGTCCCAGAATCGTTGCATCCCCGCGTAGTAGCTCTCGCCGCCGAACGGATGGTCCGGATCACGCATTGCGTAGTTTTCCTCCAGGTAGACGCGTAGGGAGATCGTCTCTCCCGATGTCAGCGCCGGGATGTACGCGTAGGCGCTGTGGAACAGATCGCTGCCTCCGAGCGTCGGAACCTGAACGTCGATCCGCGCGAAAACCGGATTGCTCGCCTCTGCGGCTGCGTTCCGCGCGACCAAGGCGAGGTAGGCGGGTCGATACGTGTAGATCGGATCGGGCTTCATCCAGACGCTTGGATTCCCTCCGCCGTTGGCCTGCCGCGTGGCCTCCTCGAGAAAGGCGTCGACCGCCGCCGCGGTCGCCTCCGGCGGGAGCCCCGTGTAGTCGGCGGCCGCCTCGACGAGGTAGTCTTTGCCGAGGCTCGTGAGTTCGTCGTAGTTCGGAATCGACGGGGGGATTCCCATGGCCGCCAACCCAACCTCCAGTCCTGTCGTCAGCAGCCCGCGGGCGTCTTCTCCGGCCACCACGACCGCCGCATCGACGGCGTAGCCCTTCATGTCCTCGTACGCGGTCGCGCACCAGTTCACGGCGTTCTTGAAGAATCCGGTGACGTCGGAGTAGATCTCACCGATGGAATCCCAAAGCGATTCCCAGAAGCCCGGGTCGTCCTCCTCCGGCGTGAAGTCGAGCTGATCTCCTTTGTGATAGAGGGTCTCGAAGCCGGGCACGTAGATGTCTTGCGTGACGACGTAGTGGTACATGGCCTTTGGATCCTCGGTCTGGATTGGGACGTACCGGGTCACGGCGAGGGCCGGATGGATGAGCGTGTTCTGGCCTTGGTAGACGAAGGTCTGCCCGCCGTCCGCCGGGAGCTCCCCGTAGGTGATCTTGACCGCTGGTGACGGAACCCCGACGGGCATCGCGAACGCGTTCAACGTCACCACACGAACGTAGTACTCGACGACGGTGAGATACGTGGACGGACGAGGCGAGGACACGAAGAGGCCGGGCACCGCAAACGCAGAACCCGGTGCCTTGACTGCGGGGGAGCGGAGCGTCGGACGGACGGCCGGTGCCGCGACCGCCCCCGAACTGGAATATGGCCTCGTCTCCCCGGGTGGCACGGGAGCGAACGCACGGAGATCGATGGAGAAGTACCGTCGTTCTCCGGTTGCCGGAGGCGCGCCGGCGAAACCGGAATCGACAAGTCCAGGCGGATCCATCACCTGCTCCAAACCATCCGAGAAGGGCACTGTCGCAACCTGATAGACTGCCGAGACGGCGCCCGGTTGACTCGTCGTCCACGTGAAGTGGAGGTTCAGTGTGGAATCCCAGTTGCGCCAGTGCGCTTCGGTCTCTTTGACGAAGAACGTTTGCTCACGGCCGATGACGATGGAAAGATCCGTCAGGCTGCTGGCGAACGCCCCCCGAGGGAGCTGACGCTCGATCTGAAGTGGAAACAGTACAACCGGTTGCTGTGCGGTCACTGTGAGTCCGAGGCATCCGACCCAAAGGACGAAGAGCCCCCTGGACGCCCATCGATGGAATCTCGCCGCATTCCCTTTCATCGGACGCTCCTTCTTCGGGAATCCACAAACGCAGCATACTCGCGGCGGTGGGAATCGGCCAATTCCTGAATGGAGCCACGAGGGTGCCTACGCGGCTCGTCGAGCTTGCGATTCCGCGGCAGACCGACCCGAATCGGGGGTCAGATCTCGAATCGGGGGTCAGATCTTGATTCTTAGGATCTTGCTTGTTGCACTTCGATGGTGGCTCGTCCGCTGAGAGTCGAATACGAAGACGCAGTGTATCACGTCACCAGTCGCGGGAACGCGGGGGGGCGAAGATCTTCCTCGATAATGGGGATCGGGCTCGCTTCCTAGAAACGCTTGCGATCGTCGTGAAGCGGTTCGGCTGGATCTGCCACGCGTACTGCCTGATGGACAACCACTTCCATCTCCTGGGGAAATCGGGGACACGTACCCGATTTCGTTGGCTTTCCGCCTTTCGGAGTCGAAGGGGAGCGCCCTGGTCAGGCCTTTGTCTCTTGAATCTCGGAGTAGAGTCGAGAGCCCGGTCCCGCAGTCTAGCAGTGGGATCCGGCACATCGACCTGACGGGATCCCAGCGGAGCCGGTAAGCACAACTTCGGACAACCTGGCCACCGTGTTCTCTGGGCTCCAAGCCGTGGGACGGCCTACCTGTACACCTCTCTCCGGTGTCCGACCTTCACGATGGTCACTACGAAGATGGCGGCTTCGATGGCGTAGACGATCCGGTACCGCCTGCTGCGAATGCGGTACTTGTCCTTCCCAGACAGCTTCCGACAGCCGGGGGGACGAGGGTCTTCGGCCAGCGAGCGGATCGCTCGGACGATCTGTTGCCTGTCCTTCTTCGAGCCGACGGCCTCGAGTTCCTTCAGAGCCGACGGCTTGATGAAGACGTCATATCTTGCCACGCTTGCGTAGCTCCTTGACGACGTCCTCAAACGGGAGGTTCGGCTCTCCAGCCCGCTGGTCAAGCGCGGCCAAATCCTCCGCGTCCTCGGCGAGGGCGAGCTGGATGGCTTCGTTCACGAGATCGGACATCGTCCGATCGGTCTCAGCGGCCTTCACCCGCAGGGCTCGGTGGAGTTCCGGATCGAGGTAGACGGTGGCGCGTTTTTGCGTTGTGCTCATAATGTCACTCTAGTCCTTTGACGCTTAGACGTCAAGCATCCAGCGAGAGAACCGGATCTTGATTCTCGACGTTCTCCTTCACGGGGCGACGCAGAAAACGCGCCTCTCACTCATCCCACGGTGAGGGAGAGAGGAGCAGGAGGCACCGGGTCTGATCCGCAAGCCAGCACGAGAATCCGGCACATCGAACCGCGGGAGTTGCAGGGACGCAGTACGAAATACAGAGTCAGGAATGCGGCAGGTGGATCTGCTGCACGCGAACTAGAACCCCATGTAGAGCGAGATGAGCGGGACGACGCCAGCGCCGCCAAGCAATCCGAAGAAGCCGCCCCAGAATCCACCGGAGATGACGGCCATGCCCATGGCCGGTAGGTAGTCCAATCGGCCCCAGTAGCCTTCCGGTACCTCGAGGAGGGGATGGGCGATGGCGAAGTTGACCGCGAACGTGATTCCCCCGACAAACACGCCGCATAGCAGGCCGAGCCCTGCACCTTCGATGACGGCGAACAGGGGTGAAGGCTGGTGTTTCAGGATGACGTTCGCCATCCAGTGTCCGGCCAAGGCTCCGGTGGCGGCGCCCACCGCAGCGACGGGAATCGTCAGCGACAACGTGTCGGACAATGGCGTATCGATCGCATCCGTGCTGAAGCCTATGCCGATGAGGCTTCCGGCCGCCAGCCCAGCGGCGGCGCCCACGAGGGTCATTCCGGTTCGGACGACCTCGGCCTTCTCCAGGTCCCCCTCTTGACCAAGCACTGGCAGCCACAGCGCCGCCAGCAACAGCAAGACGCAGCCACTCGCTCCGATCGCTTTCATGACGCTTGCACCATGGCACGATTCCGAATCTGTGTCAACTCGAGCGACCCCGTTCCGGAGGGGAGACGGCAAGCGGTTTCCGACGTGGTCGTCTGGTTCGCGTTGCGACGGACCTACGAGCGGGACGCCGCTCCCTTTCCTCGACGTCCCGCCCGTTTCTCCGGTCCGTCGCGCGCGATTCGCGCGCGCTGGCTAGCCCGCCTCCTCCAGGCAGAAGTAGTACTGCTTGAGCGTCCGCCATCCGTAGCCTGGCTCGCCCCAGGCGCGGCCGTTGCTGCGAATCGTCCGATCCCAGACTTCGAGAACGATCCGGTATCCGCACGCCGGCAGTCCGGTCGTGTCCCAGGCAAAGGGAACGTTGCTGTCACCGATATCGGTCACCCCGGTGTACTTCTCGACCGGAAGAATGAGCCCCGAAGCGAGTCCGCTCTCGTACCGCAGGCGGTAGCTGTAGAAATGCGGATCCGTCGCCGTGATCAACCCGCTCACCACGTTGCCGACGAGGATGTCTCCGCACTGCGGCGCCGACGAGATCGTCAGCACGGCGTCGGGCACCTCGTTGTCGAGCATGAGGACGACCGGGGCGCTGACGAACTCGTTCCCGCCTGTGTCCAGCACCGTCAGCCGGATGCTGTACTTGCCGTTGCGGCCGGAGGTATTCCACGGGACGTACAGGCCGCCCATCGTCGTGTTGCACAGGATGCTCAGCCAGCCCGAGCTGTCCGGCACCCTTGAGACCAGGAGATAGGTGCTCGGCCAGATGAACGCCCACTCCTTGAACGAATCGGTCAGCGGAATCCAGGTGGCCGGTGGAACGGTCGAGCTGATCCATTCGCCGTACTCGACCTTGAAGTGCGTGCACTCCGTGCACGACGGCATCAGTCCGATGATCTCGACCCACTGGCCGAAAGGACTGTCGTAGGCGGTGAACATCGGGGTGGTGGCGCTCAGTCCGTTGGCCAGTCCGGCGGCGTTGATGTTGCCCGCCGGCATCCCGCCCACGCGGATGATCGCTGCCCCACACGGAGGCTTGGCGACCTCGATGAGCGAGAAGGCGTCGAGCCCGAGGAAGTCGGCCGCGGGCTCGAAGCAAGCGATCAGATCCTTGTTGGAAAGCGCGACTCCGTCGCCGTAGAGGAGGACATCCCCGTCCGTGAATGCCATCTCCTCCTCATAGAGGATCTCGGTGGAGAACTGGAGCATCTTGAGATCCCCCGTTCGGTTCGTTGCGACCGCATCGAGCCCGAAGTCGACACCCCGGCTCGGAATGCCCGCGGGGACTCCGCCCGGAAGCAGCTGCGCATTCGCGGCGACGATCGTTCCGTCCCGCGCGGAGAGCAGATCTCCGTCGAGGAATCCCGGCTTGGTCGGATACGGTCCGGTCCCTTCGGTCGAGAACCAGATGTCGACCTCGAACTGCCGAAGCGAAGCCTGAAGGGTTCTCTCCCTGCGCCAGTAGTCGGGTCCCATCTCCAGCACGTAGTCGATGAACAGAAGGACCTTGTCGGCAGTTCCCACGAATTGAACCGCGTCCAGGCCCATGTCGTAGCGTACGCCGAAGCTGGAGAGGAGGGCGGCGTTGGGGATGATCCCCCCATTCGTAATCAACAGGTCTCCCGCGGTGAACTGGCCGTGGGGGCTGTCCAGCTCGGTGGAGAAGGCCACGACGTACCGCTCGACATTGATCACGTCCACGGCGTCCAGCCCGAGGTCTTCGTTCACGTCGAAGTTCTTCAGCAGATCCTGATTGCGCGCACAGACCACGCATCCACGCCCGAGTAGGTCCCCGTCGGAGATGATCGGATTCCCGTCCGGCGGAACCGGGCCGTGGGTCACGAAGTCCTCTTCCGTCGAGAAGACGAACCCATCGCAGTTCTTCAGTCCCTCCGGACCAACCTGCGCGTTGGTCACTCCCGTCAGCGCGAGCACAACCATCGCTGACAGCACAAGTAGAAGAGCGATTTGATGTCGCTTGTTCATCCCATCCTCCTTTCCGGGGTGGGGTACACTGCAACGCGGGCATGACGCCGTACATCGCGCGTCATCGCGGCTCCTCGATGAACAGCGCATCGAGCCCCAGAAATCGGGCCGCGGGTTCAAAGCAGTTGATCAGATCGTAGTTCGTGTAGATCACGCCGTTGAGGATGACCAGGACGTCGCCGTCACTGAAGGCCGGACTTCCCGAGTGCGACAGCTCGGTCGAGAAGTGAATCGACTCGCGCGTGGGCAGCCGGTTCGCGGTGACCGCATCCAATCCGAAGTCCACTCCGCGACTCGGAATCCCAGCCGCTACGGTGTTAGGTAACAGGAGGGCGTTCCGCGCCACGATGATCCCGTCCCGCGCCGACAGCAGATCGCCATCGAGGAACGGGGGGCGCATCGGATACGGGGCCGTTCCCTCCGTCGAGAACCAGATGTCGATGTCGTACTGTCGCAGCGACCCTTGTAGAGCGCCGTCGCGCGCCCAGTCGTCGGTCCCCATCTTGGGCGGCTCATCGAGGAATGCGACGATCCGCTCGAGGTCCCCGACGAAGTGGACGGCATCCAGCCCCAGATCCTGCGTGCGAAGTCCGAACGCGAAGAGCAGCGCCTCGTTGGGAATGACGAGGCCGTTGGTCGCCAGAAGGTCTCCGGCAGAAAACTGGCCGTGCGGGCTGTCCAGCTCCGTCGAGAAGGCGATGAGGCGTTTCTCCGCATGGAGAATGTCCACGGCGTCCAGGCCAAGATCCACATCGACGTCGAAAGGAGCCAATAGGTCGCGGTTGCGGGCGCAGACCATGCAATCCGCACCAAGCAGATCGCCGTCCGAGATGATCGGATTGCCGTCCGGTGGAACCGGACCGCGTGTGACGAAGTCCTCTTCCGTAGAAAATGCCATCTTGGAGCATGGCAGGAATCCCGCACCGGCATCCGGCGCCGTCACCGCGACGGGCGCGAGGAGCGTTCGGGTTGAGCCGGACACCGTCGCGCCGGTGCCGTCCTGGACTTCCACGGCCACCAAGACGGTGCCTCCACCGGGGTAGACGACCGGGAACTCTCTCTTGCCCGAGAGGGGTCCCTCGACCTCGGACACCTCAACACCGTCCGGGCCGGTCACCCTTACGATCATCTCATACGGCCCCGTGCCCCCCGTCACCGTCCATGAGACGACGAGAATGTGGGTGTACGGGGCTTGTTCCGTCGATGATGCACTCGCTGTGATGTGGATCGCGAGCGCGCCACCCTCGCTCTGCCCGAGAACGGGCAGTCCCAGCAAGAGTTCAACAGCGACGCCGAGCAGCAGACAGGCCATCCATGCCCGCGAGGGGAGGGCCATCCGCTTCAGCGGTGCGCTTCCAGCCAGGCAGCTTCCACGCATTGTCTCACCTCCCTGGCAACACACTCCGTGAGGGAGAGGAGTGAACAAGGCGACGACACAATGAGGCAAATGGAAACGACGAACCCTCAGTGCAGTATACATCACAAACTGGTTGTTACCACTACGCGCCCCGGGGGCATCTCGATGGACTTGACAGCTCGTGGCGGAGGGGCCAGGGCTTCGGATCTGAGGCCGAGAATCGTATCTGCCGTCCGTGGGCCTTGACGGAGTTCCGAGGACGTAGTACGCGCGCGCATTCGCTACGAGGCGGTTTCGCGGAAGGCACGTTGCTCCCACCTTTCCTTCCCCGTCATGGAGGGGAAGGAAAGCCCACCGCGTGGGCGCGGGGCCAGAGCGTCTTCCGAACCTGCAAGGCCCGGCTTCGACATCTCCGCGGCGGCCCGTCCTCGAGTGCGCCAAGAACAGCTCAATCTCTCTAGGAGTCTGTCGGGTCTCGTGGTATACTCCGCCATCGGAAACGGATACTGGCAGCTACAAAGATCGGAGGAATCGGAATGAGAAAAGTCCTGGCTCTACTGGCGATCACGATGCTTGTCCTCGGTGGTCTGGCGGTCTACGCAGGTATTGCGCCCGGACCCGCACCGAATGCGGGAGACGGCACCCCGGATGGCAGCGGGGACGAGATGCTACCCGGCCCGTTCGGATACGGCGAAGCACCCGGACCCGCACCGAATGCGGGGGATGGTGTCCCGGATGGGAGCGGGTTTTGACGGCCCACACGGCATGATCTAGGAAGGCCGACGAACGACACGACTCCCGAGCGAACCGTCGCGCAGCCGCGGCGGTTCGCTCTTCGTTCTGGAGGGGGAGGAGACGAGGAGCGCGTCCTCTTCGTCGCACGAGTCTCAAGGCATGGCCGCGCCCAGCCGGCAAATCTCGTATCTTCGCGGCGAATCGATTAGGATCGTATTTGCATTCGACACTCGATCGTCGAGGCTTGTTGAGAGGTGAGTGCTCATGAAACGAACGATGGGATTCTTCCTGATCCTTGTCTGCATCGGTTCGATCGGGGCCGTCCTTGTCGCGGCGGAGCCCGGGACGCTCGGGTTCGGCTTCGGCGGTGCGATGGCCATGGCCTTCTTCCCCGACATGACCGGGATCAACACCTTCATGTCGGAGAACGGGCTTGACCCGATGGGCGACATGCTGATCGGCGCGGGCGGCGGCGGGCGCGAAGGTGCGATCGGCGGTCCCGCGTTCGGCGGCATCGGCTGGGGCGTCCTGGCCACCTCGAAGGGCGAGGACCGTTCCGCCGAGTTGGTCTGCGGCGGCGGCGGCCTGGATCTCGGCGCGGCCATCGGCGGGGACGAGCGCTCGGTGCTCACGATGGGCGTCGTCCTCGGTGCCGGCGCCAATGTGCTCTCGCTGAAGGGCCTGCCCGTCCAGGCGGAGGGGGTCACGCCCGGTGGGATCGAGCCTGAGCCGATGCATCGGGAGCTGCGCCTCATCGTGGGCTTCGTTCAGCCGTACGTCAGCATGTCGGCCCAGCTTCTTCCCTGGATGGGGTTCGAGTTCCGGCTCGGATACGTGTTGCCGCTGTTCGGCATCGAGTTCGGCGATCTCCTCGGCATCCCGGCCCCGTCCCTCGAATTGGCCGGTCCGACGGTCAGCTTCGGCCTTGGGTTCGGCGGCATCGGCGCCGAGTCCGAGGACGACGTCGAAGCCGAAGAGGAGGGCGGCTCCGCGCGGGTGACGGCCGTGAGCAAGGGATCGTTCGTCGTTGCCTCCGGAGGTGAGCTCGCGATCGAGAATGGTCTCGGCGACATCGTGATCTCGGCGCATGCCGTGGAGGAAGCGGAGGCGTCCGGACTCGTGGTGGAATGGCAAGCGACGCGGACCTGCAGAGAGCGGCGGATCGATGCGCTCCAAGCGGTCGCGGACGTGACCGACACGGGCGCTGTGTTGAAGACCGTGGGGGCCGGGCGTGTCGACTACGTCCTGCGGATTCCGACCGGTATCGATCTGAAGATGAAGAACGGCATCGGGAACGTCACGGTCGTCGGCCATGAGGCGCGGACGATCATCATCGACAACGGCGTCGGCGACGTGGAGGTGAACGATGTCCGTGCCGCTGCGCTGATCGTTGTGGGCGGGATGGGACGGATCGATCTCCCCGACGTGGATGCGCAGCAGCTCATCGCGGAGCTTGGCGTCGGCGACATCGCGCTCACGCTCCCGGCGACCGTGTCGGCCAAGGTGTCGGCGCAGGTGGGGCTCGGGAACGTCTCCATCGCCCGTTTCCCCGGCATGATCGGAGGAACGCACGGCTTCATCGGCGAATCCGGGGACGTCACATTGGGCGGCGGTGAACGCTCGATCGAGCTGAATGTGGGCCTCGGCGGGATCAGCATCGAGATGGGCGGTCCGTAGGCTGGCTGTCCGTCACCCAGGCGGCCGGATCCCGGCACCGTGTACGGGGAAGGCTGCGTTTGTCTCTGCTGAGCCCGCGGGATCCCCGACCTTCCCGACGTACGGCCTTCCGCACCGCGCGCCTCCCCGCCCGCCTACGCTCGGAAGAGGAACCGCTCCGGATTGACCGAGCAGAACGCGTCCTTCTCCGCCGGCGAGAGAGCGGTGGTGCGCGAGAAGAGGTCGAGGTAGCGGTTGTACGATTCGATCCACATGAGGTTCACCGCGAAGTCGGACCCGAAGAGAATGCGGCTTCGAAGCTTCTCGGCCTCTTCGGGGGAAAGCCGATCGAGCAGATCTCTGAGCCGTTGGTAGTAGGTGTCGTTCGTCGCCCGGCAGGACAGATCGGCGTAGACGTTCTCGTATTCGAGCACGAGCGCCAGGGACTCCTCCTGACGTCTGTGCTCGAGCCGTCCCATCGGGAAGTGCGCGAGATCGATCCAGAGCGCCGGGTAGCGCTTCAGTGCACACCCCCACTTCAACACGTCCGTGATCGCCTTCAGGCGCTCTCGTTCCACGGTGACGAACCCGCCGCTGCCGCCGTGGGTGGTGAGCGGGATTCCCTTCTCGCTGCACGTGGCGTACAGCCGGTCGATCTTGGTCATCGCGTCGGCCTCGCCGTCCGGCCACGGGTCGAACCCGAGCGGCGGGTAGACCTTGACTCCGGCGAAGACGTGGTCGCCGAGGTGGTCGATGTTCCCGTCGAACTGGGCGAACTGAGCGAGGAAGTCGGCGCGGCGGCCGGTGTAGTGGGCGAAGTACTTGTCTAGCAGCCCCTCGATCTTCTCTAGGGTGTAGTTGGCCGGATTCAAACCGAGGAACGGGTAGATCTCGAAAACGCGCCGCGTCGAGCGACCGAGCGCCGGGTACTTCGACGCCAGCGACGGTTCCGACTCGGTTTCAGCGTAGACACGAATGGCGCGGAGGACGTCGACGACCTGTTCGACGATCGGCTTGCCGGCGGGGACGTCGTAGTGGAACCCACGGCGCGGCGGCTCTCCCGGTGCGCTCTTGTCCTTGTAGCCGAAGTCCATCATCAGCGGCGTGAGGACGATCCGTTCGTAGCACGCGTCTCCCAGGTGGAGTCCATCGCCGTCGAGCAATGGGTTCTCCGGCTCGCGAAGGCAGTTCTCCATTAGAAGGAAGGTGCTCCCGATGTCGTTCTCCAGCACGAGGAGGAGGTTGGCGAACGACTTCAGCAGCCGCTGGATCCGCCGGATGAGGGCTCGAATCAGCTTCCACGCCACGCGGCGCAGCGGGGCGATCCAGTAGACCAGCGCGAGAACTGCCGAGAGCAGGATGAGCACGACGACCAGGGCCGCGACGAGGAGGCCGAGTGGGAGGCGGCTCGGTGCGAGGAGGCCCCTGCTCAATTCGCGCAACGAGCGACGGGCAAACACCGAGAGGGACGGATGGCTCAGGTTGAACGCATGCAGATGGATGTCGTACGCCGTCTTCCCTTCCACGTCCGCCTCCGCGACACGATCGCAGGCTCACGGACAGCATAGGCGCCTGCTGAGTTCGCCGGCAAATCGAACGAGGGAGATGCACCGAATCTCGCGGGATGTCGCGTTACCCGTCGTAGCGGATCGACCGATACGTCGCCGTCGCAGCCCGCCAGTAGGGTACGTCTGCGCTCGATGCCCAGACCGACTTCACCCGCTTGATCCAGTTTCCCTCGTCGTCGACGGTGTATTCGTACGAGGTCTTCGTCTCGGGCGACGTTGACGTGGTG
>Ga0180433_10006669_pt1 | contig 15036 bp, 11 predicted proteins | sample SS_ome_8_FD_132980 | JGI IMG/M metagenome (GOLD analysis project Ga0180433, IMG submission 132980) | Hypersaline lake sediment archaeal communities from the Salton Sea, California, USA - SS_1_D_1 metaG | ecosystem: Environmental > Aquatic > Non-marine Saline and Alkaline > Hypersaline >... | reverse complement strand
TCCCGCATCATCGACTCGGCGACCCGGAAATTCAATTTCCCCGCCGAGAAGGTATACATGAACATCGACCGCTACGGCAACACGTCCGGGGCGTCGGTGGCATTGGCGCTCGCCGAGGCCCACCAGACGGGCAAGATCAAGGCCGGAGACACGGTTGCGCTGATCGCGTTTGGGGCTGGCCTGACTTGGGCCGGCGCGGTCGTCAAGCTCTAGACAATCGCTATCGCTATCAAGAGAACCATGAAAACAGCTTTCCTATTTCCAGGACAGGGCGCCCAGCACGTCGGCATGGGACACGACGTCTACGACAAGATCGCAGACGGCGCGGAGTTCTTCGACCGGGCCGAGTCCGCCACGGATTTGCCGCTGAAGAAGCTTTGTTTCGAGGGGCCTGAAGAGGAGCTTTCCCGCACCGACATCGCCCAGCCGGCCATCTTCACCGTCTCGGCGGCGATGCTGGCAGCCAGGGAGACTTTCCTGAGTCCCGAGAAGCTCGAATCCGAAAGCCCAGCTTTCATGGCGGGTCTTTCGCTGGGCGAGTACACCGCCCTTTACGCCGCCGGCGCGATGGATTTTGAGACCGGCGTCCGACTGGTGGCCCGTCGCGGCGAGTTGATGCAACAGGCTGCGACGTCCGTACCGTCGGCAATGGTCAGCGTACTGGGCATGGATGAACCCAAGGCCGTGGAGCTTTGCCAGGCCGCCGCCGAGGGGCAGATCCTGACGTGCGCGAATTTCAACTGCCCCGGCCAGATCGTCCTGTCGGGTGAAGTGGACGCCTGTCGGCGTGCCGAGACGATGGCCAAGGACTTCGGGGCCTCTGCAGCCATCATGCTGAAGGTTGCGGGCGCATTCCACTGCCAGATCATGGCTCCGGCGGCCGAGAAGCTCGCCGACGCACTGGACGCTGTGGAATTCACAGCTCCCAAGGTGCCCGTCATCGCCAACGTGGACGGCCAACCCCACGGCAGTTCCGACGAGATCAAGTCCAAGCTCCTGGCCCAGCTGACCAGTCCGGTCAGATGGCAGCAGTCGATGGAATACCTGCTAAGCCAAGGATCGGACAAGTTTTACGAGATCGGACCGGGCAAGGTGCTGGCCGGTCTGATGCGGCGCATCCAACGACGGACAGACTTTACTTGCGTCAATTCCATCGAGGCGTTAGAGAAGTTATCCAAGACTGGGGCCTGTGAGAAGAAAGAGGCGTAGAGCAATGGCTGAGAATCAGGACCAAAAGGTTGCCATCGTTACCGGTTCGGCCCGGGGCATCGGGCTTCAGATCGCGCGGGAGCTGCTGTCGATGGGCATGACGGTGGTGGCGGTCGATCTGAAGGAAGACCTGCTGGCTGAGCTGGCCGGCCAACTGGGCGACCCGGGCGAGAAGCTGGAAACCCGGACGATGGACGTTACCGACTCCGAGGGCTTCACAGCCCTGATCGACGATGTGGCCAACAAGTACGGCCGCCTGGACGTGCTGGTCAACAACGCCGGCATCACACGGGACAACCTCGTGCTGAGCCTCACCGACGACGACTGGGACTTGGTGCTGAAGGTCAACCTTAAAAGCGCTTTTATCGGCACGCGCGCCGCCGCCAAGATCATGATGCGCCAGCGATCCGGCTCGATCATCAACATGTCCAGCTACAGCGGGCTGGAAGGCAACCGCGGACAGGCCAACTACGCAGCGTCCAAGGCGGGCATGCTGGGCCTGACCAAGTCGGCTGCGAAGGAACTGGCCAAGCGGAAGGTGCGCGTCAACGCCGTAGCGCCGGGGTTCATCCAGACCGAGATGACCGACGTCCTGCCCCAACAGGCCAAGGACATGGCCTTGGAGCAGATTCCGATGAAGCGCTTCGGCCAGCCCAGCGACATCGCCAAGGCGGTGGGGTTCCTGGCCTCGGACTCCTCGGCGTACATTACCGGCCAGGTGCTCAGCGTGGACGGCGGAATGCATACGTAGGAAATCTGTCGGTGGGCCGCAGGAACACTATTGCGTGGCGGTGGCGGCGACGCTATAGTACCGCGGCCCTCGTGAAGGACACGGAATTACTAGTCAAGCAACCTGGTTATGGAGGCCACGAAAGTGCCTGAAGAAATCGAGAGCAAGGTAATCGAGATTGTTTCCGAGCAGATGGGCGTGGATAAGAGCGAAGTCACGCGGGAAACTTCCTTCGTGAACGACCTCAATGCCGATTCCTTGGACACGGTGGAGCTGGTGATGGAGTTCGAAGACGAGTTCGAACTGTCCATCCCCGACGAGGAAGCCGAGAAGATCCAGACCGTCGGCCAGGCCATCGATTACATAAAAGAGCACTCAAACAAGGCCTAGCGCCGAGGGATTCTTTCTCGATGGCACAGCGCCGTGTTGTATTGACGGGCTTGGGTACCGTCAACCCGCTGGCTCACAGCGTCCGAGAGTTCTGGGACGCCCTGCTTGCATGCAAGAGCGGCATTGCTCGCATCCAGCGTTTTGACGCCAGGCCGTACGCCTCGCAGATCGGCGGGGAAGTCAAGGATTGGGAAACCATCCCGGCTGACCTGTTCGATCAACGTGAGGCCAAGCGGATGGACCGCTTCTCGCAGTTCGCGGTCGCATCGGCGCTTGAGGCGGTCGCCGACAGTGGGATCGACTTTGCCGCCGAAGACGTCGACCGCTGCGGCGTTATCGTCGGCAGCGGCATCGGCGGGCTCCAGGAGCTGGAGACCCAGCACGAGCGGCTGATGGCAAAGGGGCCCGGCCGCGTCAGCCCGTTTACCGTTCCCAAGCTGATGGCCAACGCCGCATCGGGCCTTATCTCCATCGTCTGGAACCTCCGCGGGCCTAACCACGCCGTGGTCACGGCGTGCGCGTCGGCCAGTAACGCGATCGGCGAGGCGATACGCGTCGTTCAACGAGACGAGGCCGACGTGATCATCACCGGCGGCAGCGAGGCGGCCGTTACGAAGATCGGCCTGGCGAGCTTCTGTGCCCTCAAGGGCCTCTCGACCCGCAACGACGATCCAGAGCACGCCAGCCGACCGTTCGACAAGGGACGCGACGGCTTCTTGCTGTCCGAAGGCGCCGGCGTGGTAGTCATCGAGGAGCTCACCCGCGCGCGTAAGCGCGGCGCTGATATCTACGGCGAGCTCGTGGGCTACGGCGCCAGCGGAGACGGATACCACATAACCGCCCCGGACCCCGAGGGTAACGGGGCCGTCTTGGCCATGCAACGATGCCTGGCCGATGCAGGCGCGGCCAGCCAAGATGTGGACTACATCAACACTCACGGCACCAGCACCCAACTGGGCGACGTAGCCGAGACCCGGGCCATCAAGAAGACGTTTGGCTCCTACGCGACCGACGGGTTGGTGGTCTCGTCCACCAAGAGTTCCACCGGACACCTGCTGGGCGCTTCGGGCGGCGTGGAGCTGATCGCCTCTGCATTGGCGATCAAGAACGGAATCATCCCCGCCACGCTGAACCTCGAAGACCCCGACGATCAGTGCGACCTGGACTATGTGCCCAATACTCCGCGCGAGGCGAAGGTGGACCTGGTCCTGTCGAACAGCTTCGGCTTCGGCGGGCACAACGCCTGTCTGCTCCTCAAGCGCTTCGAGGGCTAAGCACACCCCACTGCAGAGCGCAGACAACGAGACAGAAACCAGCCCCGCCTTGTTGCGGGGCTGTTCTTGCGCTTGGGCAGGGAGATGCTATCCGATCAGTACGTCTTGGAGGCGCAGTTTGGGCACGTGGTGGACGCCGTCGTCGCCGCGGTAATACGTCAGGTCCGTCCCGGCGGCCACTTCGTCGATCACGATCGTCTCGGCCGGCCGGCCCAGGGCGATCAGCAGCATGAGGTTGTATTTCTCGTCGATATGGAGAGCCTGCTTGATTTCGCTTCGCTGGATAGCGCCCATCATGCACGCCCCGATGCCCCGCCCTGCGGCGCAGAGCTGAATGGTCTGCGCGGCGATGCCCGTGTCCATGCCGGGCTTGGATTCGGCGCAAATCGCAATGTAGCCGGTGGGCCGCTCGCCCGCCGATGGGCCAGGCCAGTCCGGAATTGACGCAGCCCATGCCACCAACGGGAAGACCTTCCGACATTCCGCGGGGTCGCTTACCAGGCGATACCGCAACGGCTGGGCGTTGCCCCCGCAGGAGCTCACGCGGGCGGCGTCCACCAGCGAACGAAGCTCCTGGTCGGTGACCGGACGGGACTCATCGAAGCGCCGCGTCGTGCGGGCCTTGCGGACCAGCTCCGTCATGTCCATGATTGCCCTCCTGTGCTTGCTTTTGCCTGCCTGCCCTTTCTGCGTGGCGAATCCGGCCTCGTGTCCCTATCGCGCAGTTACGTAAGCCCGACAAGCCCGGCATTTTATATGCCGCTGCGTAGGAAGACAAACCATCTTGCGAGGCGACAGGCGGATTTGGCTGTCGCACCGGCGTGCCTGTGCGACCTCGGGCAATTTCTGCTGTGAACGCAAGCTCGGTCCCGGTAAACTGACCCCGTTTGGCCGGGCGTGGAATCTTCGCATAGCGACGTGGACCTGCCCCGGTCGTGAGGCTCTCAACAGGAGTTCAGACAGTGCGTTTGACCAGCCGAGAGATCATGCTCAATGCAGCCAAGGCGGGTAAGGTTGTTCCTGCCTTCAACATCCCCTACCTGCCGGTAATGGCCCCGGTGGTCGAGGCGCTTCGCGACACACAGGCGTTCGGGCTTGTCCAAGTGGCCCGATTGGAGTGCATCAAGTTCGAAGCCGGGTCTCTTCGCGCCGTTCGCGACGAATACGAGCGGGTAAAGGACGAGCGATACACCAGGCTGCACTTGGACCACTGCCCGGTTATCGACGAGGACGACTTGCGGGTGGACTTCGAGCCGATCATCGCCGAAGCGGTGGAACTCGGATACGATTCGGTAATGATCGACGGTTCGCGATTGCCCCTTGACGAGAACATCGCCGCCACGGCCAAGGCCGTCGAGATCGCCCGCCGGCGTGATGTTCCCGTGGAGGCTGAGCTTGGCGCGGTGCTGGGACACGAGGCCGGTCCGCTGCCGCCTTACGAGGAGCTGTTCGCTTCCGGGAAGGGCTTCACCGACCCCGCGGAGGCCAAGCGCCTCGTGGACGAATCGGGTGCGGACTGGCTGTCGATCGCGGTAGGCAACATCCACGGGGCGATTTCCGCGGCCAAGAAGGACAAGAAGAAGATCGCCGCGCGTTTGAACATCGAGCACCTGGGTCGCATCCGCGAGGCTACGGACGTTCCGCTGGTGCTGCACGGCGGGTCCGGCATCCCGAAGGACTACCTCATGGCGGCCTTCACGCACGGGATCGCCAAGATCAACATCGCCACGACGATTCGCCAGGCCTACGAGACCGGCCAGTCGGCCGACCAGAAACGCCGCAACGTCTACGACGCCACCGTGGCGCTCGTGACCGACGAGTTGGAAATAGCTGCAGACGCAGCCGTCATAAACCCGCAGTGAGCGCACAAGCACGCCCCGCGGTCGCGCGAGGTCCGATGGAGACAAGGAGAAACCTGACATGAAGGCAGACAAGACGACGTTCGCATTGTTCTTCGGCAATCGCGGCTTCTTTCCCGGGTCGCTTCAGGCCGCCGCCCGCAAGGAGATGACCGCGGTGCTCAAGAAGCTCGGGCACGAGACCATCGCGATGGACCCTCGGGCGACGCGGCACGGGGCCGTTGAGACGCCAGCGGAAGGCCGGAAGTACGCCGAGTTTCTTCGGGCCAACGCCGGGAAATTCGGCGGCGTGGTCCTGTGCCTGCCGAACTTCGGCGACGAGCTCGGCGCCGTGGCTGCGCTTAAGGACGCCGGCGTGCCGATTCTCATCCAGGCCTATCCGGACGATCTGGACAAGATGAGGCCCGAACTTCGCCGCGACGCGTTCTGCGGGAAGTTCTCCATTACCGACGTATTCACGCAGTACGGAGTGCCGTTTACCATCCTGCCGCCGCACACCGTGGACCCCAAGAGCCCAGCCTTCGCAGAGAACGTTGATTACTTCGACCGTCTCTGCCGCGTGTTCAACGGGATGAAGGACACCGCCGTCGGCGCGATAGGCGCGCGTACTACGGCATTCAAGACGGTGCGCTTCGACGAGGTCGCGCTCCAGCGTTACGGCATCACTTGCGAAACGATGGACTTATCCAGCGTGTTCGCCCGCATGGACGCCCTCAAGACGACCAGTGCCAAGGTCAAGCGAAAGGCTGCCAAGCTCAAGAAGATCACCTGCTGGAAGGGCGTCCCGGTTGCGGCGCTGGGCAAGCTGGCGAAGCTGGGTGTCGTGCTGGACGAGATCATCGACGAGATGCAGCTGGAAATGCTGGCCATTCGCTGCTGGACGGAGATGCAGGAGCTTCTGGGCATCTCGCCGTGCGTGCTGCTGGGCGAGCTGAACGATCGAGGCATCGCGGCCGCCTGCGAAGTGGACGTATGCAACGCCGTTACGATGCGGGCGCTGTCGCTGGCTTCGGGAGGACCGGCCACCTGCCTGGACCTCAACAACAACTACGGCGATGAAGAGGACAAGTGCATCCTCTTCCACTGCGGACCGGTGCCGCCGAGCATGATGACCGGCTGCGGGCAGATTACCGACCACGCCATCCTTGCCAACGGGTGTGGAAAGGGCAGGGGCTTCGGCTGCAACAGCGGTCGGATCAAGCCGGCGCCGTTTACCTTCGGCAGCTTGATCACCGAGGATGGCGAGCTGAGCTTCTACCTGGGAGAAGGCGAATTCACCGACGATCCGATCGCGCCGGACTTCTTCGGCTGTGCAGGCGTAGCCCAAGTCGAAGACCTCCAACGCAAGCTCCAGATGATCGCTTACCTGGGCCATCGCCATCACACCAGCGCGACCTTTGGGCACGTGCTCGACCCGATCTGCGAAGCGTTCGAGAAATACCTGGGCTATGAGGTGGCGCTGCTGTGAGCCTGCTAGGGATCGATGTCGGCACGACTGGCTGTAAGGCGGCGGTGTTCTGCGCTGACGGCCGATGCCTTGCATCTGCATACCGGGAATACGCAACGATCCAGGCCCAACCCGGGCAGGCCGAGTTGGACAGCCGCGACGTGCTGGCGAAGGTCTTCGAGACGATCGCCGAGGTGGCTGCCCAGGTGGACGGCGACCCGATCAGCGCCCTTTGCGTCAGTTCCATGGGCGAGGCCGTGACGCCGGTTTCCGCCGAGCGGGAGATTCTCGACGGGTGCATACTTTCTTCCGACGTCCGCGGCGAGCAGTACGTCCAAGACCTGGCCGACCGAATCGACCCCGAAGAGCTCTATCGGATCAACCCCAACATCCTGGGCGTGCAGTACTCCATGCCGAAGCTTTGCTGGGTGCGCGACAATCAGCCGGACCTGTATGCCCGGGCGGAGAAGTTCCTGCTCTGGGGCGACTTGGTGGGTTTCATGTTGGGCGGCGAGCCGGTCACCAGCTTCTCCCACGCCAACCGCACGGGGCTGCTGGACATCCGCGCCGAGGATTGGTCGGGGAAGCTGCTGGACCTTTCGGGAATCGATCCAGCCAAGCTGCCGCGCCCGGCCCCCAGCGGCACGTTGGCCGGCACGGTGAGCCCAAGGCTGGCCCGGCGTCTGGGCCTCGGCGACGACGTGAGAATTGTCGTCGGCGGGCACGACCAGTGCTGCAATGCCCTGGGAGCCGGCATTTACCAGGCCGGCCGGGCCGTCTGCGGCATCGGCACGTTCGAGTGCATCACGCCGGTCTACGATCACATCCCCGATGCAGCTGCGATGCTTTCCGCCGGGCTCAACGTGGAACACCACGTGCTTGATGGGCTGTACGTATCCTTCCTCTACAACCAGGCCGGCTGCCTGGTGCGGTGGTTCCGCGACACGTTCGCTTCAGCCGATCGCAAACTCCTGCCGGACGGTGCGGATATCTACGACGCACTGGCCGCGGAGATGCCCGCGGAGCCCACGCGCCTACTCGTGCTGCCGTACTTCGAGATCACCGGGCCGCCGGGGTTCGTCGCGGATGCTTCCGGTGCGGTTGTCGGCCTGCGGACCTCCACCACGCGCGGCGAGATCCTCAAGGCGATCATGGAGTGCGAGACGTTCTACTTCATCGAGTTGCTCGACTCGCTGAAGGTGCTGGATGTCTCGGCGTCAAACTTCGTAGCCACAGGAGGCGGAGCCCGGTCCGACGCTTGGCTGCAGATCAAGGCCGACATTCTTGGCGTGCCGTTCGTACGCCCGCGCAACACCGAGTGCAGCCTGACCGGCGCAGCCATCCTGGCGGGCTTGGGCACGGGCGTTTACGCCTCCCCCGCGGAGGCAAGCGAGCGGTTCTTCGAAGTCGATTGCGTCTTCGAGCCGGACGCTGCGCGGCACGAAGTCTACCGGCGGCGATACGATAACTACGCTCAACTCTATCCGCACTTGGCCGAGCTGCTGCCCATGCTGTGAGCCCAATGCGTCGAGGCCGCGCCACTGGGCGGCTGGGCGTCGTAGTTGCCTTCTTTGCGCCACACGTCGAGCATCAGTTCGTATCGGGTCGGGTCCATACCTGTGTAGATGCAGTTGCTGGTCGAGAAGATGTATCCGCCGCCCGGCATCCCGTGCTTCAGGGCGTATCGGGCTGACTCGACGATTTGTTCTTCCGTGCCCGTATCCAACAGGCCGCAGTTGACGTTGCCGATCAGGCAGACCTTGTCCCCGACGAGGCGCTTGACTTCGGCGATGTCGCGGACGTGCAGGTCTTGTTCTCTGCGAGACATCTGCTTCCACTGCCCGAAAGTCCGATGGGCAGGATGCACGCGCCCGAGGGCCTCCATCGTCAGGTAGAAGACCAACTCGAAATGGGGAACGCGCCCCTGTGGCTGTTTGCCGTCCAGGGCCGCGATGAATTCCTCTCGCGGTGTCATGATTAATGATTCTCCTGTCCGATCATGAGCTGAATCTCACGGTGCGCCGGATCGTTATGGGGGAGTATCATACCAGCCTGCGGATGCGGCGGTAGCCCAAGGCCGCGACCCGGCCCACAATCTCGCGAAGCTGCCGTCGTCCGCTCCGGCCTGACGCTTGACCCGGGCCGACGACGCAGATAATGTTGAACGTGCCCGGGCCCTTAGCTCAGCGGTTAGAGCAGTGGACTCATAATCCATTGGTCGTAGGTTCGAATCCTACAGGGCCCACTGAAGCTCCTCGGAGCCAGACTGCAACGGAAAACATGTTTCCGCCAGCGCCGGGGGTGCCCCCTTGCCGCAAAGAAGTGCAGGTCATGCGAGAGAATCCTATCGGCTGGGACCATCCTCTTGCATCAACCGCCCCGTTGGTATGATAATTCCTTACAGGCTGTAAGGACGCCTGCCTTGAAGGGACAGCGCATCGTGGCCAGGACGACATCTATCGGGCAGTACCTGCTGGATCAGCTCTACCGTCACGGCCTGCGGCACATGTTCGGCGTGCCTGGGGATTACATCTTGGGCTTCTACGAACTTCTCGAACGGAGCCGCATTCGTCACGTCGGCACAACCCGGGAGGATTCAGCCGGGTTTGCTGCGGACGCCTACGCCCGTCTTCGAGGTCTGGGGGCGGCGTGCATCACATACTGCGTGGGCGGCCTGAGCATCGCCAATCCGGTGGCCGGGGCATACGCGGAGAAATCGCCGGTCATCGTCATCAGCGGTGCCCCGCCGCTGAAGCAGCGCCAACGTCACCCTCTGGTGCACCACCGCGTGCGGGACTTCTCCACCCAGCGGGAGGTATTTTCAAGGATTACCGTTGCCTCGACCGCCCTGGAAGACCCGCACGCCGCCTACGATGAGATCGACCGCGTGATCCACGCCGTGGAGCGCTACAAGCGCCCTGGCTACATCGAGCTGCCTCTGGACATGGTGGGGGTGACTGGCCGTCACGAGCACCGGGACGAAAGCCTGGCGGAACTCACCGACGCCGAAGCCCTGCACGAGTGCATTGCCGAGGCAACGTCCATGCTCAACCGCGCTCGAAGGCCTGCAATCCTGGCGGGCGTAGAGGTGCAGCGCTTCGGCTTGCAGGACGCGTTGCTGGAACTGGTGGACAAGACTCGGGTCCCCGTCGCCGCGACGGTCCTCGGCAAGAGCGTCATCGGCGAGGCGCACCCATTGTACCTGGGCGTATACGAAGGAGCTATGGGCCCCGCAGCCGTACGCCGCAGGATTGAGTCGGCGGACTGCCTCCTGATGCTTGGCTGCTTCATGACGGACATCAATCTCGGGGTCTACACGGCCGAGCTCGACCCGGATCGCACGATCTATGCCACATCTGAGAAGACGACGATCCGTCGCCATGCGTTTGAAAACGTGCCGCTGCGAAGCTTCTTCCGCGCGCTGCTCAAAGCGCCGCTGAAGCGTCGTCCGCGCCCCGCGGTTCGTCGCCCCCGGTTGCGAGCCCTGGGACGCCGGCGCGACGGCGACCGGATCACCATGAAAACGCTGTTTGCCGTACTCGACAGCGTCATCACCGAGAATATGGTGGTCGTCAGCGACGTGGGCTCCTGCACGTTCAGCGCCATCGACCTGCAGATTCGCCGGCGCACAGAATTCCTATGCCCCGCCTATTACACGTCGATGGGTTTTGGCGTCCCAGCGGCCTTGGGGGCGCAGATGGCTTGCCCATCGCTGCGCCCGTTGGTGCTGGTGGGCGATGGCGCTTTCCAGATGACGGGGTTGGAGCTTTCCACGATCGTGCGGCTGGGGCTGAACCCCGTGGTAGTGGTGCTGAACAACCACGGGTACAGCACCGAGCGAGCCATCCTCGACGGGCCGTTCAACGACATCCTTAACTGGGCCTACTGTCGTGTCCCCGAGCTACTGAATGGCGGGAACGGCTTGGCTGTTCGCACCATCGGCGAAGCGCGGAAATCGCTCCAAGCCGCCATATCAGACCGGAAGAACTTCAGTATCATCGAGGTAGACCTTGATCCCTACGACACATCGCCCGCGCTGCAGCGCCTCGGACAGAGACTGGGGAAACGAAGCTGAAGGGCATTTGGCGTGTTGCGTTCGCCTGATCACTCTTGGCATGCGAGGATGGCGCGGAGGCTGGCGTGTTCCCAAGTACAGTCGCCGGCGCGAAGGCAATAATGACGAGAACGATGCATGGAATGGTCAGTCTCTTCATTGTGCCAAGTCCTCGGAGGCACTGTCTGACGTCTCTTCGGCTGTGGACCGTGATTCGACAGCAGGGGGAGAGCAGGGGTTTTTTGGCTCATCTTCCACAGCCGGGACCGCGCCGTGGGCGCGGAACGTCTCGGCCACCGACCGGACCGTCTCAAGGTACGGCGAGTCTTCCGAGTGTCCGCAGGTGCCCACGAACTCGGCGAAGCCCTTGGCTGACTCGCTCGCGTCCGGATGCACGTATAACCACAGGCGATGGCTGAGCGGATAGCTGCCGTCGGCGATCGTCCGGGCGTTGGGCGCCACGGGCGCCGAGTCCATGCCTGACGGGCGAATCGCCAGCACCTTCACCGACGTGCCGTCCAGCACGCCGTCGCCTTGGCCCCCCGGGCCGTCGGCGTCCGGCGGCAGGGCCGCCAGGTCCACGAACGCTATCGATCGCGGGTCCATCGCCATGGCTGCGAGAATCTCATCGACGCTCTTCTTGCGAACCATAGGGCCGCAGACGTGGGGCGGCAGCACTTTGTCATAGAACAGGTCAGCTGTTGCGTTAGGCCGGGCCAGGCCCAGCCGCCGGATGCGGATCGGTTTGGTCTCGGCCCCGGTTGCCGCCAGGTGCTTCCAGTCCTTAACCTTGCCTGCAAACACAGCGCGGACCTGGGCAAGCGAGAGCGCATCCAGCTGGTTTAGCCTATGGACGACAATCGCCACAGCCCGGCCGCCGAGGCAATGTTGCCGCGGCTTGAGCTTATCCCACTTGTCGCCGTGGGCCTTGAGAAGGCCCTTGGCCGGCGGGGAATCCAGGACCAGAAGCTCCGGGCCGCGGTGGACGGCGTCCGCCTGCTTGCCGCTCGCGCCCGTCTTGCGCCCCCCGGCGTCAGCCACAAAATACCCCATTGCAACCGTTGCTTCCCGCGGAGTGTAGCGCAGCTGAATGACTTCTTTAGCCTTGACGTACTCGGTCGCCAGATCGTCCATCAACCTCCGGCCGCTTGAAACACCAATAGCCGATATCCGAACACCCTCGCCCTTTTTCATGGTGTTCAAACGCAATTGGCCCTTATATGAACGACTCATTGCTTCAGTGATAATACCCTCCGGCCAAACACGTTCTGCAAACTCCCGTGTCAGAAAATGGCCAACTATCTTGTTGGCCCAGGCAGGGGCGTCATCTCTACAGAAGAACGTCAGTGTTTCAGTCAGAGGATATTCATCCTGTATGATGGGATCAAGAGACGGCACTACGTATGGCTGCTGACCATCTCTTGATACGGGGAGTATCCTTAATCCTGCAAGCAAATCAGAAACATCGGGCTGAACCAGAATGATCCCTATATTCCAAGGACTCTTCTTGATTGCCGCTACGAATTCATTTACGTCACGAATAACTGCAACATCCCGGTCCTCCGCCCTGTATTGACCGGGTGGTATTTTGGCCATCCAACTTGCTGCACTGAATACAAGGTCTCCTCTCGGGGAGTGATAAATCACATTGACATTTCGATAACCCAATTCCCTCAGGAACTTCGGTAGGCTCTTCGAAGTGGATAAATCATATAGTTGAGGTCCTGCAATGCGCTTTAGCGGACTATCCTTAGAAACTACGATCAAGGCGCGAGCCTGGTAGAATGGCCAAACATGGAGTGACTGGATTTCCTTTATTCTTTCGGCTTGAACGTCAGTCAAAGGATCCGCCGAAAGATTATGAAGCATTACTTTCCAGCGATTATCCAATATGGCCTCAATCCCCAATTTGAATCGCCAGGACATCGTCTTTTCTTGCCACGGCAATTTATACCAAAAAGGACCAACTCCTCTCGCGCTGTTATTGGACCACCACGGACGGGCTTTGGCCGAGCCCCACCAGCCATTAGATCTCCATTTTTCAATAGGGTAATACTCATGACCGTATTTGTCTGTCCAGTGGCGATATAATACATGTGTGTCTGCGAACAACAGTACGCCGTGCCTTTTGTCATCCAGCCTCGGAGGGTCCGGAATCCATATGTCCTCACCATTTGCATCCTTGCCCATATACGTAAAGCCATGCCTGGCCGTGATTGTATTCGTATCCTCGGGTTCTTGTGGCATTAGCTCCTGCATGTACCGCTCATGATCTTCTGCGGCCTTTCTGTCTTGTTCCTCTTCTCTCTTACGTTTTTCCAATCGTATCTGCGCAGCTCGGTCCACAACCACTCTGAGCTGACGCAGAAAGCCGTCAGTATCTGATTGCTCCAGGCGTCGAATCTGGTCTTCAGGCATTTTCCTGAAGCATACCGGCCCTATGCTATTGGGAGTTGCCAAGACTTTTGCCATTTTTACAGAACGACGGATTTTCTCGGCAACCGGAATGGCCGACACCATCATCTTGCCCCAGTGAAACGTTCCCTCCGCAATTTCACCAGTCCTTTTCTCCCAGACACCATGTATCCAGACGTTATCTGAAGGGAGCCCATACGTGAGGGGGAGATTGACAACGGAGCTCTCACGTAACATGTCCCATAAGAGCCGTTGTTCGTCATCAAGGCACTTGATGACATATTCCATGGATTTAGCCTTCGCCTCTTTCTTCCAGAAATACGCGTAGCTGATAAGTTCGCCGTTAACAAACTGGCACGCGCCAACACGGACAAGCCTGTACGGGGGCGGAATATAGCGGCCACTTATCAGGAGAAGGCCGGTCGATATCGGCGCTAATATCTTCACGCCCGTTTCCTCTTGCCCATCCCACTTGCCGTCATGATATAAGCTTTCCGGCAAAGGAACACCAGGTGGCGACTTGGGGTGAACAGCAGGCATGCGAAGCCTGAGCTCTCGGCCATCCGGCAAGACGGTGACTTTCGTGAGAGATTGACCTTGATCGGGTTTTGCCGGCATTGTCGGCAATGGTACGACTTCAGGCTTCGCCGACGAGTGTGTCGTCTGAAGCGTAGTTGGGTGTACGCCAAAGTCACTGTCGTACTGCGAGCTATCTTCTACACCAAGGGCCTGGAAGTAATATCTTGCCGCACCTATGATAATGCCGATTAGCAGGCACACCGTTACCGCCAATACCGACTTCTTCATGTTCATCTTACACCACTCTCGATTTACCAGTCCCAAGTAGCATTTTCACCATACCCATTAGTTGTTCGTAGTTCACGTCCTGTAGCGCCTGCCGGGCAATCATTTTGGCAATTCTCTGCCACAACGGTAGCGTCACAGTTATCAGTCGTGAAGAACCTTATAGCATGCCTGAATGATTCTTCACCAGATTGCTGCGTTATCCAACTGCGAGACAGTATGTCGCTACCCGTGACACAGGTGTTTGCGGTCACGTTTCTCATGCTAGTATCGAAAATGATTCCGCCCAATGCCAATTCCTTCCGCACCTGGCGGAAAGAGAAGTCACTGTCCTTTGGAAACACTGCTGTCCCCGTGTTCACCATCCGCCTCACTCCAGGATGCAATGTAGTCCAATACTGACGGCCAGCATCTCCTCGTAGTAGCAAACCAGCGAGAAGATGCCTGCTTGAGGCCTCACGGAATGCCACTAACATCGTCCGCGCGTAAGCCTCCTTCAGTTTTTCAAACAGAGCTTTCGCCATAATCATATGGTCAGCCCCGCTGCTCTTCAATGCATAGCCCAGCCGCGCCCGGCCGCCGGCTGCACTCACTACCGTGTCCAGTCCAGCAGCATCTAAACAACTCATAAACCACACTATTGACTCATTGTCTATATTCGTATTCTTCCATTTGGCTGTAAACCATGGAGCACTCACAGATGCTAGCTTCCTATAGGCGGAGCCACTAATGATTATGGGCTCATCAAGGTCAGAAATAGAGACACCCTCAATGGGTTCTCCACCCTCTGTCTGCCATGAAGGAAGAGCAGGATCGTTCGCGTCGGTGAAATAACACGCTGTATATCCAGCGTG
>Ga0180433_10006667_pt1 | contig 15037 bp, 19 predicted proteins | sample SS_ome_8_FD_132980 | JGI IMG/M metagenome (GOLD analysis project Ga0180433, IMG submission 132980) | Hypersaline lake sediment archaeal communities from the Salton Sea, California, USA - SS_1_D_1 metaG | ecosystem: Environmental > Aquatic > Non-marine Saline and Alkaline > Hypersaline >... | reverse complement strand
TTCCTAGGATGTTGATATAGGATTTTCAACGTTATTTATAAGCACTTCTACTCGTTTTCTTTCTTTAAGGCTAAGTAATTTGCTAAAATCTGACTTAATCTCAGTACCATAATAAGTATTTCCAAAGAAGGTACTTACACTATTAATTAATTTTAAAAGAGAGCTTTTGTTTCCCAAATGTAAATAAATTGAGAGATCATTAACGATTAAATAACTTGTAGGGTTTTCCTTAAAGATTTCTATACATAGGGATGTAATTCGATAATTATGACATAGATAATCATATAATTGCTTTTTATTGCTAGCAACAAAGCGAGGAGGAATTATCTCTCCTTTAAGTGGTATATTCTTACACTGAAGGCTAAGTTTCGAAAAGTCCCTTATTTTGCCACCAAATTTGACATTATTGATGGAATTAAAAGGAGGAGCAAAATCTAAAATTGAAATATCATCTGGATTAACATTTTCTGAATATATTAAGAATTCTATAAATTTTGCAGTCAAATAGGTTTTTCCTGTATCAGTTTCTCCGTATAGTAAAGTATGATGTCCAATACAATCGATAAAATTAAAATTATTTTTAGATACCATTAGAAATAAACTATTTTTAAAAGTAATTTTTCCATGATAGTCCTTGACGTTTTAATATTTTCAGCATTATGAAACCTAGGATGCTACCCGGTACGCTTGCGGCTGCAAAAATAGCCCACCAATAAAAAAGGTTAATAGGAGTAATAAAGTTTGCGATTGTTGCTGCTATAAATACGGTTCCTATCGGATCTGTGAGGGCTGCATATTCTACATATTGAGGTTTTGTTTTTTGTAAAATTCTAGCAACGATTCCAACTACCAATGCACCTGCAATTCCCCCATGAAAAGCATGAATAGATCCAACACCTACAGGAAATCTGAAGACTGCAATACCTAGTGAAGTAATACATGCAAAGCTTACACCTATTAAGACTCCAGTAATACCATTGATAAAATGAGCCATAGGAAAGATTTTAGGTCCTCCTAAAATCTCAATAAACGCAAATGGATTAAATAGCGATAAAACTACACCTACAGCTATGAAAATTGCTGCTGTAGCTACTCTTTTCGTAATGTTTGTTCGAATAGTAATTTTTTCTTCTCTTTCCTTTAAATCTTCAGTAAAATTATTTTCATTCATTTATGCTCATAAATTTCTCGGTTATGGTAATTGTATGTCATTAAATGAGTTCAATGTTAGTTGGATAAAAATCTTTGATTTTGTTTTTAAGCTATTTTATTCTTTAGATAATTTTAAGTATTTTAATCTATTAAATTATAAAAAAGTGTCAGATTTTACATCTTATAATTAATTTTATGTAAATCATATGAAAATTGGAAAAACAGAAATTAATCCTACAAAAATTTTGTGTTTAGGAAGGAATTATTTAGATCATATTAAAGAAACCAACGCCCCAGTTCCTACTGAACCAGTTTTCTTCGTTAAAACGATTAATACACTAATAACAGATAATCAACCTATTATTTATCCAAAAATCTTATATGAAAATCAAGACTTTAACCGAGTGGACCATGAGGTTGAATTAGCATTTGTTATGTTTCAAACAGGAAAAAATATACCTGCTCGATTTGCGTTTGATTATATTCAAGGTTACACTATTTTTCTTGATATGACCGCTAGGAAAATGCAAATTAATGACAGGAACATTAAACTGCCTTGGTATAGAAGTAAAAATTTCGATACTTTTGGGCCTATAGGTCCAGAAATAATTCCATGTAGCAATATTGATGATCCCCATAATCTCAATATCCAGTTAAAAGTGAATGGTGAACTCAGACAAAAATCAAATACGAAGCATATGCTTTTTAAAATCCCTGAGATTGTAGAGTATCTTTCAAAGTTTATTACGCTTAAAAGAGGAGATATAATCGCTACAGGCACTCCAAGTGGTATCAGACCTATTTCTCCGGGTGATATAATCGAAGCATCCATCGAAAAAATTGGTAAAATTACTCATGAAATTATTTTAGAAGATTGATCTCCCATAATCAGAAAACTATAACAAAAAACCTTTTTTGGAGTATGTTAATATTTTAATTATAATGACACAAGAAATATCCGAACTAGTAAAAAGAGAAATTTTTCAGCTTATCGAAGTTCCTGGTATCGAAGTTAAAGATATTCCTAATATAGTGAATAAGAAATTTAACACTGATCTGGATACGGAAAAAGTAATGAATCTTTTATCTGATGAATATCTCAAGTATAATCTTGATCTGGGGCGTCGCTTGTGTTGTAGATTTTAATTTTTTTTAAGATTGCTATATATAATAAAATTTTTTAATTATTCTTCATTTCTCTTCATACTAAGTTCAGACTAAATTCTTAACGAGCTTAGGACGTAATGGAATACGGCTTCAATATTATAATATATTGAAAAAAGTCAGTAAACAAGTCATTTTTCATTTGTTCTTATTCCTTAAGAATTGAATCTGAAATACAAATTTAAATAGATGTATGATGGATCAAAATGAGTGAGAAAGGTAAAGTTGTTGTTAAAGCACTCGTAACAGGTGGTAGTGCATCAGGTGGTCCGCCGATTGGACCTGCTGTTGGACCTACAGGTATAAATATCAAAGATGTTGTTGATGAGGTCAATGCAAAAACAATGGTATTCAGGGGATTAACCGTTCCTGTAAGAATAGAGTGTGATCCTGAAACAAAGCAATTTGAAATTTTCATTGAAACCCCCAGTACAGCATCACTTCTTCTTAAAGAATTAGGAGCTGAGAAAGGAAGTGCAGCAAATTTGGAGGAACCAATCGGAGACCTGACTCTAGAACAAGTAATGAGTGTTGTACAAGCAAAAAAGGAGAAGTATATGGATAAAACATTTAAGAAATCTATAAAATCGGTATTGGGTACTGCCTTATCTATTGGAGCGACTGTTGAGGGATTAGATCCACGAGTTATCCAGAAAAAAATTGAGGAAGGAGAGTATGATAATCGAATTAAAGAGGAGGCGTAGAATTTGAAGGTTGATGATAAATTACTTAAACGCTCGCTAAATGCTGCTATAGATCTTTCAATTATAAGAAAAGAAGGTTATGAAGATAAAACACGAAATTTTGACGAAAGTATCGATTTGATCATCAATGTTAAAGACTTAAACCTCAATGATCCAAAGCAGAGAATCGATAAAGAACTCATTCTACCGAATAAAATCTTTACCTCTAATACTCCTAACGTATGTGTAATTGCAAGCGACGAGATTTTACTCGAAGCAAAAAATCTTGGCCTTGATACTCTTGATAACAATGAATTAGTAAAATTAAACAATGAAGAGAAGAAATATAAAAAGAAATTTGTGAAAAAGTACGATTTCTTTATTGTGGAGGATAAAATGATGCCAAATATTGCACGTTATCTCGCAAGATTTCTTGGACCATTAGGAAAAATGCCTAAACCATTTCCAAGTGGATATGGAATTGTATCAAGTCCCGAAGATTTAAGTGTTGCTGTTGATCGATACTTAAAAGTAATTAGAGTACAGTTGAAAAAGCAACCAATAATCCAAGTCAAGGTAGGTAAAAAGTCTATGGACAAGCAAAAAGTCTTTGAGAATGTTAAAACCGTTGTTAATTATGTGGCCGATCAAATGCCTCATAAGTATAATAATCTAAGATCTATGTATTTAAAAACTACTATGGGTAAACCAGTAAAAATAGATGAGGATTTTTTAGAATCTATGGAGGTATAAGAGGATGATTGGCAAAAAGGAAATTCAACCTTGGAAATTAGAGGAGGTAGATCAATTAGTTGATTTATTTAAATCCTACGATAATGTCGCAGTTATCGAAGTAGCTCATTTAAATGACAAGCAAGTTCAAGAGATGAGAAAGATTCTACGGGGAAAAGCAATTATACGTATGTCTAAAAAGAATTTACAATTACTGGCGATTGAAAAGTTCAAGGATATGACCAACAACGAGAAGCTAGAAGAATTAGCCAATAACATTCCAGGACAGACGGTATTGTGTTTTACAAATATGGATATCTTCGATTTAAAAAAGATATTTAATAATAACGAATGGATGGTGCCAGCAAAGCCAAATGAAGAAACACCAGTGGATATTTGGGTAACTGCTGGTGATACAGGGCTTCCAACTGGGCAAGTTATCAGTGAGTTAAACATGACACTTCGATTACCCACAAGAATTCAAAATGATACAATTTGGATTAGAGAAGATACTAGAACTCATAAGGCAGGAGATGTAGTTGATGTGAAAGAAGCGGCTGTACTAAAAAAATTAGGTATCAAACCTATTGAATCCTTAATCACGATAAAGTATGCTTGGAGTGACGGAGAATTTCTGACTGAGGATATAATATATATGAATATGGAGAAATTCAAGCAGGATATTATGACTGCTTTCATCCCTGCTCAAAAATTAGCCCTCGAAATGGGAGTTATTGATACAGAGACATATAGACCATTAGTGAGAAAAGCATATAGAGAAAGTATAGCACTATTATTTGAACTACCGGTGTTTATAGAGGATATGCAAGATGAATATATTAAAAAGGCAATTACAGATGCAAGTTCAATTAATTGTGTTATTTTTGGAGAAGTTGTATCAAGTCAACCACAAAAACCAAAAGAAAAAGAGGCTCAGGTAGAGGAGAAAGAAGAAAAAGAGGAAGAAGAAGTTGGAATTGGAGGACTATTTGGATAATTTAAAAAATTTTTTTTAAACAATATATAGAATAAAAATTGATATTGAAAATATAAAAAAGGTAAATAAAATGGAAAGTATATATGCCGCACTCTTACTTCATAAAGCTTCTAAGGATATAACTGAGGCGAATATCGAAAAAATATTGAAAGCTGCGGGAGTTGATGCTGATAAAGCTCAACTGACAAAATTAGTCGCTGGATTAAAAGAAACTAACATTGAAGAGATCATTAATTCAGCAGCAGCAGCCCCAGTCATGGCAGCCCCAGCTGCATCAGGAACGTCAGCGGGAGCCGCTCCAAAAGAAGAGAAGAAGGAAGAAAAGGAGGAAGAAGAGGAGGAAGAAGAACCTACTGGTATTGGATCACTCTTTTAAAAAAAGAATAGAATGCCATTAGTCTCATTAGAACCCCTCAATTAATTTTTTTTTAAATTTTTTTTAATGCTATATTTTTATTTGAAATTTTAAAAAAGGTCCTTAAATAAATCAAAAACTTTTTTTTAAATTCATTTTTAATCTTTTTATTATATTAACCATTAATTTAGTATAATTTCTAAATTAATAATTAGCATCTAACTAAAAATATTCATTGATGAGTCATGACTGGTAGGTTCTTAAAGTTCTTCTCTCCTTTTGTTCGAATAATGCCGGAATTGAAACAACCGCAAAGAGAGGTGAGCTTTAAAGAAAAATTTCTATGGACCGCAGTAGTTTTAATAGTGTATCTTATTCTCTCAAATATACCTTTATATGGAGTTAATCTAGCAGAAACAACTGATTATTATTATTGGTTACGTGTTATTCTAGCTAGTCAACGAGGGACTTTAACTGAGTTAGGAATAGGTCCTATAGTTACCGCTGGGTTAATCATGCAGCTCCTCTTAGGCTCCAAAATCATCAATGTGAATATGGCAGACCCATATGATAGAGCAATGTTTAGCGGTGCTCAAAAAGTATTATCAATGATTCTTACCATATTTAATGCGGTAGCGTATATTATCGGTGGTGCATTTGGTGACCCTGCAGATTTAGGTATCGCAAATATTACATTTGTCTTTTTACAATTACTCTTTGCAGGGGTAATTATTATCCTCTTGGATGAGTTATTACAAAAAGGATGGGGTTTAGGCAGTGGTATTTCTCTTTTTATCGCTGCAGGAGTAGCGGGTCAAGTTTTTTGGAATTTATTCAGTTTTGTAGAAGGTGGTACTGATGGAAATTCTCGAGGTCTAGTTATTGCGTTCTTCCGAGCATTAGCAGATCCAAATCTTGATGTAGCTGATTTATTCTTACGGGAACAGGCATTGCCCTCCATCTTAGGAGGAATAACTACAGTGATCATTTTTGTGATCGTCATTTGGTTTGAATCTACTAGAGTTGAAATTCCGTTGGCATATCGAGGTCATCGAGGTTTCAAAGGCAAGTATCCCATGAAACTTTTGTATGTTTCTAATATTCCGGTAATATTAGTCAACGCACTATATGCCAACTTTCTATTTATCGGCCAGCTTATAGCAGGACCTAATTCAGGTTTGAGAGGACAAGGATTTGATGTCTTCCTAAACCTTATTGGTGAATTTGATCCATCATCAGAGGGGGCTCAGTTTGGGAATTATTTAATTCCAAAGAGTGGTTTGATCTATTATCTATCCCCTCCCCAAGGAATTGATGCACTTTTGGATGATCCGATACGAGCCGTCATATATTTAGTGATATTTATTTTCTTATGTGTAATACTCGGCCGTGTATGGGTGGAGGTAAGTGGACTTGCTCCCAGAGATATTGCGGGACAAATAATTGATTCAGGAATGCAAATACCTGGTTTTAGAAGCTCTGAACGAATAATTGAACGGATTTTAAAACGGTATATTCCGACACTTGTGATATTAAATGGATTTATCATTGCAATTATGAGCTTTTTCGCCGATTCATTAGGTGCTTTAACTTCAGGCACCGGACTTTTGATCGCTATAGGCATAGTGCATCAATATAGTGAGACAATCGCAAAAGAGGTTGCTGCAAGTCAGTACCCGGGAATGCGAGGTTTTCTTGGTCTTGATTAGTGAAAAGTTAGTTGAAGCTTAATCATAAGCTCATAGCAGCATTATGAATAGAAATTAAATATTCAAAGTCTAACTAATAAATTTTAAAATCTTGATAAATTATTGTGATTTAAGATGTTATTATTGATGATTCAGGATACAAACCCTTTTGTTAATTGGATTAGTACGCCACCGGGTTCAATGATTTTTATTTTACTAGTAGCAATGACCACAGCACTAATTAGTATTGGATTATCCCGCTGGCTCGTGGATACGGATGAGATAAATCGTAAGCAAGTACAGATGAAAGCGCATAATGAAGAGAAAGAAAAAATAATAGAATTAGCAGAAATAGATGTTGAACGTTATAGGAAGGCACGGAAACGATGGGAACGAAAGGAGGAAATGTTTAAAGCATCGCAACAAAGAATGTCTCTTCAAAGACTTAAACCAACATGTATAACGTTTGTACCGATGTTAGTCATTTTTGGTTTCATTCGTGCATTATATGATGCTGGTGGTGTAGCGCTTCCAGTAGCATTATCCCCTATGAATGCCAATGATGTTCCATTAATTGGCAACTTATTAGCTGCATGGACTCCTGGAGAAGCAAGCTGGACTCAATACGTATACGGTGTAGTTAAAACTATTAGAATAGTGGATGGTTGGATCAATTTTACGGCATGGTATTTTCTATGCAGCTTTGGAATGAACACTCTTCTTCAAAGACTATTTAAAATGCAAACCCAAGCCACAGGTGGTATGGAACAAATGATGGGAGGTTCTAAAGCAAAAGCATTAGAGTTTCCTAATCTTTGATTGAACAAAAAAGTATTAATAAATATAAATTAAAAAAAGAGATTTTAGTTTGAGTGTAAATGAGTTGTTCCACCGCTACAGCTTGGTCCATTTAAGGGTTTTAATTTACCATCAAGAAGTAACTTTATATTCTCATCAACACTTTTTCCTTGAATTCCAAGATGCAAATTGATACCCACTTGATTAAATCCCATGAATGGTCGACCCCCGATTCCACCAATAATCATATCGGTCACTTCGCGATCTTTCATGTTCATTACGGGTTCCATGCAACTTGAATGACCCTTGTTGGGAATAGAAAAAACTTTTTCATAAGTATGATCCTCGAGTCTTATTCCTACAAAATAACGGGCATGGCCAAAATGTTCAGAGATTTGGTCCGATAAATCCGGACCATTTGAGGGGATTCCAATTACTTTCGACACGTTTTTACACTTTTAATTTGTTTAATTGTGTTCGATTTTCTTAAGGTTATAAAACTTAAGCTGTTTTAATATTTTTATCTTATATTATAAAAGCAATTAGACGCAGTTGAGGGGATTCGAACCCCTGAGTGCTTACGCACACTGGCTTTATGGGCAGATGACCACTCCAAGCCAGCGCCGTACCAGGCTAGGCAACAACTGCAAAAATGAATAATATTTTAAAAAAAATTTTTGGAAATCTAATTAGTGAAGTGGTATTGTTATTTTTTCTTTGAATTTTTTTTCCAATTTAGCTTTTTTTATAGCATCTTCAACATCTTTTTTCTTAGCACCTTTTTTAATCTCAATCATTTCAGATGTAGGTTCAATATGATTGTAATTAATTCTCCTTCGTTTGACTTTTAAACCATCAATCAATAGATAGTTTTTATCGATGATATCTACGATAACACAGTAATTTCCTGCTTCTCTTCCCATAGTTTTTACGCAAACTCTTCCAATATCATAAACACTCATATAATTCGTCACCAAATTATTTTTAATGCTCAATTTCTACTGGATTTTCCAATTACCAGTAAAAATGAACCATGTAAAGTTCTTAAGTAAGTTGAAGAATACTTAGTAGAATAAAATTTTTCCGATTTTTTATCAATAAATCTATCGGAATTTCTTGTTAATTGCTGAAATAATTTTTTCAACAACCTCGTGAGCAGATAGTGTTTCAGTGTCAATGATAAGATCAAATATTTGCCTATTTTTTTCACTATTTTCTAAATTGATATTATATAACTTCTTAAAGCGTTTCAATTCTGATTTTTCTCTGGCAACTGTCTCATTCATCTTCTCTTCAACAGAAGAATTATCTCTATCAGCCATTCGTTTAATTCGAATTTCAATTGGGCAAGTGAATAAAATTTTAAAATCAGCTAAATCTCTAAGCAGAAAACCACTTAATTGGCTATCAATTATTACATCTCCTTTACTTGCAACATCGATTATTTTATCGTCTAATTCTAAATCAATCTCGGGATGGTTTTCAACATATCGGGTAAATTGCTTTAAACTCATATCCTTTTCTTGTGCGAGATCTCTAAATGCTTGACCTGTAGAATAATATTTCAGCCCCAACTTTTCAGAAAGAATTTTACCGACCGTGGATTTGCCAGTTCCGTGAAGTCCTGAAATTGTTACAATCATTTAATTTTCACAGAATAATATAATAATGATAAAGGAATAATTTTTTAATTTTCTATAAATCAGTAATTAGTTATCCTTGCCTTACTGATTCTTTTATTAGAATTTGTAAACATTTAGCACAATATCTTCCACTTTCAACTCTATTGGCTCGCCTTGCGGTTCTATTAGTTTTTTTCATTTTTGATGCTCTTAATCGGGGTACAGACTGAAGAGGTCTCTTACAAATACTACAGTGAGCTCTTTTCGGTTTTACCCTCCAATAATGCATATTATTTTGATTTCCAGGCAGCTTTAGGTTTTTTCGAGCTTGAGATTTAGATCTTAAAGCGGGTCTAGGCAATTATATCACTATTTATCCAATTTAGTATGCTAAGAATTATAATTTGATATTAATTAAAAGTTCAAAAACTTAATTAATTTTGTGGTTTTAATTAACTTTCTATATTTAGAGTATTTTGAAATTCCTTAAATAGAGTATAGAGATCTTCTTCTATCAGATTTTTGAAATTTTTGTTTTCAATAATTCTGTTTTTATTTTTGATGATATACTTATGGAGATTATTTACTTTTAGCTCTAATTTTTCCAATCCAGGAAACTTTCGGACATTTGATAATAATTCTTCGAAAAGTTTATCTATCATGTTAACATCGTTGAATGCTTCTAATTTCAGCGCATCCATAATTGTGATAAATGTAGATGTTATTTTTGAGGTTATTCCGGGTAATTCTAAAATTGAAGACCTTATTTTCTCTGAATATACAGATTCCCTATTGGAGGGCCTATCAGTAAAGTCATGCGAGGAGACTTTATTTATTATATCAAGAGCTTGGTAATACTTATGGGTTAAATTAGTTCGTTCTAATAAGTCAGAAAGGATAAGATGGTGATCTCGTAGTTTTAAATGTATTTTCAAAAGATCATTTGTTACTTTTTTAATTGATTTTTTAAAGAAATTTTCTTTAATGTCTGCTTTTTGGTATCGCTCAGATAGATTGATAATTGTTTGGGTAATCGCAAAAAGTTCGGATTCGATATCAGCATCCTGGAGTTTATTTTCGGGCATTGTACACTTTCGAACTAAATTATATTTAGATTTTATGTAGTCTATTTGATCAGATACCAAAAGTAGGTCTTAAAAAGTAAAAAATAACAGCGATTAGAATTCCGATAGTAAATGAAGAGAGAAGAACTCTTGTGGTTGATGAATTCGACAGCTCTCGTATAGCGATTGAGATCAATATTGGAATCCAGATAGCAATTACTAATGCATCAATCAAATGTAGCACCGTCCATGTTGGCGAGTTAAAAATAGTGTTGAAGATATTTGGATCGAGAGGAACAGTTACATTAAGATATACCGTTGGGAAGGCGACTAATATAATTAGAATTTGAATAAGATTGGTTAAAAGAAATGGTGCGAATGCGCAAAACATCATTTTATATTTGTATGCTTGTTGCTGATGAAGCGTTCCTCCTTTATAAATACTAAATGGGCTCATTTCTGCTTCACTGTATTTTTCTTTTTCGTCCTCTACGCCACCAAATCGACTTTCTAATCGTTCAGAAAAGTTAACGGCATAATTTGCTCCTTTACTGAATAGCCAGATCAATACAAAACCAAATAAGAAATAATAGACAAATCCGAATAAAAGGAATGCCACAAAAATACTCATACTATATAAGAATGAAGCAGGTGAGTTGATAATAAAATGGCTAAAAAACGCTAAACCCATTACACCAAAAAGTAAAGCGTTGAAAATCAAAATATAATATCCTGGTGCTTTTTTTCTTCTATGATTAATACTCCAAAACGCCATATTAGGTTTTATAAAAAGCCAGAGTAGTTGTATATACCATTTATCTGGAGATTGCCAATCTGCTTCTATCCTTTTTAAAATCCAAAAATTTTCAATCCGTTCGACTCGTAATCGCTTACCACAGAAAGCACAGACATATGAATCTTCTCGATTATCATTTCCACACCGAGGGCATCTATTTAGCGCTGTTGCTGCCATTCCCATCACGCAATTTTTAAATTTTTATATTAAACATATAATTGTAATTATTTAAAAACTTCTGCAAATAGCATTTCTTTAGTAAAAGTCAATAAAGAACGCATTTTCCTCTTTTCTAATTTCATATTGTCTTTTGCTGAACCTCTTTATTAAATCTAAGTTCGTTTTGGTATGACTAGTAACTTCTAATATTTTAATCCTTGAGGGTTTGTTAATATAAGCAATTAAAGGAATTAATTGATCACTCAAATAATTATCAACGGGGATATCATGCTTTATATATTTCAAAATGTTCGCAACTGCCATCTTTCCTAATAGTTCTGAAGAAATCTTACGTTCTCCTAACAATGTGCCAGAAGATATTCGTGCACCATTATCAGATTCAGCCCATAAGCATAAACCAACTCCTGGACTTAATGAATCAACCCACTTTTCTGTTAATTGTAATTTATATTCATATTGCCCTTTCAGATGAGATGTAATAGATTTTTTTATTATCTGAGGTATATTACTTTTAGTTTGCTTTTATTGATTAGTGATGATAATTTCTCCATGAATTTGTTGAATTTCACCAAGAGTAGTTAAATATAGGGATTTTAACTCATCTTCTGGCAGTTTTATATAATATTTAACTTGAGCTCCACCTTTTGGATAAAATCCTTGCTTAAGAGTATTAACTTCAATATTAACTCCTGATTTTTTAAAAAGAGGGAATGTAACGTGTTCTAAATAATTAAGACTTGGTGCCCATTTTCCAAAGGTTGCTCCACCATTAAGAGTTATATTTATTATCCCAGAAGTCTTCAAATCAAGGCAAGCAATCTGGATGGGCTGAAGTAATAACCCAACACTTGCAGCAGTAGGTACATCAATTGTCAAATTCATGTTATTAACCGTGTCATTTGGAATAAATGATACTTCAGTAGTCCCTACTTCGCATTTGCTTAAACTACTTCCAGTCAATTCAGCTAGTAATTTTAATCCTAATAAGTGTTGTATTCTTAAACCTGGTTTTGAACGGTTAGCACGTATATTTTTTATAACAATAGGTGTGTTATAGAGAATTGAATATCCCGCACTCAACCGAAGGATTGCTCCTCCTCCTTCCCCGTGTGATCCATCAATCTCTATCTCATTTTTGCCTATCATCGGGATCTACTCTTCATCATATAGAGAACGAATTCTTTTAAGACCATCAAATTTCCGTATTAATTTGGCAATTTCTTTTGGAACTAATCTAGTCCATGAATTATCCCCATTTTTTATGAGTTTTCGGATATTGCTACCATTAAATTTTTTCTTAAAAATACCTAACTTTTTCCCAACCCTATAGCCCTTATTAATAAATAATTCCCGAACCCAATCGCTATTGGAATATATAATATCAATATGCCCTACAATGGATATTACATGATTGACCCATTTTTGCGCATTGAAAATGTCCGGGATTTTATATATAGCATACCTATTAGCTTTTACATTCCTTGTTTCCATTGCGCTCTTAATAAAAGTAACTCGTTCTTCCCCCGTAAACGGATCATTCTTCTTATATGAAAGCTGAGAGCTGCCAATACCAATTTTTAATTTCTTATAACGCTTTAAAATGTAATTGATGATATAAATATGGCCGTGATGAAGGGGTTGAAATCTGCCGATAAATAAAGCAACTTCAGAGTTATAATTTTTACTTTTTAAGTTAGAGAGATGATTAAATTTTTTACGTAGATCCATATCAATAAGTTCTTTCCAGATCTCTTTTGAGTAGTCCACCGCATCCTTTTCTTCTAAAATAGTTTTTAATTCTTTCTCAGTATAAAATCTACTATTAACTATATCCAGCTCTTCTTTATCAGGTGAAAGGCTTAAATCTGAATTAACAATTCCTAAAAATATATAAGCAATTTCGGTGACATTTTTATTTTTTTCGGTTGATAAAGCAAAAAACTGGACATGCCTAACATTTTTGGGTGATATGCCAAATTCTTCTTCTAGTTCTCTTAACGCATCATTTTTGATATCTTTTAAGCTTAGATTCGGGCGATATTTAACATGTCCAGAAGCAGAATCTGTATAATATCCTGGAAAGGTCTCCTTCGTCTGGCTACGCTTTTGTACTAAATAAAGCGTTCCATCATCCTTCGATTTAGCGATAATGAAGAACCGAATGATTAAGTGACTTACTCCTTGCTTATGAGCTTTACTTCTCTCTAAAGGAAAAACATATTTTGAGATCTGTCCTGAATGTAAAAACTTAATATGTTCATCAGCAATACACGCAATTATTTCTTCTTTCAATTTACATCATTTTTATAATTTGATTTGTATAGAATCTCCTGTTTTTAAATTAAGTTTTTTCGCAGCACTTTCTTGGTTCATTGAAATTTCAAGATATCCAGATGACCCTTTGATAAATAGAAGTTGGTTTAATTTATGGTTTACATATTGGGAATGAAAAATCCCTTGATATTCATTTTCATCAATTTTTAACGTTAATAGTGAATTTTCATTTATTTTTAATTCCGTATCTTTGATTTTATCGTTAATAATCGGAATGTTGGTAACCAGATTTCCAAAATTATCAATGTATTGAATTGTGCAGTCGATTCTTTTATGCTTTAGGGAAACCACGTAAGTAATGGGATACCTTATTAGATTTTTTGGATCAAAATTTGGTCCAAATTCATTAAGAGAAATATTTTTAGAAAGAAAAGCAGCGACTGGAGCCATAATATCGCGTCCATGAAATGTATTTGAAACAGGTTTATGGAAGAATTCCTCATTTTCAATACGAACACACTCCTTTATTCCATTTTCAGCAAAAACAAGCCAGAAAATGCCATTATTTGGTCCTATAAAATAGTGATTAGATTTAGTTTTCAGAGCTAAAATTTTCCTCTCACTGCCAACTCCAGGATCTACCACCACTACAAAAACTGAATTCTGGGGAAAAAGCTTATAACTTGATTTAATAATAAATGAGGCCTCGATTATGGAGTAGGAGGAGATATGGTGATGAATATCTATAATTCTTGCTTTAGGATTAATTCCAATAATTACTGCTTTCATCGCAGCAACATAGTGCCATCCTTTTAGCCCAAAATCAGTGATTAAACCAATTATCATATCATGAATAGAATCCATCTTTAATTGTTAGGACTGAAAATAAAATTAGAAGAGTCTGTGATTTAGAAGTTATTGAGATTTATATTTTTCATCAATTCTATAAAATTCTTCTAACGCTTTAGATTTTAAGCGATATTCCTCCTCTTTTTCAAAATCAACCAATTTTTTTGATAAATCACTTGCTTCTTTATATGCTATATAGGCAGAGTGAAAATCTTCATTTCTTAGGAAATTTCTGGCATCTTGAATTATTTTTTCTCGTCTTTTCGATATTTCCGGAATTTTATTTGAAAAATTAGCTCTCTCCTTTAATGATTCCGCTATATCCACTACATACATTTCTTCGGCAATCTCTGCAGCTTTGATAAAATTTTTAGCGGCTTTTTCGTATTCTAATGCTTTTAAAGCTTTATTCCCAATAGCATAAAATTCATAAATTTTCTCATGAACACCCTCTTCAACTTTCTTTAATAATTCTTGGGATATTTTTCTCTCTTTTTTACCTCCACTGAGCATAAATTTCGTGATTTTAATTATACTGTCTTTAAGTGCTTCGGGTTTCAAAATATCTATTAAAGGTTCAAGATGTTCTAAGTAGATATCCTTCAATATTGATTCAAACTCTTTTTGAGACAAACTAATAAGTTCAGGGCCAAGTACTTCTAATGCTTCTGCTCCTTCTTTTA
>Ga0180433_10006661_pt1 | contig 15048 bp, 17 predicted proteins | sample SS_ome_8_FD_132980 | JGI IMG/M metagenome (GOLD analysis project Ga0180433, IMG submission 132980) | Hypersaline lake sediment archaeal communities from the Salton Sea, California, USA - SS_1_D_1 metaG | ecosystem: Environmental > Aquatic > Non-marine Saline and Alkaline > Hypersaline >... | reverse complement strand
TATTATGGATAACCAATAAAGTTGGTAAGATTAACATAGACATTGTTATGTTTAATGTAATTAAGTTTGTTTTATTACTTTGATTTGTAAAATAAAAATAATAATTAAATAAAAATATATTTTGTTTTTTATTTAATTCTACAAAAATAATATTCAGATAAAATTTTGCATCATTTTTTTAAATAAAAAATTTATTATATTATATGTCAAATTGGGTACAATTAGGTCAAGATATTAATGGGAATACAATGCAGGAACAAATAGGTAGGTCTTTAGCAATATCTGGTGATGGTACTACATTGGCTTTAGGTGTGCCAATATACAGTTATCTAAGAATATATAGATATATAAGTTCTTCTTGGGTTCAAATAGGTAATGATATTAGTGGCAATGTGGGAGAAGAATTTGGCTGGTCTGTTTCACTTTCAAAAGATGGCAATATTTTAGCGGTTGGAATACGACTATTTAGTTTAAAGGATTCAAGATATGAAGGTAAGGTTTCAATATATTATTTTAATGGTACAGACTGGCAACAATTAGGTAATTCAATAGAGGGAGAAAATAATGAAGATGAGTATGGTTATTCAGTTTCTTTATCTGATAATGGTGAAATTGTTGGAATAGGAACAATATCAGGAACCCCAACGGTATATGAATTTATAAACTCAAATTGGACGATAAAAGGTAGTAATTTAGATAATATTGGTTTGTCTGTTTCATTATCAGGAAATGGTAAAATATTTGTGATAGGTAATAGTGATTATAATAATAATAAAGGATTAGTTAAAATATATAATTATGTTGAAACAGAATGGGTTCAATTAGGTAATGAACTTCAAGGTGTAAATGAAAATGATAATTTTGGATATTCTGTGTCAATTTCAACAAATGGTAATTATATAGTTATCGGTGCGAAGGGAACCAGTGATCAAATAATGGGTTATTTTAAAGTTTTCAAATATAACAATATTAATAAATCGTGGGACCAACATGGTCCAATAGTTTATGGTAATTATAATTACTTTGGATATTCTGTTTCAATATCAGATGATGGGAAAAGAGTTGGTGTTGGAGCACCTTATGATGATACTAACGGTTCTAAAAGTGGAAGAGCTTTTATATATAATTATGAAGGAAATAATTGGAATAATTCAGCAATTTTTGATGGTAAAGACACTTCTGATGAAAATGGATATACTGTTTCTTTATCTGATAATGGTATGATTTTTGCTTTTGGAGCACCTTTTAGTGGTGTTAATTTTAATAGAAGTGGTCAAGTTAGAGTTTTTCAATTAAAAGAAAGTAAACCTATTAACCCAAGTAAACCAAAGAAAAAACGAAAACCAAGAACATTTATAAAATATGGACAGAGTTGTGGTGTAGTTTATTTTATAACTTGTTTACGTTCAGGTTTATATAGAATAGTTAAAAAGACTAGAAATAATGCTGGAAAATTAGTAACTCAGGAAGTAAGAATATTACCTACGTATAATGTTGCATTTTGATTAAAATTTTATATGTTATTATCGTATAGATAATTTTTTAATTTTAAAAAAAATTATTTATATAAAAATATATGTGAATAATTATATGAATATAATACAATTTTCTCCCATACGTTCTGGTAGTACATTAATTTATAATTATCTCTTAGAATTAGGATATAAACCAATAAAAATGCACTCCTATATAAATATTAATGAAACAAAATTTTATTATATAATAACAATTAGACATCCATATAATTCAATAATTTCTTCCATTTTACGGTATGAACAAGAAATTAATGTCAACACGATTAAAAAACATATAAATGAATATTTAGTAAATGGAGGACTGGATATTATAAGCAATGATTTTACTGGAAATAATTATTGTGTTTTATTTTATGAAAATTTTTTAAATAATCACGATTTAATATTAAATAAATTAGAGAAATTTTTTAATATAAAATATAAATCAGAATTAAAAAATAAAATTAAATCTAAATTAGAAATCAACAATGTAAAAGAACAAATTATAAAAAATGGACATACAAAATTCTCAAGTTATGATAGAAAAACTAATTTTCATGGAAACCATATATCTAAATATAATGGCAAAATAGACTATAAAAAAATGTTAAATAAAGATGAATTAATTTTACTACAAGAAAATAAAAAATTAAATAGAATAATACAAAAATATTATAATAATTGAAAATTAGAAAACCATAATGTAATTATTTAATCTTATAAATCTAGAAAATAAAATAATATATAAATAATATTAGTAATGAATAAAATTTATAAAGAAAAAAAATGTGACGTAGGAGTAAAAAAAAAAAAGAAATTTAAAAATAAATCAAGAAATAAAAATAAGGTAATGAAGTATTTATTAAGAATAAATGACAAAACATCTGAATATTTTTTGGAAAGAATGGATTTTTTAGAAGAATATAAAGGAGGAGATTTTTTAGGATTTATAGATAAAGATATTATAATATTATTTATAAATAAAAATAATAAGATAATCAATTTTGTTATTAATAATAATAGTAAAGAATTTATTAAAACTGAAATGAAATTTACCGATTTTAAAAAATTAATTTTAAATGAAGATTTTAAAAAATTTGATAAAACATTATCGTTTTCAAGAAATTTTCTTTATAAATATGAAATAGATTTAATGAATGATGTAAATGATTGGTTAAATGGACAAATAACCGAAAAAAAATATTATAAATTATTATTTACTTCTTAGTTGAAATAAGTTTACTCAGTGTTTTCAATATATCATGTTCTTTTTCATCTTGAGAAGAATAAGAAAACCTCTTGTTATTCAAACATTCAGTAAAAATATCTGATTGAGAATATTTGTAATCAGGGATACTCTCAATCAATTCTTTAATAGCATCAGGAAATTCTCCTTCAAATAAAAAGATATGTCGGAAAATTTGCCGAATGATTTTCTGTGTTGCTTTCTTCAAATGAACTTTCAAATCCATTCTTCCAGCTCTCAAGAGAGCTGGATGGAGTTTACTTATATCATTTGCCGTAAAAATCATAATCCTATCATGATATTCAATAGGTCCATCTATCAAGGATAGAATAAAACCTAAATTCAAACTATCATCTGTTGATTGTTTATTTGGTCCAATAGCAAAATCGCCAGCACATTCTAAAATATCAGATAATTTATCTCCTTTTTCCTTGTCCAAAGTTTTAACAAACGATTTCATATCACGTTTTACTGTTTCTACTAAAGTATCTCTTTTTTTATATTCGTCAGAATACAAAATATCGGACACCTTGTCAATCTCATCAACAATATAGATACGCTCATCATTGTCAATTTTCTGGTCAAGGATTTCTTCATTACAAAGAAAAATATCTCCTAATTCAGTACAAGTCTTAATCTTTCCAAGTGGAAGATTAATAATATGACGTTTCTTTTCACCATCTCCAAACATCTTACAAAGAAGTTTCAAAAGACTAGTTTTACCACAACCAAAATCTTCCCCATGAATGAGGATATTAATTTGATAGGGTTTACCCACTCGTTCGTATTCCTTCTTTGAATTTCTGATATTCTCAATCTGTCTAAATAATTCTTCTTTATCCTCAAGGAAAAAGTTATCATAATTCTTAACAGTATTGAATGGAAATGAAGTCCAATTCGCCTTTCTTTGCTCCTTTTCTTTACCACAATAATTTAAATAATATTGTCGCTTAGAAAATTTGCTATTTATTTTTCTACAGTATCTCTTGTAAATGTCTGAAACAAATTCTTCTAATTCAATAATATTCTTGATGTACGAATACACCCTAATTACTGAAATCTTCCGAGTTGTTTCAACACGTTTACCGTCAACTGATTCATCATTATGTTCTTGTCTATCAAAGAATTCAATAAAAATATCCTTCTTGATTTGAATACAAGTTCCATTAGAAAAAGAAAAATTGATATCTTTCACATCATTACTTTCAGTAACAAATTCATCAAGATATTCATCATAATATCTTGAACTTTCACCCTTTCCATTATTTAATTCAACCTTAGAATAAACATCTTCCGATATTTTGTTCTGTTGGATGTAATCAAGCAATGAATCAAATGCCTTAGTAGTATCAATAGCAGTACTTTTATGCTTACGGGGAATAAAAGTAGCTTCAAAAATCAATTCACTTCTTCTCTTGAAACAAGATACACGCTTCTGTAATAGTCTCTTACATTTCTTTACAAAACATAAGTTTCTAAAACATCCTAATCTAGGCTGGAAACGTTGTATAATATTCATCATGTAAGACATAAATGACATCATAATCACTGTATACATCATATCATAAAATTTGGAATTTACATCCCCTTCACCAGTAGAATTTTGACCATAATCACGAAGATTATTCATCATACTCATACCAGCGGTATTCATAATAATATTACGTTGACTTTCAAAGTTCATTTTCTCTAAAATTTAGTTTTTAATTAGTTTTTAAGCTTAAAAAAAAGTTTTAAAAAGCAAAATAATCACTAGTTTCAGTTTATTGTTTTTTATTGTATTTTTATAATTAAAATCTTGATTTTTTTTTATTCAATTTTTTTTATGAAAATATTTAATATATATCAATCACACGTAAGAATATAATCATATCCTCCATCATTTTCCTTTAATAATTTTACATAAAGTTTTTCATTCATTGTTATATTATATAAATCTGTTTTTACTAAATATTTTTTATTATTATACGTAAAAGATATTTCATTTTCTTTTTCTTTACGACAATCATATTCACCAAGATTTATACATGTATATGCTTCATCAAGATTCCAATTAAATACAGAATCTCCTTCTTCGTAATCATTATTAATAATTGGTTCATCCCAATATCCTGGTGGAAATTCTTTTATTAATTTAAATGATGATGAAGGTGTACCATAATCATCAAATTTACAATTTTGTCCAACGATATCAATTCCATCAAAACAATAAACACCGTGTGATCTATATCCACTTTCATTTAGATTTTCAACCAAATCACCACGTTTAAGTTTCTTTGAAATACCTTTATATTTCTCTTCTAACATATCAATAGTTAAATATTTATATGCTTTTTCACCATTTTTTATTAACTTAAATTGATAATTATTTTCTAAATTCCATTTAAAAACACATTCATCTTTTTCGTGTTTTTTAAATCTAAGATAATCAATCCAAATATTTATTCTATTTTCTTCGCTTTCAATGACAGTTCTTAAATCAATGTCAATAATAAATATAGTAGCTTTTGTAGACATAATTATTGATATAGAAAAAAATACATTGATTTTATTATTTTCATTTTTTTTTTTAACTGTATTCTCAGAAATATCCTCTTCTTTTTCTTCTTCATTATCAGAAACGTCCTTTATTTCATGTTTTTTCTTAACTTTTTTATCTAATATATGTTTTGATATAATTAATGAAGTATTTATTAAAACAATTAATGTATCAGAAACTAATATCGGTGCACTTCCAATTATTATTGCATAAAAAACAAATAAAGTAGATGCGAATTGATTTAAACCTAAAAACCAATAACTTAAATCTTTTGCACTTTTATATTTCCAAATATGAACCAATTGTGGTATTAATAGAGCAAAACATAATAATCCAGATGACCATCCAAATACTTGTGAAAAGATGAATTCTGTTTCTGTATTATTAAAATCAATAATTTCAAAATCTGCCATTACATATCTATAAAAACTTATCTTTAATATATATAAAAAAAAATGATTTTTTTTTTTTGTAATTTTTTTAACTAAAAATTAAATATGAAGAAATCGTCATACCTTAGTTTATTTTTAAGTCAAGATAATGAACAAGATGCCAATAGAATGGCTAATTTTTGTACACTAAACCATTCTAAAAAAATTAAGTCTGGAAATGAATTGGAGAAATTTATATTCGAAGATATATCATTAAATACAAAAATAAATTGTCTTCAAAATAAAAAAATCGAAGACTTTGATGAATTAAATAATGGTATTTACTATATTCAAAATTTTAGAGTAACAAAAAAATTCTATCAAAAATATGGTATTAAAATTTCAAATAAATCTTGTAATGTAATTGATATATGTTTTTATACAAAAAATGATAATAAAATAACTATTTCGTTTTTTGAACTAAAAAGTGGAACAGATTTTGATACAAAAAAATCAAAAGGTGAAATAACTACATTAATGAATACTAAAGAAGTACTAAAACAGGAAGGATTTAATATAGAAAAAGTAGGAATAGTATTTTTTCAAGCAGAAAATGAAAAAGAAATTAAATTTAAGACAGAATTAATGGATGTTGAAATACTTTTGTATGAAGATTTTGCAAAAATACTTAATTTTGATGGTATGAAAAGTAGAAAACGTATAGAAGATAAATTAATGAAATTATCTAGTAGAAATGTTAAGGAATTTAAATTAGGTTCATTTGATATTATTTCAAATGACTTACTTTCATTTTTAGGAAGTGATAAATTCAATGAATTAAAAAAATTTATGAATGAAAAATATAAGTAATTTCATATTTTAATTATAAAAATAAAAAAAATGATATTTTGAATTTAAAGTAAAAATAAATAAATTATTTATAAATGTCAAATTTAAAACCAATTGTAAAATGGAGTGGAGGAAAAAAAGATGAAATTAAAAAATTCATTGAACATATCCCAACTGATTTTAATACTTATTTAGAACCATTTATAGGAGGTGGTGCTGTCTATTTTCATTTAAATCCAGAAAAAGCTGTTATTAATGATGTTCATAAGGAACTTGTTGATTTTTATCAATCTATAAAGGATGGTAAAAGTGAAGAAATATATAATTTTATGAATGAACAAGAAAATACATCAGAATGTTATTATAAGGTAAGGGATGAATTTGAGGTATTAGATAAATTAGATAATGCCAAAAGATTTTATTATTTACGAAAGACTTGTCATAGAGGTATGTTAAGATATAATAAAAAAGGTAAATTTAATATTCCATATGGAAGATATAAAACATATAAATTTGAAGATATTAAAAATGAAGAATATTATAATTTATTAAGTAATACAGAAATATTTAATAAGAGTTTTGAATATGTTTTTGAGAATTATAATGATGAAAATAATTTTATGTTCCTTGACCCACCATATGATAGTGAATTTACTGATTATGGATATTGCTCTTTTGGTAGGAAGGAACACGAAAAACTATTTGAATGTTTCAAGAATACAAAAATAAAATGTTTGATGATTATTGGAAAAACAGATTTTATATCAAATTTATATAAAGATTATATTGTAGATGAATATGACAAAAGATATAGATTTAAATTACATTCTGGAAGAATTGGTAATGAAATTAATACAAAACATTTAATTATAAAAAATTATTAATTTTTATTTCTCAAAGATTTATGTCTTTCGGAAGGAATTTTTCTATTCAATCTAACAAAAGATAAATTTGATTTTTTAACTAATTTATTATTTAACAATTGTGAATCAATTGGACCTTTAATTCCAACCCTTTTGAGATAATTCAATATTCTTCTTAAATGTGTTCTCTCATAAGCAACACATATAAAATTTGTATGACCTAATTTACTTAATAACATTGCACCTTTTCTTTTCAGTAAACCATTCCTTATCATTATTAAATTTAGAATTTTTCTAAACTTTTTATGAAGAAAAACATCATCTTCAAATACAATTAAATATCTTTTTCCTTTATATTTTGGATTCTTCAAAAAATCAGTAAATAATTTAATATTTGAAGCCCAAATAGCTAGAGGACCTATTCTATTTATATTTACTTTTATTTTATTTTTTCTGAATATTTTATAAATCTCTGCCTTATCTTCTTTCCAATATACAGCAGGAAATGAACTTAAAAATTTATTTTCCATTTTTATTTTATTAAAATGTTCTACTTTTTCCTTACTTTGCTTAACTAATATTACTTTATATACTATTTTATTCATAAATTTTATATATATTTAAATATATAAAAAAATACTAAGAAGAATATTAAATGAATAAGTATTTATTGGTATTAATTTTTTCTTATGGTTTTATGCTGTTTTTGAAATATTATAAAAAAAAAAATTATTTGGATTTAGATGAAATTGAAAAAATAGCAAAAGAAAATAATAAAAACTTAAAAGAATTACACAATATCTTAATTAAAGATGGAAAATATAGTAAAATGTAACAGAAATTTAATAAAAAAAATATTTTATTTAATATTTGAATATAAATATGATAATGATTTAATAAATAATAATAAAATTTATTTAACAAATGAAGAAGAATTATTAATTGGTGAATTAATGAATGATATGAAAATTAAACATATTGAATATTTATACCAAAATTTAGACAATAATCCTGAAGATTTTTATTTGAAAATGGATAATGAATTGAGAGATTATTTACAATATTTTGAACAAAATAATTCCTTAAAAAAAATTAAAGTAAAAAAAAAAAGAAAAATAATTTCAAATAAAGACTTAAATCAAATTAATAGAATAAAAAAAGTTATTGGAGAAAATAAAATAATTATTAAAGATATTTTAAATTTAATTAAATAAAAAAAATCGTATAATATTTAAAGATAAAATATATTTTAATAATATATAATGGTTTTTATTTTAGCAGGTAGTTTATTATATATTACATTAGCATTATTTATTCGTAATAAATGTATTTATAATAAAAGAAAACAAAGTTTTTATAATATTGTAGCAAATTCTATTATTGAAAGTGAAGATAGAATTGAAGTATTGGAAGAAAATTTGAGAAAAAAAGATTCGGAAATTAGGAAACTAAAAAAATTTAAGGTTCAAACTAATAAAAAAATAAGAAATAGATTTAAAACATTAAAGCGAAAGATTAATCAAGTTGAAAAAGGTCTAAGAAAAGAATTAAAAAAGAAAATTAATGATGGTGGATTATTTGAAAACACACAATTTAATTTACCAGAAATTAATATGGCTGAACCAATTTATGATACTCCAAATTTTGAATGTAAATCTTCTCAAGAGTTTCCTAAAGAGTATGTTGAACCATTAGAATTAGACCCAACTGCGTTTACTTGGACACCATCAAATGATAATTTATTTAGGTTTAATTTTGAACCTAATGAATTGAATAGTGAACTATTTGTTCAAGATACAAATATTGAACAACCATCAAATGAGGTGGAAGAAAAAAAAGAAGAGGTTGAATGATTAGTCTAAACTGAAATTTGGTAGAATTTGTTGTAAAGCATTTTCAAGTTTAATTACTTGAATTTGTAATTCTTTATTTTCATTATCTAATATATTAATTTTATTATATAATGAAGCTTGATAAGCACTTACTAATGAGCAATTTTTATGTTTATGACAATCACATTCAGTATCACAATTTGTATTATTTACGCAATATTTATTCATTTTTCCTGTAAAAAACTCACCACATCTATAACATTCATATTCACAACTCATTTTTATAAAAATATATTTTTTCTTTTACACCCTTGGAAATTTAAAATGGAACAAAAAATTCCAAAAAAAAAATTCAAGGTTTGTTCGTTTCAGAACGTGTAAATTTTGATTTTGATATGTCGTCTAACATACCTGATTTATTGCTTCTACATAAATAACTTGGTCTGTCTTTTTTATTGACACAATTATAAGCTATTTTATAGATGTTTGTTGCACCATTACAATCTCTATTCCACACATTAGCACAGTTTTTACAACTGAGCAATCCGTGGACAAGTCTGAGATTATCACGGAAAGGTTTTGGATTTTCTCTAACCAAAAACTTCAAGTAAAGAATGGGAGTAAGAGATGGATTAAGGAAAGGATTAAGGAAAGGGTCAATAAAAAAGTAAAAGGTAAAAAAACAATTAGTAATAAATATAATTTTAAATATAACTTCAGACCCTCAAAAAAGGATAAGGAAATTATTCAAAACGCTTTCTCATATGGTGTCCCTGAAGACATACTGGAATGGTTAAATATACCTATAAATATCATAGTAATTTGTTGGTTTTCTTTTAATTTTTTAATAGCATATTTTACTTGTTCTTTTGTAATTTTATATGAAATAGATTTTCTACTTTGTCTTTATATTTTATAAGTTTTTTTGTAAATTTCAACCCATCTTTTGAGGCTTATTCTTGAACAATCAAATTCTTTACAAGTTTTAGTTAAATTTTTGGATTTAGTTAAATAATGTTTAACAGCACTAATTTTATAATCTTCACTATGATGTTTAGTCATTATTTATTATATAAAAATATAATAAAAAACGTTCATTTTAAATCTTCAAGGGTGTAAATTCTTTCCTGTTGAATAAGTTTACCAGTAACTATCTTGTTTAGTAAAAATACTCCCAAATATTTTAATAGTATTTTTATATATTTTCATTTTTTTTATTTCATCTGGTATGTCTTCTGAAAAATTATTATTAAAGAAAGATTGAAAGTGTAATAATTTTGTTAAAGAAGTTAATTCAGATGGCAATTGACCTGTTAAATTATTATTACTAAAATCCATTAGAATTAAATTTTTTAAATTACATATTTTTGGTGATATCTTTCCAGTTAATTTATTATCACAAAGTATTAAACTTTCTAATTTACTTAAATCATATATTTCTTCTGGAATATTACCACTTAAGTTATTTTCTTGAAGTTGAAGTTGTTTTAATTTCTTCAATTTACCAATATTACTAGGAATTTTTCCTGATAATTTATTTGCTCCCAAAAATAGCCATTCCAAATTTGTCAAGTTCCAAATTTCTGGAAATTCTTTTAATAAATTATAAGTTAAATCTAACCAAGTTAAATTAATAATATTACTTATATTTATTTTTTCTATCTTATTATTTGGTAATGATAAAGATTGTAAATTAGTTAGTTTATTTAGACAATTTGGAATTATTTTAACTCCAAAATCTCTGCAATATATTTCTTCTAGGTCTTCTAAAACACCAATATATTCAGGTATAGTTTCTAGTATAACATCATCTTCTATATAATATTCTTCAAGTCCCTCCTTTTTATATAAAACTTTTTTGTCTACTAAAGTTTTATTCCAATAATGAAACCATACACTTAATTTATCAATCATTACTTTTTTTGGGTTTAATTTGAACATAATATAAACATTTGTATCAACATTTTCTTTTATTGTTTCTGATATCATATCTTCATTATTCATTAATTTTTTATTTGCTAATAAATTGAAAAGAAATTCATATGAACCTATCTTTTCTGCAATCATTTCTTTCAAATCTTTTACTATCATATCTTCACATCTAATAAACTCATTTATTATATTATTTATATTCTTCACAAATAAATTAAACATTTCTATTATTTATAAATAATAGAGCTTTAAGTTACTTTATATTTATTTAATTGTTAAATTAAGTAAATATATTTTACTACATAAAATTATTTATTTTGTCATCTGTGCCGAAGGATGATAATACATTTGTGTCTTATTTGAAGCATTTGCTACATCTTTTGTCAACTTACGTTGTTCATTTAAATCCTCCTTCATCTGCTTAATTGTATCATTTAGAATTTCAATTTGAGTTAATTGAGCCTCTAATTTTGCTTCTACTGTAGCTACTTCAGCCTTATTCTTTAATTCTAAAGTTTGCTTTAATACAGCATTGCTCTTCGTATTTCTTTGATGTTCTAAAGAAACAGCATTTTCAATCTCCTCCTTTTGTTTTAATAATAAATCGTGATAATCATTCTTTAATTTATTATAATCATCCTCACGAACTGCTATCTCACCAGTTTCCTTTAAAATTTCTAAGGCTTTTTCCCTACCATATTTTCGAACATCTAAATCTAAATTGATTTCTAATGTCTTTTTTTTATTATCATATTCTTCATTTAGATAGTCCAATTCTTCTTTTTTTAAATTAATTTTTATCATTAAATTATTCAAATATTCATCTATTAAATTTTTTAATGAATCCGCATATGAAACTGAATTATTCATAAATGTCTCATAATTTTTACTTAACTTATCTATTGATGATGATACTATATGTTCAAATTGATTAGGTTTCTTAGTTTTTTTTGTAATTTTTTCTGTCGTAGTTTTTTCTGAATTTGTTTTTTTTGATGGCATTTGATAAATATTTATATATATATATATTTAAGTATTTTTATTTTACACCTTTTAACATTTAAAACGCCGAGTTTAGCATAAAAAAATATAAAAGGTTCGAGGTTTTACCCTCTATTAAAAACAACTTATCAATCCCGTTTTGCCTTCTCAAAAGAAAAGTCAGGATTTGAAGTTCTACAAAAACGTTCTGGTCGTTTTTGATTTTTTATCCACTCATGTGATATTGTAAGAATATTCATACATGCATTCATATCTCGATTCATAAATGTAACCTTTTTGCTTTCTGAGCCATTACATTTACTTCTCTTGACATTACATCTATTACAATCCTTACATACCAATAATCTATGAATGTTATTATAATGTTCTAATTCATTACCACAATGACAGCATAATTTTGATGTCTTAAACTCATCTATTAATACAACATTAAATTTCTTTTCTATAATTCTTCTAAGTCCAATATTTTGTGTTGGCATTATGTATTTCATTTGTTTTGAATTACTCCAATTACCATAGCATAATAATAAATCATCACTATTTCCATAAGTTTCCTCAATTCTATTCAAAAAATTATCTTCACTTTTTCTTCTATATATCCAAGTTCTCCATTTTAATTTTCTGTAAAGTTTGTTTTCATAAAAATTATGAGTTATATCATTTAATGTTGTTTTTTCTTTGATATATTTTTTAAATTCTTTATAATTAACTGTTTTACAATTATATTTTGATAATTTTGTTTCTTCTTTAATTATATTATTTTTTTCTTTATTTCGTAAAATTATCTTATTACATCTTTTACTTAAACTTTCCATTCTTCTTTGACAACAAGTGTATCTTAATTTCTTTTTATCATCATTAACCATATATACTAAGTCTTTTTTTCCAGGATCTATCCCAATTAATTTTTTACTTCTGCATTTTGTCAAATCTTCTTTACTTAAATCTGTTATATATTGGTCATTATCATCATCTATACTTTTATTTTCTTTATATTTCTTACCAGATTTTTGAAAACAAATTGAAACTCCAATGCCATCAGTTTGAATTGTTTTATATTCATAACCTGTCATTTTCATCACTTTTTTATTTGTTTTGAAAATTTTATCCCAAATATGATTTTTATATTTCTTTGTTTTCTTATTCATTTGACTTTCACCTTTGCTTCCAAATAATGATAAAATAACATTTGTATCAATAACAATATAATTTGGAATAATTGAATTTCTTAATGGTATAGGTTGAAATAGTTTTTTGGTTTGATATTGTTTTTCTTTATCAGTTAAAGTTTCATTATTTTTAATTTTATCATTTAATTTTTCTATTTCTTCATTCATTTTTATAGTAAAAAATAAATATTTTTCTGGGTTAATCTTTATATCATATCCATAACATTTTTCATATTCTTTTGGTAAATAATTATCCTTAATATTTTTACACCAATTTTGATATTGTATTGGAACATTGTCAATTTTGTCAAGTAATATAAGATTTTTAATTTTATTGAAATCTTTTTTATTTAATTTATCATCAGGTTTCATAATATTCAAAAATCGCCTTATCCTTGTAATAAAATGTTCTTTCAAATTATTATTAAAAGATGTTTGTATTTGTTGTGCTAAATATGGTGTTAAATAACTTTTATTTTTCAAATTAAATTTAGGTTTGTTATTAATACATGATTGAAACTCTTTGTCATAAAAATTATTAAGTTCATCTTCAAATATTTTGTTTTTTGATTTTCTCCCGCATTTATTCCTTATACCACACGCACGAATAAAATATAATATTGTATCTTTATCAAATTTAGGAATATCTTTATTATTATAATAACAATATAATATGTATAATCTAATAAATTGATAGGTTCTAATAACAATTTCATTACATTCTAAAACTAAATTATTAATCTTAGGAAAATTATTTTCATAATCTTTAAGGATTGATTTTAGGCTAGTCTTAATTGTAATAAAATTACCTTTTTTTCTTTTTTCAAATACAGATTTTTTAACTGTATTTTTCTTTTTCCTTTTTTTCATATATTATATTACTTGTATTTCTTTAAGTTATTTTATAATTGAAAAAAATACAATTTAAAAACATATCAATAAATATAATTAGTTACAAGATGACAAAAAAATTAACAACAGAAGAATTTATAGCAAAAGCCAAGACTAAACATGGTGATAAATATGATTATTCAAAAGTAAATTATGTTAATTCAAAAACAAAGGTACAAATAAATTGTGATGATCATGGAATATTTGAACAAACGCCCAACAATCATTACAAAGGTCAAGGATGTCCTAAATGTGGAAAAGTTAAACTATCTAATTTTCATAGGTTTGACAAAAATAAATTTATTGAGAAGGCTAAAAAAATACATGGCGACAAGTATGATTATTCTCAAGTTGAATATAAAAATAACTCAACAAAAGTAAAAATAAAATGTAATAGTTGTAAAAATATTTTTCAGAAAATACCATCAGACCATTGGAATGGACAAGGGTGTAAAATTTGCGATAAAAAAAATAAAGCAGCTTTAATAGCAAATAAAAATAAGATTAGTTTTATAAAAAGAGCAAATAAAAAACATAATGATAAATTTGATTATTCAGAAGTAATTTATAAAAATTGTGATACAAATGTGACTATAATTTGCAAGGAGCATGGAAAATTTAAACAAACCCCATATAATCATTTGAAAAGTAAAAATGGATGTCCCGAATGTGGTGGCACTGGAGGATTAAATGTAGAAAGTTTCATAAAAAAAGCAAAAAAAATACATGGTAATAAATATGATTATTCAAAAGTCATTTATAAAACTTGTAGAGATAAAGTTATAATTGTATGCCCTGAACATGGAGAATTCAAACAACAAGTGTCAAGTCATATAAATG
>Ga0180433_10006660_pt1 | contig 15050 bp, 10 predicted proteins | sample SS_ome_8_FD_132980 | JGI IMG/M metagenome (GOLD analysis project Ga0180433, IMG submission 132980) | Hypersaline lake sediment archaeal communities from the Salton Sea, California, USA - SS_1_D_1 metaG | ecosystem: Environmental > Aquatic > Non-marine Saline and Alkaline > Hypersaline >... | reverse complement strand
GGAAAAGATTACACATACCAATTCATCACAAAAGAAAAAGGAATAATCAAAACAAATGATATTAATGATATAAAAGGTCTAATCCTTCACGACAAAGACGGAGAGGCTGCTTATAAAGAATTTTATTTAAATGGTAAACTCTATTGTAAAACTCATTACAAAGACGATAAATTTCACAATCTTAACGGAGCATCTGATGTTGAATACTATGAAACAGGGATGATAATAGGAGAAGACTATTACATTGAAGGTCAATATTACACCAAAGAACAATGGCAACAGAAAGTAAAACAATTAAAAACCAAATAACTATTTAAAAGAAAAAATGAGTAATGTATATTTTATATCAGATTTACATTTAGGACATGAAAAACTTGCTGAGTTAAGAGGTTTCCCTGATTCTTATAAACATGACCGTCGTCTTATAGAGAGGTGGAATAGTAAAGTTAATAAAAAGGATTTGGTATATATTCTTGGCGATATTACTATGGAGAATGGGAAATGTTATTATTTATTAAACGAATTAATAGGGAGAAAAAAGGTAATTTTAGGAAATCATGATGCGATAAAAAATGTTCCTACTCTTTTAAATTACTGTGAAGGTGTGGCAGGGTCTCTGATTTATAAAAGTAAAAAATATGGTAGAATATTACTTACACATATTCCTGTTCTTGAACAAGAATTAAACGGAGAATATCGCAAACCTTTTGCATTTAATATTCATGGGCATATACATAATTCTTACAAAATAAAGAATCCTAAATATATAAATGTAAGTGCAGAAGTTATAGACTATATTCCTAAATCATTAGAAGAGTTAACAATTAACAATTAAAATAAAATAAAAAATGAAAATTACAGTATTAAAATCAAAAATCCAAGAAGCAATAGTTAGTAATTCAACAGCTTCTTATAATGGTAGCCTAACTTTAGACAGAGATTATATGGATAAAGCAGATTTAAAACCATTTGAGCAAATTCATGTTAACAATAAAACAAACGGGAATAGGTTTATTACTTATATTCTTGAAGCACCAAGAGGATGTAAAAAGTGTGAGGTTAATGGAGCAGCTAGTAGTTTATGTAACAAAGGGGATATAATTCACATTCTTTCGTATTGTACTATAGATAATGACGAAAAACACAACCCGTTAATTGTTAAAGAGTTATAATTATACAATAAAGACTTAAAATTACATATAATTTAATTTAGTATTTTTGTATAAATCAAAGCTTTGTTTCATTTAAAAATATTACTAAAATGCTAATTAAATTAACTGTAGAAAGAAAAAACGGTGTTGCAGATTCCAATTATACGGGGAGTTTTGTTTTCAATGCCGCTAATATTCATGGATTAAAAGTGGTTGAAACCACAAAATCTGAATTTCGTTATGTTGAAGAGCCAAAAGACCGTAGGGATAAGTCTGAGACTTATAGAGTAACTCAATCTGCTGCTACGGTAAAAGCTGCTATTGACGCTGCTTTTAACAGCACAAGTATTACTTTACCTGTATTTGAAAATGATGATACTACAGAAAGTGCTGTAACTTATTATTTCAATTCTAGCGATATTGTTTTAGCTAAGTCTTACCAAACTGATTATAGTGAGGTATGGATTAATGATGGTGGATTTGAAAAAATAAAGTATCTTGTAGATTACAATCTTGACCAATTAGTTGATATAGCAGGTACAGGAACTACAACTACTACAACAACTACTACAACAACTACTACAACCACAAGTACAACTACAAGTACAACTACAAGTACTACTACAAGTACAACTACAAGTACTACTACAAGTACTACTACAAGTACTACCACAAGCACAACTACAAGTACAACTACAAGCACAACTACAAGTACTACTACAAGTACAACTACAAGCACAACTACAAGTACAACTACAAGTACAACTACTACATAATAAAAAGTAGATGATATAAATGGACAGAGAAACAATTTTAAAAGATGAGAATTTTTTATTTCATCCTTTTAAAAAACCGTCTTGGAAAAGATTACAAGAGTATCCTGAGTTTAAATTGGATACTAAAAAAAATAGCCACTCTTTTGGGAAATTAAATTATTCCAAAATAGTGGCTTATATTATATTATGTAATGACCCTCGTTCTCCAGTATTAAAAGAATATCCTGATGAGTTAAAAAGGAAGATAATAGCAATGGAGGTTGCTGGGTATAAAAGAATAAATAATAAGTTTAGGCAAGACGTAGAGAATGTTTTATTAGACGGGAATGATGCTGTTAATAAAATGGTTAAACGTTATAACGCTATTTTAGATATTGAAAAAAGAAAGAAAGAGTTATACGATAAGGCAGATGATAACGAACTTGAATTAAAAGTAGAAGATATATCAAGGTTGTTGAAAAAAGGAGAGACTATAGATTCATGGTGTCCTTATACTGATTACAAACAAAGTAAATTAAAGTTCATAGATGATTCTTTAGATATATCAATAAGAAAAGATAAGTCTTACGATTCTTTTATTGTCAATAATGGGATAAATGGTGTTTCTAAAGACCCCGATTTAATCCCAATAAGAATATCATTACCTAAAGCTCCAAAACATAACGAGATAGACGGGTATGATAAGCCAAAGAAAAATCAAAAGTTCCAATATATTAAAATCCCTGACAAGCTACAATCGTTAGAAAAAAGAATTGTAAATGAGTTAGATAAAAAATCTGATTCTAATATGCACTTTGTTGTTACTAATGCAAAGATACAACAAGAATATTGGGATAGGTTAAGTGCTAATAAGGATTATTATAAAGAAGAAATAGAGTTTATTAAAAAGATGTGGTGGCATAGGCTTAACGGTTATTGGTTTTTTAACAACGGGATAGCTACATATATAAGTGGTTGGCATTTTTTTTATTTGAATTTTTGGAAAAATGAAGATTACTTAGATACAAACGGGATGCCTGAATACAGGGATAGAGACAGAAGAGAGTTTTTATTTTATACTTATTGTTATACAACGACAGAAACATTTAAAGATTTAGATAGAAACGGAAATGCGTTAAAAGATAAGAATGGCAAGTATAATATGATTGATTTGAAAAATAGAGTTTGTTTTGGTTTTGCTCAAAATAAAAATAGGCGTTCAGGTTTAACTAATAAATGTTTAAATATAGTACAAGAGGTAACATCGAGAACAATAGGTACTGATGGTGGAGGTATAATGTCATACACTAATGATAATGCTAAATCTCATTACGGAACTAAGCTTGTACCTGCATGGAGAACAATGCCTTTGTTTTTTAAACCTATAACAACAAGTACCAACAACCCTACAAGTATAAGATTTGAAGTCCCAGGAAATATATTCAGCGTTAAAGGACTAGACACTCAAATAACTCATGCCACTACAGCAGACCCTAAATATTATGATGGGAAAAAGCTTATAGCTGCACTTTTGGATGAAGAAGGTAAAACTTCAAATACTGATATTTATGCAAGACACAACTGTATAAAACAGTGTTTAAGTCAAGGTAATGGAGCTAAGATACATGGATTTACTATGCACCCTTCTACTGTAGAGGAATATAGTTCAGGGGGGGAGATATTTAGAGATTTATGTCAAGCTTCTAATTTTTATAAAAGAATGGAGAATGGGCAGACAGAGACAGGTATGTTTCTTATCTTTATATCTTCGGTGGAGGGGTTAGATGAGTATGTAGACGAGTATGGCTTTAGTGTTATACACGATAAAAATGATGATAAAAAATATAAAGGGGCTTATTCTCATTTAAATTCTCAACTTGAATATTATAAGAACAAAGGAGATACTAAGTCATTGATTCAATATAGGTCATTAAGAAAACAGTTTCCTTTTTGGTATCGTGATAGTTGGCTTGGGGAGTCTGGCGAGGTAGGATGGGATATGAATATGATAGATGAACGTATCTCTGAATTAGAAAGGCTAAATGGGAGTAATGTCGTTGTTGGTAATTTTGAGTGGGAGAACGGGATAATAGATTCTAAAGTTTGTTTTGTTCCGAGAGAAGATGGTAAGTTTGAAGTTTCTAAATTATTAAAAGATAGGTCTAATCAAAGGTCTTCTTTTTCAGATTACGATGCTTTGTCTGGTCAATATATAACAATGTATAGACCTTTAAATCCTGATTCAGGTGTTGTAGGGTCTGATGCTTTTAGGTTTAAAGCTAGGTCAGAAATAAAGTCAAATAGTAAGATAGACAGGATGTCTGATGGCGGTATATCTGCTTATCAAAACAGAGACCCAAAAGATATTACTGACAACATAGAAGATTGGGAAGGGAATAATTTTATTTGTGTTTATAGGCATAGAGCAGAGACAGATGATGAGTTTGCAGAAGATGTTTTGAAGTGTTGTGTATGGTATGGATTTATGAGTTATCCTGAAAATAATATAGAGACGGTATGGAAGCATTTTATAAAAAGAGGATATAAAGGATATTTGAAATATGATATTAATGAAGAAGGTAGAATATCTGAAAAGCCAGGGGTGTTTTATGGCGGTAGCACGAATAAGAGGAAACAAGAAGCGTTCTCAGAGATGAGGAATTTCATAAGCCTTAAAGGTAATAAAATAAACCATTTGCCTCTTTTGAAAGAATTAAGAGATATTACTTGTATTGATGAATTAACTCGGTATGATTTATTAGCTGCATCATTAGCTGCGTTGCTTGGTTCAAAAAGTCCTTATAGTAAGATAATAAAGGATGCGTATGAAAAAATATCAGTAGATGTAAGTCAATTTGGATTTAACCTTTAAAACACTAAACAATTAAATTTATTATTTTTGTAAAAAAAGAACATGTTAAAAAATATACTTAATAAATACGATAAAGGCGATTTTCTTATTCCTAAAAAAGACGTACCTTCTACAGTTAAAAACACAGCAGAATATTGTGTTAAATACGCTGAATATGTATATTCTATGTTTGCTAAAAACAAGAGTGGTATTAATAATATAGATTATTCTAATTTTAGAGAGAATAGGTTATATGGGAGAGGTCAACAATCACAAAGTATATATAAGAATTTTTTTAATTTAGATGAAAACACTACTGACCAAAGTATTGATAATAATGGCATTGATAATCGAGCCGCAGCCAACAGTAAAGAATATTCACGAAATGGTTGGATGTCAAGCAATTTTAATATTGTAAGTCCCGCACCATTAATATCAAAAGAAATACATGGTCTTTTTGATGAATACGATATAGATTTAATAATTCAAAATATTGACCCTGATTCAGGGGCTAAAGAAGAGGAGAAAAAATGGCAAACATGGGTTAAGGCTAAATACCAAAAGGTAATATCAGAGTGGTATTTAAAAGCTGGATTAGAACAACCTGATGAAAAATTTTTACCACAGTCATTAGAAGAGTTAGAACTTCATCAATCTAATGGGGGGTTTAAATTAAATTACGCAAGAGTATTTGAAAAGTTATTACTTCACACAGAACATGTATCTGATTGGAAAAATATAAAATCTAAGATAATAGAAGATATTAAAGATTGTAATTGTGCTTTTGCTAAAGAAGAGTTTAACGAAGAAATAAATAAAAGTACATGGGAATATGTAGACCCTGAAAGTGTAGTTATACAGTATTCTCGTTATCATGATTTTAAAGATGCTTCTTATGCTGGGCAGATTAAAAATTACAAAATATCTCAATTAAGACAGAAGTTATCAGATGTAAGTGATGAGGAGTTTGCAAAGATAGCCAAGAATTATAGTGGTTATTTAGATAATCCTGACGAGAACGATTGGGATAAAAATGTAAAAGAACAAGATGGTATGCCTTTGTATTATAGGTATGAAATACCTGTATTAGAGTTAGAATGGATAGATGTTGATGATACTTACAAGGCAACAGGGAAGAACAAATACGGTAAAGATAGGGTTTACGAACTTGAATATGGTAAGATAAAAGATACGGATAGTAAAAAAACACGAATTACATCTGTAAGAAAGAAGTATAATTGTAAATGGGTTATAGGCACTAAATATGCTTTTGAGTATGGACTTGCTAATAATCAATTAAGGAAAAATAAAAAAGATGTTGAACTTTCCATTAAAGGTATTAAAATACCAGGGAAAAGTATAACAGATATTTTAAAGCCTATATATGACGAGATAATGATAATATGGTTGAAATACCAAAACGCTTGGGCTACTGCGTTTGAAGAAGGGTTTGCGTTAGATATAAGAATGTTATCTAATGTTACTAATGGAGATAAAAAGTTTAGTTTTGAAGATGTTATGACTATGTGGAGAAGAAAAGGAGTATTACCTTTCATGAGTACTCCTGCTGGATTTTCAGGTTATCAAGGGGGGGCTATAACACCCGTACATCCTTTACCTGGCGGATTAAAGTCAGCTATGAGTGATTTTATAAATGGGTGGCAGACAGCACTTAAACAGATAGAAGATTTAACAGGGTTAAGTTCTTTAGCGTTAGGTAGAACACCAGAAAAAGATGTTGCTGTTGCTTCGTCAGAGAGAGCATTACAATCTACTCATACAGCATTAAAGCCTTTAATAAATAAATGTTTTGAGATTAAAAAAGAATTAGGTGATTTATCTTGTAAGCAAATACAATTACAGATAAAGAACAATAAAGAAGTAAGAGATAGTTACGCTAAGGTTGTTGGTCTTACAGATATAGAACTTGTTAAAAAATCTTTAAATGACAAGGTGGAATATGGGATATATATAGAACCACGTCTAACATCACAAGATAAGCAAATTGTTTTAGAGGCTGCGCAAATATCTCTTAATCAAGGAAGGGATGGAAGACCAGGTATATCTACTGGGCAATATATGTATATTAAGAATGCTGTAAATAATAATGTTAATCTTAAAGAATTAAGTATGCAGGTTGACTATATGATTGAGAAGGCGAAGGAGCAAGATATTATTGAGTCAAGAGAAAAAATGAAGGCTCAATCGGATTACAATCTTCAACTTAAACAGCAAGAACATGAAATGAATATACAGAAGTCACAGATAGAAGCTAAAGTAAAAATGCAAGAGGAAAACGCTAAAGGGATGAATGAAATAAAAAATTCTATTTTAAAACACAATCAAAATTATATTAGGTTTATAGAAGAAATGGCGGCAGAAGAAAAAGGAATATTAACAAAAAATAAAAATAAGACAGATGTTAACTTACACGGATAAATTAACGATAATAGGGAACATATTAAAATCAGATTTTGATATATCGCAAAGAGACTTATCGTCAGAGGTTTTAAAGACAGAGGCTTTTTATGATAATTATAGTAAAGACACTTCTTTACAAAAAGAATTAAATGGGGTTATCAGGCATGAGGTAAGGGCTAATACTCCTTACAGGGTTTATAGTGAAACTGAATTAATTCCCATAAGCATACAACAATATCAAGAAGAAATGTATTATGATTTATTACCTAACTCTTTAAAGATGGGGTCTTAAAAAACGTAATAAAAAATATACATATCTTTGTAATAATAATAACGAGAAAAACAATACTATTATGACAGAAATAACCAAAACTCCTTCTATATTAGGGAATGGAGAACAAAATGTAGAAGACGTTGTTTACAATCAAGAAGAACAAGATTCTGGAACGCAAGAAGAAGCAAAAGAAGAGGTTTCTACTGACGAAGTTAAAGAAGATGTTAAATCAGACAAAGAACCTTCTGACGACAACAAAGAAACTATAGATAAAGAAGAGCTTTCTGACGATAAAGAAGTCATAGATAAAGAAGAGTCTTCTGATAATAAAGAAACTCCTAAGGCGGAAGAGCCTTCTGACGATAATAAGGAAGATGTTTCTACAGAAGAAAAAGATATTTTAAGTACTATTAATGAAAAGTATGGTACTTCTTTTAAAGATGAAGAAGAATTAAAATCTGCTTTTAGTAATGAAAAAATATCTAATACAGAGGAAGAGTTAAAAAAGGCTAATGAGATTATTTCTGATTTAAAAGAAAAAAGCTCATGGAAGAATTACTTTAATAACGAAAGTGAATATAAACAACACTTGTTTAAAAAACAATATGGGAACGAAGTAAACCCAAGTGTTGCATCAGAGATAGTAGATATTGATTTAGATAAGGTTTCTGAATTAGACGTTCTTATTTTAGAGCAATTAGTTAACACTCCTAATATACGAGGTGGTAGAGAGGGAGCTAAACAACTTGTTCTTAGTAATTATTTATCTAAGGATGAAATGGAAGATGAAGATTTTGATATAAAGTCTATAGATTCAAAAAGTTTGGATGATATATCTTATAACAAGATGCTTTCTGACGCTAATCGAGTAAAACGAGATTTAAAGAAGCTTCAAGACATATCTATCCCAGACGAAATTGATTTTATAGCTGAAAAAGAAAATCTACAATCTAAATTAAAGGATGAGTGGACTCCAGAGGTGGAAAACATTTTAAAAGATTATAATGAATTTTCACTTGAGAAGCACGGGATAAAACATAGTGTAGATGATTCTTTTAAGAATGAAATAAAAGATTCATTGCTTGATATTGGGGTTGGTTCAGGGAAACCACCTTCTGATATTAACAAGAGTGAGATTTCTGAATTTGTTAAAATGGCTTATTTAGAAAGGAATTTAGATTCTATTTTAGAAAGTTATAAAAATGATATAACTAAAGAATTAGAAGATAAATACCATAAGGAGACTCATAATCCGAAACAATCAAACGAACAAGAGGCAACGAAGAAACAGAAAGACGATAGCCCATCAAGTGAAGAGATTATCAGCAGGATTCCTGGAGGTAGTTTCCAAAAACGGTCTATCTTGAAAAATTGATTGTTTAATTAAAAAAATAAAAAAATGGCTGATTCAAATAAGGTTGTTGCAAATTATAATGCAACGTTTAATTCCATATATGCTAATCAATATGAACCGCAAGTATGGAAGACTCTATATGACAGATATGGAGATGGTTTAAAAGTTTTTGATTTCTTGCAATTAGCAGGAAACGTAGTTGGTGTTGCTAACAGAGATTTCCATCACTTTGAAAGAGGTGCTTATGAAAGACTTGTTAAGTTAGCTGATTCAGGTTCAGGAAACGGTATTGATACTGGTGCTGGTGGTGCTGATATAACATTTAAGGCTGATACTACAATGTATGATTCAGATAATAATCCACCTTTAAGAGTTGGAGATGTAATTGTTATTCCTGCATCTTATCAACCTGCTGCTGTTAAGAAGCCAAGAAACTACAGAGTAATGAGTAGTACTGGGTCTGGAAATGCTTTAACATTCACAGCAACTCCTGTTCTTGGAGATAGTGGTATCTCAGGTGTTACTAATTCTCAAATATCAACCGCTGTTCCTATTGGCACTGAACTAATGGTAGCTGACACATTATATGCTGCTGGTACAGGACAACCAACAGGTAAGCGTTATGGTCTTTACAGACGTTCTCATAAATTGGGTATCAGTAAAGAATCAAAAGGTATTGAGGGAGGTCAAGTAGCCCTTAAACAATATCAAGAAGATATGAAGAATGGATTTTCTACTCTTACTAACCAAGCAATGTTAGAACTTGAATTTGAACTTAACAAACAAATTGAATACAAGATGTTACTATCTGAACCAGATGATAACTCAAGTCTTGTTGAGACTTCTCAATTTGGTGGTTCTACAAGTATTAATTCAGGTCGTGGTATTTATCAGTGGATGGATGAGTTAGCGCAAGAGCTTTCTTATACTTCTTGGGATATTGATACTTTTGATAGCATCAAAGACTTATTTTTAAGTCAAGGTGTTACATCAGGTAATGTTTTAATGGGTATGGGTTCTAACCTAAATAGGGAAGTTGAAAATTCTTTATTAGATTATCTTAAGTCTTACTCTGGAGGTACAGACCTCACATCAGACGTAGGAAAATCAATGAAGGCTGTTGGTTTCCAACCAAGAGAGTTTTACAAAAACAGTTTCAATTTCTTATTGTGTGAATTTGTATCTTTCTCTAATCCTAATTCTTTAGGGGCTTCGGCTTATGATTTTAAAGACTTAGGTATGATTGTACCATTGAAAGATGTTCCTGTTCAAATGGAAAAAGGAGCGAAAGCTAAATATATTCCTAACTTGTCTTATGTACACCTTAATCACAATGGCGAAAATCGTCAAAGGGTTATGGCTACAGTAGCAGGTATGAACGGTCTTGGGTATCAGGTTACTAATCAGTATGATGGACAAAATATTTGGGCGTTGTCTGAATGTGGTGTTTTCATGGCTGCTGTTAACCAAAATATCTTAGTAAGAAAAACTACTTAGTATTTAAAAAAAGGGGAGGGTTTTTCTCTCCCCTTATATTATTAATAATAAAAACAACAGAGACATGTTTTACGTAAATGAACAATTACTAACAGAAAGTAATGAAAATTTAGAATCTCAATTTAAGTTTTTACAAGAAAAAATTGATGAGATAAAAGCTAATCCTAATCATGTTAGGATTAAGCAAGTACGTCCTATAAGAAGGAATGAAACAAATGAGATAGAACCTCATAAGAATTATTGTATTCCTCTGACTGCTATCAGGATAGGGGATTATGGAACAGAGACTTGGACATATACAAAGGTTGCTCCTAATAAAGACAATAATGGCAGGTTAAGATTCAAAGAAAATCATAAGATATTAAAGTACGTAGAGGATTTAAACCCAAAGATTGATTATGAGTTTATATTCTTTTTAGTTTATTTATGTCCATTAGTAAGAGATGGTGTTTATATTCTTGAGGATAAAGCCAAAGAAGCTCGTGATAAGATTCAGAAGACTAGGGAAGTTGATGATATTAAATTTTTAATTAACTCTCCTCATTCTCATATTTCTCCTGAATATAATAATGGAGATGAAAGTGTTTTAAGACTTATCGCTTCTGCGTGGGGTGTTAATAAAGCATCTACTAAGGATATATGGATTATAAGAGATGAACTTTTTAATGCTGTATATGCGAGTAATCAGAATTACCAAAACACAGGTAGAGGGTTTAAAGAATTTTTATCAGAGAATAAGATAGATGACAATATTAAAAACAGGGCGTTATTACAACGTGCTTACGATGAGAATGTCATATCAATAGATATAGAACAAAGGAAATGGATTTACACCGATAGTAAAGTTTCTATTTGTGTTGTTCCAGATTATATATCTTTACGTAATGGTAAAGGTGAATTTGCGGAAGGAGAATGGGTTAATTATTTATTTAAATATACCAATACCACTAAGCCAGAGATTATATCTGACATAAGAAATGTTTTAGAAGGGATAATTAAGAATGTCTCTACTGGTACAGTCAATACTAATAAAGAGGAGAATATAGATGATATAATGGCTTTAGATAGAGGGGGGTTGATGAAAAAAGCAAGTAAATTAGACTTATACTCTAAGCACGATATTAAGAAGATGAGGAATGATGAAATTAAAGATGTGATAATAAAGGAATTAGGGTTTGCAAAAGAACCTGTACAATAGTTTCTCGTTGGTTTATTGTTTGTTGGTCAAGCCTACATTATTTATAGTGTGGGCTTGATTTTTTTCTTATAAATCATAAAAAATAAAATCATTATTTTTGTATATAAATTAAAAAAAAGTAATGACACTTCAAGCTGCTTTAGAAACTTTTCAAGATAGATATATAGAGGCGTTAGGAACAAGTGGTAGCACCAATGCTGATTTAAGAGAGGCTGACCGTTTAAGAAAGATATGGACAGCTATTAATAATTGGTATATTATCTATTTTGAAGCATTAAAAAACAATGATACTGTAACAAGAGATGAAGCTATACAAGCTATAATAGATTTATTAGAAGGGGAGGATTTAACTGTAACACATACTGTTATAGACGGTACTGGATTTAGTTTTATTGCTTCACCGCCACAGGTGTTGGTTCAATATGATGTTAATGACAATCCTTTGTCTGGCACTTTTGATGATGCTGTATCTACTCTTGTTGCTTATTTAGGTACTACTGATGATACTTCTAATTGGACTTTTGTTATTTCCACGCAGACTAATTGTACTGCTACGATACAAAACGATAACGAGGTAAAGTTTAGTGCTATTTCTGCTGATTCAGGATATGTAAAGATAACTGCGTCTAAGACTGGTGTTTCTAATATGGTGTTATATGTTTATATTTTTAAGTTAAAAATAGAGACTAGTGTTTTAGATTCTTTCACAGATAGTAATTCTTATTATGTGCGATTTAAAGAGGACGGTACTGTTTTAGGTGGTACATCTCCTTCTTTTTCTGGGGGGATATTACTTGACACTCATGGATTTACCTCAAGGGCTATAAATCCTATTATATATGACCCTGCTTGGAATATGGTTATGCCATTTGGTATTTTCAAAACCACAAGCACAAATGCTTATCGTTTAAATATAGGTACTGGGTTAGATGACGGATATTATACTTTGATAATAACGAGAGATAGGACAGTTATTCCTACAACAACTACAACAACTACAACAACTACTTAATATGAAAAAAATATTTTTAATATTTGTGTTATTTATTTTGGCTTTAAATGTGTTTTCACAGATAGTAGGGCGAAATAATTTTTATATAAAAAGAAGTAATGATTCTATATATTTTGAGATAGGAGATACTTGTTATACTTATAGTTCTGATGAATTTTTTATTACCGTTGAAGGTACTAATGTAATAGAGATATATAAGGATTCAGTAAAGATAAATAAAGAGTTATATGTGGAAGACACTTTAGAAGTTAGTAATTTTAAGGTATCTACTATATGGCTTGACGGGAATAATTTAGTGGTAGCTTCTTCTAATGGGGATACCATTGCTTGTTGGGAAGATGTAAAGAATTATGCTGATAGTAATACTAAGGTGGTAAATACTTTAGATTTGTCTGCTGTAACAAATAATTCTATTTTAATAGAAAGGGGTGATACTGTAAGTTGGGACTCTGATTTTTATTATGATTCAGATACTTTAGTAAGTAAAGGGTTTCGTTTTTTTTATAATGAGACTGATGATAGACAGACGATAGAGATGAGTGATTCTTTACTTTTAGAGTTTGATGATGATGACGGTAATTTCTTAATACGAAATGGTTCATCTGGAGATACTGTTTTAGCTTTTGGTGTTGATGGAGTAACGTATAATAATGTATTTTCATCAACAGGTATATCACAGTCAAACATAAATTTAGATTGTTCTGATTCTACTTATTGGGGGATAAGTGTTAATGATAGTATATCTATCTACATATATACTAATGGTAGAAGTTATGCTGATTCTATTGTTTTTAATACTCCGCTTAATATGTCGGGTTATGTAATAAGAAATATATCTAATCCTACCTATGATGGAGATGCTGTTAATAAGAGTTGGTTGGATACAGAATTAGATACTATTGAAACAAGTATATCTTCTTTAGAGAATGACTCTATATTGTCTTTTAGGGATTTAAGAGATGGGCAAGAATATAATTATGTTTATATAGGTAGTCAAGTATGGATGACTGAAAATTTGAATTATTATACTGATACAGGGTCTTATTATTATGATGATGATTCTGCTTCTTATAATACTTTAGGTCGTCTTTATAGTTGGTATGCTATGACAGAAAACAGTTCAGATTCTTTAAATGAAGGGGTAACAAGAGGAGTCTGTCCTCATGGGTGGCATGTGCCGACAGAGAGAGAATGGGAGATATTAGAGTTAAATCTCGGTATGGCGCAAACATCTATAGATAGTACAGGATATAGAGGTACTGATGAAGGAGATATATTAAAGTTGGGTGGTAGTGCGGAGTTTGGTGTTAACTATGAAGGTAGAAGGAATGATGCGGGTGTTTATTCAGGAAGGACAACAACATCTTATTTTTGGACTGCTACAAATTCTTCTACTGGAAATTCTTATTATAGGTCTATTACTTCTTCTAGTAGTAAGATAAATAAATCTACAGTTGCTAATGATTATAGTTTTAGTGTACGGTGTATAAGAGATAATATATCACAGATAGAAGATGTTGAGATAGAATATTTAAAATCTGATTCAGCATTTTTTACTCAATCTGTTTGTGATACGTGTACTGTTAATGAAAAGATTATTCCTGACGCTAATGAAGGTGCTGATATAGGGGAGACAGGATTAGTGTTTGATTCTATTCATGGGAATATAGGAATGTATGATACTTTATTTGCTAATACTTATATTGGTGTTACAGGAGGGATAACTGATAGTACTTTTGTAAAGGTAACAGGAGATACTGTTCAGGTTAATGTTTTACTTCGTCCTGATGTCAATGAAGGGGCTAACATAGGAGAGACAGGATTAGTATTAGATTCTATACACGGTAATATAGGAGTGTTTGATAGCATTTATGCTAATTATGTTGAAGGAGTTACTGGTTTTGCTACAAATTCTGATATAGGAGATACTGCTGACGTATTGAGAGGGGAGTGGAGAAGTGATATTAATGATACTGCAGATGTATTACGTTCTGAATGGGGAAGTGATATAAGCGATTCGGTAACCATAATAGAGAGTGCTTTAGGTGATTCAGTAACTTTATTACGTACAGATATAAGCGATACAGCGGATGTGTTGAGAGGAGAATGGAGAGCAGATATAAATGATACGGCTGACGTATTAAGAACAGAATGGAATGTTAATATTAATGATACAGCAGATATATTAAGAGCAGAGTGGAGAGTTGATATTAGTGATACAGCAGATGTGCTTAGAACGGAATGGAGAAGTGATATAAGTGATTCAATAACTGTAGTAGAGGGTGCTTTATCTGACACAGCAAGTGCTATACGTTCTGCTTTGACAGATACAGCCTCGGCGATAAGGGGAGATTTTCCTGAAGGATTAAAATATAATTTAGGGGATTCAAACTTAACAGGATTCTTAAAAATTCATCATCCTACGTCAGCAGAATTTCAAATGGCGGTAGGTGGAGATACTACGGCAGGGAATGGTGTTGAAGGAGTATTTGACGGTACTAATTTTACAATCACTAATAACGAAAGCGGGTATTCAG
>Ga0180433_10006659_pt1 | contig 15050 bp, 11 predicted proteins | sample SS_ome_8_FD_132980 | JGI IMG/M metagenome (GOLD analysis project Ga0180433, IMG submission 132980) | Hypersaline lake sediment archaeal communities from the Salton Sea, California, USA - SS_1_D_1 metaG | ecosystem: Environmental > Aquatic > Non-marine Saline and Alkaline > Hypersaline >... | reverse complement strand
TCACCGGGTTGGAGAACAAGTTCATCACGCCCGAATTGGGGTGGCAGATGCTCCTTTCCATCTTCGCCGCGGTGATCCTCGGAGGGATTGGCAATCCGTACGGAGCGATCGTCGGCGGTCTTGTGGTCGGCATCTCGGAGGAGGTCTCCACGGCGTTCATCTCGACTGGCTACAAACCCGCGGTGGCCTTCGCCATTCTGATCTTGATGCTGCTGATTCGACCGACGGGCCTGCTCGGAAGGAGACATTGATGGAGCTGTTCATCGGCATCGTCAACTACCTCGTGTTCTTCGCCATCACCGCAGGCACGTACGGCGTCCTCTCCTTGGGCCTGAATCTCCAATGGGGATACACGGGGCTGTTCAACATCGGAGTCGCCGGTTTCTACGCCGTGGGGGCTTACACGGCGGCGTTGATCTCCGGCCCGCCGCCCGACGTCTGGGACGGTCGGGTTGTGGGCGGGTTCGAGCTCCCCTTTGTCATTGGGTTGCTCGCTGCGGCCGTAGTCGCGGGTGCCGTCGCGTTCCTCATCGGGCTGCCGACGCTCCGTCTCAGGGCGGACTACCTGGCCATCGCCACCATCGGCATCGCCGAGACGATCCGCCTTGTATTGAAAAACGAGTCGTGGCTCACCAACGGAGTCTGGGGGCTACAGCAGATTCCATCGCCACTGCACGAGCCGATCCACCAGGGCGCCATCGGATTCGTCAGGGCCCACCCGGACCTCGCCCCCTGGCTACAAGATCTCATTTCCAAAGCGTACAACTGGTTCTATCTGGCCCTCGTCATCGTCGTCCTTGTCTGCCTCTATCTCGTCATGAGGCGTCTGGCTCGCTCCGCGTGGGGACGAGTCCTCCGGGCGATCCGCGAGGACGAAACCGTCGCAGCGATGTCCGGGAAGAACGTCTTCGCGTACAAGCTCCAGGCACTGGTCCTCGGCGCGATGATCATGGGAATCGGCGGCGCGTTGTACGCACACTATGCGCGGTTCATCTCTCCGAACAGCTTCGAGCCGCTCTACGGCACGTTCATCGTTTGGGTGATGCTGATCCTCGGGGGGGCGGGCAACAACAAGGGAGCGATTCTTGGTGCCTTCACCGTTTGGGGGATCTGGGCGGCAACGGATTTCATCACCGGACACCTTCCGTTCACCGCGCCCCAAGCCGCCGCTCTCCGGATCATCGTCATCGGCCTCCTGTTGGAGGCGATCATCCTCGTCCGCCCCCAAGGGCTTCTTCCCGAGATCAGGGGCCGGCGCGCAGCCCGTGCTCGACCAAAGAAAACGGGGGAAGCGGAGTCGCCTCCCCCGTAGAGTCTCCAATGCTTCCGAGCCGGAAGCGACCTACGTAGCAGGTGTCCTAGCCCGGAGCCTCCATCACGCGCACGACCTCGCAACCTTCGACCTTCCAGATCTCGATTGCCCCTTCCACGTCGCCGGTGTCCTTGAAGTCGACCAACCCGGCTGCGCCCTGGTAGTTGATGTCTTGCCCGGCTTGCAGCAGGGCGGCGGCCTTCTCCCATTCGTCGTAGTAGACGAGCTCTCCCGGCGGATTGGCCACGGCGCGGAGGTTGTCGCGGATGGCGATACCCGACGTGTCTCCCGCTCTGACCATCGCCAGCGCGATGAGCATGACGGCATCGTAGGCTTTGTCGTAGTAGGGAATCGTGCTCGGACCGTAGCCGCCCGCAGCGTAATCGGCCTCGAACTGCGCGGACTTGAATCCCGCTGCGGCCACGGTACCGAAGGCACCCTCGATCGGGCCCGGTTCGTCCGCGGATGCGCACGCCGGCCCCGGAGTCACGCCTTCGCCTTTCATGCCGTCGGTCATCAGGAATTTGCCCGTGTACCCGGCTTCGGCCGCCTCGACAATCTGCTTGTTCCCGTCGACGGGATAGCACGCGAGGACGATCGCCTCCGGGTCACCGCTTAGCAACTGGTCCACCTCGCCGCGGTACGACGGCTTGTTCTCCTCGTAGGGCACGCTCGCAGAGACGGTTCCGCCCAACGACTCGAACGTCGCTTGAACGGTGTCCGCCAGTCCCTTTCCGTAGTCGTTGTTGACGTAGATGATCGCGATGTTGCTGTAGTTGAGGAGTTTCGCCAGCCGCCCCAACACGACGCCCTGCACTGCGTCGGACACAACGGTCCTGAACACGAAATCGTTGTCGTCCAACGCGGGAATCGAGGGAGCCGTCGAGGCCGGCGAAATCAGGACGACCTCCGCGGGGATCGTCACACTCGACACCGCCAGTGTAACACCACTGGATAGGGCGCCCACGATCGCTGTCACCCCGTCGATCTCGACGAGCTTGCTCGCCGCATCGCGACCGACGTCGGGCGAGGTCGCGGTGTCCCTCAACAGGAGATCGAGCGGCCGACCGAGAACGCCGCCGGCGGCGTTGATCGTATCCACGGCCATCTGCGCGCCATCGGCGATCGACGGCCCGTACGGCCCGAGCCCACCGGTGAGCGCCATCAGCGCCCCGATCTTGATCGGATCCTCTTCTGCCACAGCGATGCCAACAACCATCGCAGCCACGATTCCAACCACAACACCCAGTTTCAGTCTCAATCGCATGTCAACCTCCAAACTCCATTCGTACAGCTCCTCGCAGGCCAGAGTCTTGTTCTCGGCGATCACCTCCTTCCCCATGTGGCGAGGCAAAAAACAAAGACCGCAGGCGTTTGCCTGCAGTCTGCGAAGCTCTGCGTTCTCGCGCGGTCCCTCGTAGGGGCTAGCCGCGCACGCAGAGCTTGTCAACAACTAGCATATGGAGGTCAGCGTACAGCACAGTCTCGCGCGCGTAGTCCCTCCATATGCACATGACTCGACCAGCATAGGACCGAAGGAGGACGTTGTCAAGAGCTGCCAGGCTGTGGCAGGCGGACCGACTTCCGAGGTTAAGGTCAAAGACACAGCTCCTGTGGGCCAACGGATGCGCCACCGGTTCATTGGGGGGATTCATACCTCGCGCCTTGCTCAATCGAAGAGGATCCGAGCCGCAGCACGTACGAACGCGCCGTATGCTCAAGCGAACCGTCTCTACGGGACATACCGCTCTGGACCAACCCCCCATAAGACTCAGTCGGCAACGAGATCCTCAGGGGACCAGTTCATTCCTTCTGAAGGCCGCTCGTCAAGCGCCCTCTCTGTAGGAAAAGCAACAAACCTGGTTTGACGGCAAGGATGGCGACATGCTAGGATGATGCTTGAACTGTAGCTTGGACGCGAAGCGTGCCCGCACTGTCAGATGTGGCGTGGTGGGCAATCGCGTTGGAGTAGTCAGATTCTCGGCAACACGAGGCAGAAGGAGGTGATTCGCTACTGTGCATTCGGCGAGACGCTGTCTACGCCGGAAACGTACCAATCATACAAGGAGGGACAGAGAATGAGGAAGACTGCTGCACTGCTGTTGTGTGTAGTACTGCTAGGAGGGATCTCGCTCTTCGCGCTCGGCGTGGAGCGTGGCGGTACCATTGTCGTCTCGGGCCGCACGCTCGGTGTCATCGACGATCCGGCGCGCTACTCCTGGGTTGCCAACTCGAACCCGATGCGGATGGTTGCCGAGTACTTGACGTACACTGACGAAAACAACGACACGGTTCCGTGGCTCCTGGAAAGCTGGGAAGCGAGTGAGGACCTGCTGACGTGGACGCTCGTCTGCAGGCAAGGAATTCTGTTCAGCAATGGAGACGAGTTCAACGCAGACGATGTCGTGTTCAACATCAAGCGGTGGCTCGACCCCGAGATCGGTTCGTCCATTCTTGGGCTGATGGGCGCATATCTCGAACCCGACGGCGTCGTCAAGATCGACGAGTACACGGTGCAGCTCAACCTGAAGTCGCCGTCGATCAGTGTTCCGTCGGACCTGTACCACTACTGCGCTCAGATCATGAACAGCCGCACCTTCGAGGGTGACTTCATCGAGGCGCCGATCGGGACCGGTCCGTTCGTGCTTGACGAGTATTCGCCCGGTGAGCGGGTGGTCCTCAAGTCCCGGAATCTCGTCGACGGCGCTCCGGCCTACTGGAGGGACGGCGAGGATGGGCAGCCGCTGCCGTATGTCGATGAAGTCATCTACCTCGACATGGGCGACGAAGCCGCGGCGCACATCGCGGCGTTCCAAAGCGGCAGCATCGATGTCATCACCGAAGCGAGGCTCGAGCACTTCCTCGCGTTGAAGGACGCGTCGAACGCCCAGGTAATCGGTACGCCCACCGCTCAGACCCGTGTGATGCGCATGCGCGTCGATCAGGAGCCGTGGGACGACAACTTGGTGCGAACGGCACTCAAGATGTGCGTTGACCGTGAGAAGATGCTCGATGTCGCGTACTACGGTGAAGGCGTTGTCGGAGCGGATCATCACGTGTCCCCGGTTCACCCCGCGTACTGTGAAATCGATCCGATCCCGTTCGATCCCGAGGGCGCCAAGGCGCTGCTTGAAGCCGGAGGCTACACGACGCCGCTGAGCGTCGAGATCTCCGTCGGAACCGGCTGGGCGGACATCGTCTCGATCGCCCAGATCCTGAAGGAGGACGCGGCACCGGCGTTCGATGTGTCGATTGCCACGATGCCGGTCAGCACGTACTGGGATCTCTGGACCGAGGTGCCGTTCGGGATCACCCCGTGGACGCACCGCCCGCTGGGTACGATGGTGTTGGCGCTCGCCTACATCTGCGATGCGGACTACAACGCGGTTCCGTGGAACGAGAGCCGCTGGTGTGACTACGAGTTCACCCGGCTCCTCGTCGAGGCGCAAGGGATCGCCGATCCTGACGAGCGCCGATTGCTGATGTGTCAGCTGGAGACGATCCAGCGCGATCGCGGGTCCATCGTCATTCCGTATTGGCGTAACGTATGGGCGATTGCAAATACGAGGATCCAGAACTTCAAGGGACATCCGACGCAGTACGACGAGTTCCTCAGGGAGGCCTGGATCGAGGAGTAAGACCGGCCTAGGCCCAACTCGCGGGAGCTTGCGGTTACGTCAAGCAAGCATCCCCGGTTGATCCGATGACGCGGGGCAGGCCAAGCTGCGCTTGACCTGCCCCATCCTATCCTGAGAGACGGGTCGTTGGCCGACGGCGGCAACGCCTGTGATGTCAGTGATGGGCGCATGACTGCATCTGTGAGATGTGGGGCTGGGATGCCGAGTGCGCAAGGACCGGGATCGATTCATGGAATGGGCAGGTAGGTAGGATGGCGAAGTTCATCGTCCGGCGGTTGCTCCTCATGGTGCTGACCATGCTCATCGTCTCCATCATTGTCTTCCTGGTAGCAGAGGTTGCCCCCGGAAACGTCGCTCGGAAGATCCTGGGGGCGTTTGCCACCCCGGAGCAAGAGGAGTCGTTTCGGAAGCAACTTGGACTCGATCAACCGCCGTACCTTCGCTATCTCGACTGGCTCATCGGGAACGATTGGCGCGCCGACAACCGGGTCGGGATGCCGCTGAGACGGATCCAGCGGGTGGGAACCGATTACTCGGACTGGTGGGCGATCGAGGAGGACGGGACTCCGATTCGATGGACACTGGACGGTGAGGATCTCATTGCGCAGCGATTGCAGCCGGACGGCTCGACGGTGGAGTCGATCGACAACGACCGATGGATCACCGACGAGGAAGGCGTCAGCAGGTTCTGGGGTGTTGACAAGCTGGATCATATCGTGCTGTGGGAGAAGGGGTCGGGTGAAACGTATTGGATGCGAGCTGGTTCCGCTGGGATGTGGACGGAGCGGGTCGGCGGGGCCATCGAGTACCTCCCGCTGCAGAAGGGCATCCTTCGCGGGGATCCGGGAGTCTCCGTACAGACCGGTCGGTCCGTTGGGGCCACGCTGCTCCGGCGCCTCAGGAACTCCGGCATCCTTGCAGGCCTGGCGTTCGCGGTCGTCATGCCGCTCGCCGTCGTGCTCGGTCTGATCGCAGGCCTCAACGAAGGGAAGCCGATCGACCGCATTCTCTCGGTTGGCGGCTTGGCCGCGACGGCGACGCCACACTTCGCGACCGGCATCTTCCTCATCCTGATCTTCTCTACGTGGCTCAAGGTGCTCCCGGGCGCCACGGTGTTCACAAGCGAGTCAGCCATGTTCAGGAGTCCGGAGATGCTCGTCCTGCCGGTCTTGACGCTCACGCTGATCGAGTTGGGATACGTCCTGCGGATCACCCGTGCCAGCATGGTCGAAGTGATGAACACGCCCTACATCCGTACCGCATTTCTCAAGGGGCTTCCGTACCGGCGGATCGTGTTCAAGCACGCGCTGCGGAACGCCCTCTTGGCTCCGATCACGGTGATCATGCTCCACGTCAACTGGTTGATGGGAGGCATCGTCGTGGTGGAGGCGATCTTCGGTTTCCCGGGATTGGGCAACTACCTCTACAAGTCCGGGTTGTACAAGGACGTCTTCGCGATCGAAGCGGTCGCGCTGGTGATGGTGTTCTTGGCGGTCGGAACACAGCTGGTCGCTGACATCCTCTACACGTTCCTCAATCCGCGCATCCGGTACGGATGATCTTCGCCGGGAGGCACGTGAACAGATCGGGCAAGGAGACGTTGTGACCAAGAGCCCACAAGACCCATCAGTGGCTCCGCTGAAACGGAGAGCGCGTTGGCGGCGCGTCCGCGACGCGCTCGCCGTGGTCACATCGTCGAAGATCGCTTTGGTCGGGCTGGTGCTTGTCGGCTTCTGGGTGCTATTGGCGATCTTCGCTCCGCTCGTCTCGCCGTACGGTCCGCTCGAGCAGGACCGAGACGCGATGAATGAGGGACCGTCCCTGCGACATTTCCTCGGCACGGATCACCTGGGGCGCGACCTCTGGGCGCGGGTCATCTACGGCGCACGGACGATTCTCGTGCTGGCCCCGTTGTCCGTGCTCTCGGCGCTTCTTGTCGGAACCATTCTCGGGCTGACTGGTGGGTACTTCGGTGGATGGATCGATGAGGTGGTGATGAGAATCCTCGACGCGATCATGGCCTTTCCTCCCATCCTTCTCTATCTCATCATCATCGTCGCTCTCGGACCGTCCGCGATGAACGTTGTCTTGGCGATCACCATCACCGGTGCGCCGGGCATTGCGCGGCTGGTTCGGAGTATGGCGCTGGACATCCGCACGCGGGAGTACATCGCCGCTGCGGAGCTGCGGGGCGAGAATCCCCTGTACATCATGTTCGTCGAGATCCTCCCCAACGCCCGCGGACCAATCATTGTCGATGCAATGCTCCGGGTCGGGTACGCGGTGTTCGCGATCGGGACCCTGGGGTTCCTGGGGCTCGGTCTGCCGCCTCCTTCGCCGGATTGGGGGAGCATGGTCTCCACGGGACGGCAGTACATCTTCATCAGCATCTGGGCGGTTCTCTGGCCGTCCGTGGCCATCTCCTCTCTCGTGATCGGGCTGAACCTGTTCGCAGACGGTCTGCGCGAAGAATCGATGAAATACCAGTAATGGGCGTTCGAGAGGCAGGCCTTTCCCCTGTGTGTGGATCCACGAAACCAAGGTGGGGCGATGCAAGAGCAGCGAAGTAAGACTCCGGTACTCAAGATCGACAACCTGGCGATTTCCTATGAGACCCGCAAGGGCGATGTGTCCGCCGTGCGGGATGTCTCCTTCCGGATCTACCGGGGCGAGGTGCTCGGTTTGGTCGGGGAGTCCGGCTGCGGGAAGAGCACGGTCGCCTTCGGTATCGCGAACTTCCTGGATCGGAATGGGAAGATCGTGAACGGTAGCATCCTCTTCCAGGGCCAGGAGCTTCGGGGCCGGGGGCAGGAGGAGCTACGCCGGCTGCGTGGAAATCAGATGTCCATGGTCTATCAGGATCCGCTCTCGGCGTTGAATCCCTGCCTGCGCATCGGCGAGCAGATGGCCGAAACGCTCATCGTCCACCGGAACCTCGGCAAGCACGAGGCAAAGACGAGGTGCCTCGAAATGCTGGAACGGGTGTACATGCCGGATCCCGAGGCGATGCTGAAGCGCTACCCCCACCAGCTTTCCGGTGGGCAGCAGCAGCGCGTGGTCATCGGTATGGCGCTGTTGAACAACCCAGCCTTGCTCATCACCGACGAGCCAACGACGGCGTTGGACGTGACAGTGGAAGCCGGTGTCCTCGATCTGATCGCCGACCTGCGCCGTGACTTCGACACCGCCATCCTCTACATCAGCCACAACCTTGGCGTCATTGCCTACGTTTCGGATCGAGTCGGCGTCATGTACACGGGCGAGTTGGTGGAGCAAGCCTCCGTCGACGACGTCTTCCTAAACCCTCTGCACCCCTACACGCTGGCACTGATGGAGTGCGTTCCCAAGCTTGGAGAGAGCAAGGATCTCAGCTTCCTGCCGCCGATTCGGGGGCGCGTGCCATCCCCCGTGAACCTTCCCCCTGGGTGCATCTTCGAGCCGAGATGCGACTACGCGCGCGACGTCTGCCGTCAGAAGCACCCCGAACTCCGGGATATCCTCCCCGAGCATGCAGCGCGCTGTCACCTTGCTGAGCAGATCGCTTCGGAGGAACGGCCCCCCGCCGAGCGGCCCGGCGTCGCAGCGGCGGCCGTGGAGGAAGAAGCGGAGGAGCCGATCCTGCAGGCCGAGCATCTCAAGACCTACTACACGCAGAGAAGCCAGTCCGTCCTCAGCCTGTTTGGACTCGGCGAGAAGGGCCAAGTCAAAGCGGTGGACGACATCAGCTTCCAGCTTCGAAAGGCACGGACGCTCGGCGTGGTCGGCGAATCGGGTTGCGGCAAGAGCACCCTCGCAAAGACGATCGTTGGACTGGAGTCCCCGCTCAGCGGCGAGATGGAGTTCCTCGGCTTCGACATCATGAAGCCGGTCCGGAAACGAAGCGACGCTCTGGTCAAGGAGCTTCAGATGGTCTTCCAGAATCCGGATTCGACCCTGAATCCGTCGTTCAGCGTCGGCTATCAAATCGGGCGCCCCCTGCGTCGGTTACGAAAGGTGTCACGGCGAAAGGCCCGGGAAGAGGTCCTGAGCCTTCTCGAGGCTGTGCGGCTGGATCGGAGCTACTACACACGCGTCCCGCGCCAGCTCAGCGGCGGTGAGAAGCAACGTGTAGCTCTTGCCCGCGCGATCGCAGCGCACCCGAAGCTTGTGCTGTGCGACGAACCAACCTCTTCCTTGGACGTCTCTGTTCAGGCGGCGATTCTCAACCTGCTTCTGGAGCTGCAGAGGGAGTTCGATATCACCATGGTTTTCATTTCGCACGACTTGAGCGTGGTTCGTTTCTTCTCCGACTACGTCGCCGTGATGTACCTGGGGAAGATCTGCGAGATCGGTCCCGCCGAAGCCATCTACTCCCCGCCCTACCATCCGTACACGGAAGCGCTTCTCTCCGCCGTTCCGATCCCCGATCCTTCGGCGGAGCAGAAGGCCATCCGCCTTACGGGCACAGTCCCAAGCGCGCTGGATCCACCCCAGGGATGCCGCTTCCACACTCGGTGTCCCAGATTCCTCGGTGACATCTGCGAAGACAAAGAACCGCCGGGAGAGGAAGCTGGCGACGGTCATTGGATCTACTGTCATATCCCGCTGGAAGAGCTGCGCAAGGTGGAAGCCGTCGTTTCTCTGACAAGAGAGTAGAGCGCGCAAGAAGGGGGATCAAATGCTCGTAGGAGAGTACATGACCAAGCACCCGATGATGGCGGAACCAGCGATGCCCGTGCTCGAAGCTCAGCGCCTCATGGGAGAGAACGACATTCGCCACCTCCCGGTCGTGGGAAAGGGCACACAGCTCCTGGGACTCGTGTCGCCGGAAAGACTCCTGATTCAGCCGGCCAAGCTGGACAGCCTCGATGTCTGGGAGATCTCTCGTTTCCTGTCCGAACTGAAGCTGAGCGACGTGATGGTCCCGGCACGGGACGTCGTTACGATCGACGAGCAAGAGACGATCGAGGAAGCCGCCAGGATCATGGTCCGAAACAAGGTCGGCTGTCTGCCGGTGGTCGACGACCACCGCAACATCGAGGGCATCATCACGAAGACCGACCTGCTCGCTCAGCTGATGGAGATGCTGGGCGCGCGAGCCTCCGGCGTCCGCATCACGGTGCGCATGCCCAATGTGGTGGGCGAGACGGCGAAGCTCATGTGCGCGGTGGGATCGAAGGGATGGCGGATCTCGGCCTTCAGCGGAGGCCCGTCGCCGAGGAATCCGGACACATGGGATGCGATGATCAAGGTCAGCGGTGTCACCAAGGAGGACGTCACCGCCGTCGTACGAAGCGTCGAGGGTCATACGATCCGCGACGTGCGTGAGACGTAAATGCCTCCGCGACCACTCCGTGATCACGATCGTCAACACACATCCAGCGGAGAACGCGGCCTTCACCGATGGGCTGAGTCGCATCATTACCGAACTCGGCCTCGAATGCCGGGTGATCTCTGGATACGAGGGAACGGGGGCGCTCCAGAGCGACGATCGAGTGATCCTATCAGGCGTTCCGCTGGACGTGAAGTACTCGCTGGAGGACGTGAGGACCCAGCGTGAGATCGACCGCGCGTTCGCGTGGCTTCGGGACTACCAGGGCGCCGTACTGGGCATCTGCTTCGGACACGAGGTCCTGGCACACATCTTCGGAGGTGATGTTGCGTCGCTCGCTCGGCCGGTGAAGGACCCGCGGTATCGGTTAAGGTTCTCCTCCGAGTTCCCTCGCGGAATCTTCTCGGGCATTGACGAATGCGGCGTGTTCGCCGAGCATCTTCAGTACGTATCCGCTGTGCCCGAGCCGTTCAACGTTCTCTCACAGAAGGACGGCATCCCATACGTCATGTACCATCCGGGAAGAGAGTTCTACGGGGTGCAGTTCGTTCCTGAGAGATCGGATTCCAGGTGCAAGGATGCACTGCGTCGATTCGTCTCGGGCCGGGGCGGCTGAAAGGATGAAAGCCTTGATTTCGACTGGGAGTTGGTGGCCTTGGAGGCGAACATCGATTCGGACAAGACGACAAGCGAGGGCAGCCGGCCTGTTGATCGGGCAAGCAATGCCCGATGCGCTGGGAGTTCCATGCAGAACGCGCGGACGTCCTCGGTCCGTCGCGATGTCACGAGGTGGCACGAGCGAATGAACGATCCGTGCTCTCCGATCGCCTTGCCGCAATTCAGACTGCTCGACGAAGCTCAGTGCGAGAGGATTTTCCGAGCGTCTCTCGAGGTTCTTCGGCGTACCGGGGTGCGGCTGCACTGTCCGGAGGCACTCGATCTTCTTCGGGACGCCGGGGCAACGGTCGATGACCACAACGTGGCCAGGATTCCCCCACGGATCATCGAATGGGCGCTCACGCAGGTTCCGTCGACCGTCACGTTATGCCACCGGGGCAGCGACGAGGCGGCGCTTCATCTCTCAGAAGGCCGAGTGTACTTCGGACCCGGTTCCGATTGCCTCAACTACCTCGACCCACGGTCTCACCAGATCCGTGAGTTCACCGTGTCAGATGTAGTTGAGTGCATCCGTCTGGTCGATGCACTCCCTGAGATCGACTTCGTGATGTCGATGGGCCATCCCCGGGACTCGGGCGTCCCGAACGTCTTTCGCCATCAGTTTGCGCTGATGCTGAAACATACCGCGAAACCCATCGTCTTCGTCGCTGACTCCCGAGAGGACTGCGACGCGATCATCGAAGCAGCCGCGACCGTCGCAGGCAGCATCGAGCGCTTGAGGGTGAGCCCGAATCTTCTCTTGTACGCGGAGCCGACATCTCCCTTGCAGCACAGTCGGAGTGCTCTGGAGAAGCTGCTCTGCATGGCGGAACATGGATTACCGATCACGTATTCTCCCGCTCCGATGATGGGGGGGACGGCTCCACTCAGCCTCGCTGGAGGACTCGTACAGAGCTGTGCCGAGGTTCTGAGCGGTCTGGCGATCCACCAGCTCAAAAGGGCCGGAGCACCGTTCGTCTTCGGCAGTGGGCTTCATCCAATGGACTTGAGAACAGCCATCAGCGTGTACGGTGCGCCGGAGTTTCAGCTCGCCCGCGTAGGAGTCGCCGAGATGGGGCGGTACTTCGGTTTGCCCGTGTGGGGATACGCGGGACACTCGGACAGCAAGGCCGTGGACGAGCAAGCCGCGGCGGACGCGGTCGTGTCCGTCTTCACAGCATTCCTGACCGGGACGAACCTCGCGCACGACGTCGGATACCTGGAGAGCGGGCTGACGACTTCACCGGAGATGATCGTCCTCACGGCGGAGATCATCGGAATGCTCGATCATATCATGTCCGGGATCTCTCTCGATGACGAGAGCTTGGCGGTCGACGTGATCAACCGCGTCGGCCCCGGGGGGAACTACTTGACGGACGATCACACGATTCGGAACCTCGGATCGCAGTGGGAGCCCGGCCTCTTCGATCGAGAGCGGCTGGCGGCCTGGATTCGGGAAGGCCGAAAGCATCTCAGGGATCGTCTGAGAGAGAGAACTCTCAGCATCCTGGATGAACATGCACCGCTTCGGTTGCCCGATCAAGTCGAGGCGACGATTGACGAGATCCTCCTGCCTCGGTAAGGTCTTTTGAAAGGAACCATCCGCGTGTAGTTGAGTCATACGGCAATTTCGAGGGAAGCAGGAAGCCAAGATGCAACGAGAACCCCAGGTGATTACGTTCGAACTTCCGGCGAAGGTGGAGTTCGGGCCCGGGCGCATCGGGACCCTCGAGCGCGTCATCGAAGAGGCCGAATTCGAGCGCGTCGCGTTCATCATGACCCCCGGGCGTCGTCGAAGCGGGATGTTCGACCCGGTTCTTTCCCGCCTGAAGGCGAACGGTGTGGAAGTCTTCGTCTTCGACCGCACCGAGTCGAACCCGTCGCTTCGCAGTGTGGCCCGATGTGTACGTGCCCTTCGGCGGTTCGGACCGCACGTGATTGTGGGCGTGGGGGGCGGGAGCTCGCTGGACACGGCCAAGGCCGCGGCCGCGTGCGTCGCCAATCGGACGGAAAACGCCGTCGACCTTCTCGACGAAGAACTCACGAAGAAGAGGTCCGTGCCGACCATTCTGATCCCCACCACGGCAGGGACCGGCACGGAGGTCAACTATTGGGCGGTGATCACCGATGAAGAGGCCCGCGAGAAGCTCTCGATCGGTACGCCGAAGATGGCGCCCTACGTAGCGATCATCGATCCCAGTCTCGCGCTCTCGCTTCCTCCCGACCTCACACTGTGGAGCGGCCTCGACGCGCTTACTCATGCCGTCGAGGCGTTCATCTCTTCCTCGGGGAACTGGCTGTCGGACATGTTCTGTCTGGGGGCCGTCTCCCTCATCACCGAGTGGCTCGGGCACGCGATGGTCCAAGGAGACGACCTCTCCGCGCGCGGCAGCCTGGCGCTCGCCAGTCTGCTGGCCGGTGCCGCGATGGAGAACGTGGGGCTCGGTCTCGTCCACGCGATGTCGCACCAGATCGGCGGGTTCTACGACGCTCCGCACGGCCAGATCAACGCCGCCCTTCTCCCTCACGTCCTCGAGTTCAACGAGCCGGCGTGCGAAGCGAAGATCTCCACGCTCGACGGACTCGTGAAGGAGGCGGGGACGCTGAAGGCGTGGTTGGGCTGGTTCCTCCAAGAGCACAGCCCGACGGGTCCGGGCCTTCGCATCCAAGCCGCGGACGTCCCGGAAATGGCGGCCCGCGCAGCGTCCAACGTGAACGCGCGGACCAACCCACGCAAGGCGACGGTCGAGGAGATCACCAAGCTCTTCCGGAAGGCGTTCGACGTCGTCTGAGCAACCTTTGCCGCTTCCTTCCGATTCCGCGTTCCCCAACCTCTTCGGACGTTACGAGAACGATGGGGCGCCACCACGTGTCATGGGGGGTTGACGACCGTGGAAACCGTTATACAATGGCCGCCAACTTGCGGTAGACCATGCCACAGAAGGGACTGCAGGGCCGGAAACTGAACCTCCTCAGTGGCAAGCGGGTCTCCCAGATCCACGAGGCCTCCCTGAGGATTCTGAACGAAGTCGGAGTTCTCGTCGCGGACGAGCACTTCAGGAGGCGCCTTGCGCAAGCCGGCGCCGTCACCGACGAAACGGCTCGGATCGTGCGTCTCCCGCAACAGGCCGTCGAGAGCCTCCTTTCTCGCGCACCCTCGGAGTTCGTCCTGGCGGGTCGCGACCCGGAACACGACCTGCGATTGGGAAACCGACGCGTTCACCTGGGCACCGGAGGCGCCGCCGTCCGCGTTCTCGACCTCGAAGACGGAACGCTTCGCCCGTCGCTCCTCTCGGATCAGCATGCGCTCGCCCGACTCACCGAGAACCTGGAGAACGTCCACTTCTTCCAGTGCCCCGTCGTCTGCAGCGACGTCCCCAAGGAGATCGTGACGGTGAACAGCTTCTACGCCGCCCTCGCCGGAACAACGAAGAACGTCCAGGAGGCGGCCACGGACCCGGAGGCGGCGTCCGCGGTGGTCGAGATGGCCTCCCTCATCGCGGGCGGCTTGGAAGCGCTGCAAGCTCGCCCGTTCATCTCGTTCGTCGCCTCCGTGATGATCAGCCCGCTGAGGCTCGACTGCGGCGTCGCGCGATGCTTGGAGAGGATGCTCGAAGCCCGGATTCCCGTCGCGCTGTCCTGCGCCCCGGTCACCGGCTTGTCGGCGCCCGCGACCCTCGCCGGCCTCCTCACCCTCGCGCACGCCGAGCAGCTGTTCGCCATCGCTCTGGCTCAGGCGATCGCCCCCGGCTCCCGCGTCCTGTACGGGGTCGTCCCCGGCGTTGCGAATATGTGGAACATGGGATTTCTGGGCGGCGCCATCGAGGCCGGCATGATGAACGCCGCCGCCGTGCTGCTCGCCCGACACGTCGGCGTCCCGATCTACTCCGACGCGGGCGGGGCGGACGCGAAGGTGCCGGACATTCAGGCCGGGTACGAGAAGGCGTTCAGCATCCTGCAGGTTGCGCTCTCCGGCGGGGACTACATCCACCACTCCGCAGGGATGCTCGACTCGCTGATGACCGTCGCCTACGAGCAATTCGTGATCGACAACGACATCAACGGCATGGCGACGCGTGTGCTCGAAGGGATCAAGGTCAACGACGACACGCTGGCGTTCGACGTCATTCGC
>Ga0180433_10006658_pt1 | contig 15052 bp, 7 predicted proteins | sample SS_ome_8_FD_132980 | JGI IMG/M metagenome (GOLD analysis project Ga0180433, IMG submission 132980) | Hypersaline lake sediment archaeal communities from the Salton Sea, California, USA - SS_1_D_1 metaG | ecosystem: Environmental > Aquatic > Non-marine Saline and Alkaline > Hypersaline > Sediment... | reverse complement strand
GCGCTCAGGTTATAGAAACCGGAGAATACATTCAGTGCATCCAAGTTCGTTGCGTCGGGATTCGTACGGGCGACAGTCTGTTCCCAGAGCGGAGTACTGGGAAACGGTGTTACAATGAAGAAACTCGCGAACATAAGCCGACTGTTTTCAGCAAACCGGATGGTTTCGTACATCTCTTCCTCTGTCTCTCCGGGGAATCCCAGCATGAAATAGCCGAAGGTTGTAATACCTTCATAATCCGCCCATTCGATAGCCTGTCGTACCTTTTTGATGTTGAGATTCCGCCCTAATTCTCTTTGTCTGGCGGGCGATGCGGTGTCAACGGCTATCCCGATATTGGTGGTTCCCGCCTGCGCGAGTAACCCGGTGAGTTCCCGATCGAGTCTGTCCCCGCGAACGCCGTGAGGAAATGATATCTTGAGGTTCAGGTTTCGTTCGATGATCCCCCGACATACAGCTTTGGCGCGATCCATATCATAGTTGAATACATCATCATATACCTCGACATCACGAATATCATATCTATCAACCAATACCTGCAATTCTTCCAGGATATTTGATGCACTTCGCGGTCTGAATCGTTTCGGGAATACTCTGTGACAATATGAACACTGATACGGACATCCCCGGGATGTAAATATCCCCATGTATCTGTTTCTTCTGACGTTCCCCGCACGTCCGAGATTTTGGTATGCATCCATATCAACCATATCCCAGGCGGGAAACGGTATTTCATCGAGATCAACGATCGGTTTTCGTTCGTCGCCGCGTACGACGTCGCCGTTATCTCTCCATAGAGATCCCGGAATTCCCTTCCCGTCTCCACCTGATGATAGAGAGGAGACAATATCGGCATATGTCTCCTCTCCTTCGCCCAATACCAGAACATCAATGTTGGGGTCAGCAATGGCGAGCTCCGGACTCGATGTTCCGTAGGGACCTCCTGCTACAGTTGTTTTTGCTGCATCAGCCTGTTTTACGATTTTGGCAACCTCATGGAGATTATCGGCCTCGCTCGTCATCGCGGATATGCCGACCAGATGGGGATCGAAATCCTGAATACGACGTTCCAGGACTTCCATGGGGTTCTTCGTATAGGTAAGATCAAGAATCTGCTGGTTGTGTTCGGGATATCGATTCCGTAGATACGAGACAAGGTACATGAGACCAAGCGGATGTGCATATTGGGGAACATCCTTCTTAAGGGATACACATTTAACCAGAAGAATCCGCACGCTGAAACCTTCTTGTTTTATTTCGGGTATCGATAGGCACTTCGAATCCCGAAGGTATGGCACAACACTCGCCTAAGACTGTGAATACAATCATCTGAAGAATTATGATTCGAGTTTTCCTAACTTTATCCAAATCGTACCGCTGTCAAGACGACAAATCTCGTTACACATGGAATCCTATACATCATTCAGTACACGACAACGAGTTTGTGACCAAACTACTTTCTACTGAAGGATAAATCTGTATGTTATTGCGCTAACTCTCCAGAAAGGGGAATCTATGAATATCGCAAAAGCCGGATCCACCGTAAAAGTATCGTATGTCGGCACCCTGGAAGACGGATCTGTCTTCGACAGATCGCCACAGGGCAATGATCTTGAGTTCACGCTTGGCGCCGGGCAGGTAATCCCGGGGTTTGAAGCGGCGGTTGCCGGCATGGAACGTGGTGAATCAAAAACGGTGCATATCGAACCGGCACAGGCATATGGAGATAGAAACCAGGAAGCCGTAGTCGAAGTGTCACGTAACCGTTTGCCGGATTCAATGGATCCGGTTGTGGGGCAACGCCTGAAAGCAACGGGTGGCGAGGGACATGATCTTGTAGTCATAATCACCGAAGTTAAAGACGAAACGGTTATTTTGGATGCTAATCACCCGCTTGCGGGAAAGAATCTGACATTTGAGATCACACTCAATGAGATCGTGAAAGAAGGGGAATAACGAATGAAATTGAATACATCCATCACCATTGGAGTTGGATTCACACTGGTCATTCTGGCATGTTCTGCAGACAACGGAAGAGATTCAATACCGGATCTCGACACCGAGGACGCCAAATTCAGCTATGCTATCGGGCTGGAAATCGGATCTTCACTGGAACAGATCACCGACAAAACCGCGGTGGATGTGGATATTCTTGCGCGCGGTATCAGGGACCAGCTCTCCGGAGCTGACCCACTCCTCGATCAGGAGGAGGCAGCTACCGTGAAGCAGACCGTTATGAATAGAATGCAGGCTGAAGCTCAGGAAGAACGACAGGGGGCTGCAGTGGAAAACGCATCCGAAGAAGAGGCTTTCCTCGATACCAATGCCAAACGCGAAGGAGTCATAACCACCGAGAGCGGACTTCAGTATGAGATACTTGAAGAGGGGCAGGGCGAGAAACCGAACTCCACCGATAGAGTAACGGTCCATTACCGGGGAACCCTCCTCGATGGAACCGTTTTTGACAGCTCCTATGATAGAGGTTCACCGGCAACATTCGGCGTCAACCAGGTAATCCCGGGATGGACCGAAGCCCTGCAGCTCATGTCGATTGGCTCGAAGTACAAATTATACATTCCGTCGAAATTAGCGTACGGTACCCGTGGTGCCGGCCAGACAATCGGACCGAATGCGTGTTTGATTTTTGAGGTCGAACTCATCGAGATTCTGGACTAATCCGCAGTACTCAACGTTTTCTGCTGCAATGCGTATTTACATGCGGATTATAACGTATACCGGATTACATTAATACGGGCTCGGGGTCTATGTCGCCCCCTGCGTCTCGTGTTTGGCGATGATAACCCTGTGTATCTCGATATTCTCAAGGTATGCTGTTCTCATGTCCGGATCAGGGAGGAGATCGGCAATCCGCATAAGTTCGGCGTAGGCGTCTCTCAGTACGTCCGTCGCCCGGGGATCTCTCACGGCCTGGAGAACCTCATGGCATACCATGCGGATGAAGAGCGGTTCGTTATTACCATCTAGCGTTTCATTGTCCATGAATTCCAGAATCGTATTGACCGCCTGTACGGCTCGCATCTGTTTTCCGAGACGCAGCGCCACATGCGCGAGACCAGCCGTCGCTTCTATGGAATCTCCTATCTGTTCTTCGGATAGTGCGAGGTTCACGGCCTTCGTATACATGTCGAACGCTTGATCTGGAGAACCTTGTATCGCCAAGGCCCTACCTTGATACGTTAGAGCCATCCGTTTCAGGTCTTTTATTTTCATCTCATCAGCGAGGGTCTCTGCCCTCTTGCAGGTCGACAGGGCGATTTCCGGCCTGCCCATGGAGCAGTTCAGTAATCCTTCATACACTTCAACATAGGTTTCCACGCGTTTGTCACCTATCTCACGGGTTAGTGTTCGTGCGGCACTGAACGTTTCCTCGGCAGTGGTAAATAGCCCCATGCCCGTATACGCAATTGCAAGATTGGTCAATGCCATCCCCTCGCCTTGACGATCATTGATACTGCGCCTCAGGCCAAGGGCTTGTTCGTAATACCGGATGGCATCCGCGTAATGAAACCGATAGAGCGAAATATTGCCGAGATTTCCTATTGCCAGACTCTCACCCTGTCGCGCGCCGATCTCCCTGTAGATAGCGAGCGCTCGCAGATAAAGATTCTGCGCCATATCGTGTTCACCGGTATTCTCGGCGACAAGACCCATATTGTTCAACACATTGCCAAGACCCCATCGATGACCGATCTCTTCGAAAACGGCCAATGCCTTGTCGTAATACTCCCGCGCAGTTTCATAATCATTTCGGAACAGCCCTATATTCCCCAGGTTTATGAGTGAAGCACCCTCACCCGCCTTCTCTCCCACACGCTCATCAGTATAAATCGTAAGCGTTTCTTTATAATAATCACTGGCACCATCGAAATTCCCGCTATTGAACTCCAGAAGTCCCAACGTTCGAAGAATATCTGCCCGAAGTGTCGGCACATCGGCGCTCTTCGACAAAGCGAGTGCATCTTGCAGAGGAGGCCGGGCCGTCTTTTCATCTCCCTTCCTCCATCTGCTCACGCCAAGTCGCAACAATCCCTGGATCCGGAGTTCCGTGGAACCGATGGATTCCGCATATGTGACGGCATTCTTCGCGGCATTCTCGGAATCCGTATATTCAGCAATTGCTTCATAATACGTTGCTTCACGAATCGCGATCCTTGCCTTGAATCTCTCGTCCCCAAGAACCTCCGCGATATTGATGAGCGCTTGTATATCCCGTTTCTGTTCTTCTCGTAGACCGAGGACATCATATACCCGTTCACGGGACAGGAATACCTCTCCCTTCCCGCGAAGATCGTTTTCGCCGGATAACTCCAATGCACGGGTCAGATACCGTATGGCCCCCTGGTTTTCATAACGATCCGCAGCCTGCATGCCGGCGAGTACGGCATACTGTTTTTCTTTGGAAGGATTTTCGGATTTTCCGTAATGGTATACGAGATCAGCGAAGTATCCTGACAGATCCTCTGAATACAGAGTCTCGATGGCCTGTGCCGCGATTTCATGCAGTGAACGTAAACGAGCACGCATCTGCATATCATAGGCAGCCTCACTCATCAAGGCATGCCGGAATATGCATGTGATTTCACTCAGGAGATTCCATATGCGTTCTTCTTCGGCTATGCGGATTATCGCCGGCAACTCCCGCGTGCGCTCTCGAAGCATCGTGGATAAAATCGAAACCTCGAATTCTCTTCCGAGTACCGCTGCGGTCTGAATTGTTTCTTTTACCTCGGCCGTCAATCGATCCAACCGTGAGATGAGGACAGTGCTGATACGAGATGGAATCTCGTTATCTTCTTCCTCGTTGATCCAGTCTCCGGATTCCGATCGGCTGAGTGCGCCACGCTCTCGCTGATAGAGCAGCAACTGTTCAGCAAAAAACGGATTTCCCGACGTCTTTTCCTTTATGAATCTCGCCAGTTTTTCAGAGACTTTTCCGTCTAATATCTGCCCGGCTAAAGATTCTATCTGGGATTCATTCAGCGTTTCAAGTACGATCTCATGATAGGGAACGTTACTCTCCACGGAAATAACCGGTTTGCTGCCATCATCACGATATCGACTCGTCGCCACAATTCCGAATGGTGCATCCTGCACGTTTCGCATGAGAACAGTAAGGAGCTCATGACTCTCATCATCACACCACTGAAGATCCTCAACCAGGATAAGTACCGGTGCCGTGGAACTCAGCGCTTTCACGAAGTTCTTGAATGCGAAAAGTACATTTTCGAATCGGAGTTTCGGGTCGAGTCGGTCATACAGCGATCCCTCCCATCTGACTCCAACCAGAGCCCCGAGAAACGATCTCATTCGCTTCATTTCATCAGCCAGCGACGAATCGGTCATCGATGCCACAAGCGATGTATGAATCTCCTCAAACCGCATTCTATTCCATGACGCGGACTGCTCCGGATCCTGTTCGAAAAACGCCCGTGCGGCATAGGTGAACGGATTGAGAGGTTGCCTCAGTATTTCATCGGTTTGACACACAATCCATTTCACCACGTGATCGGAAGCCAGTTCTTTTCTCAGCTCATGAACGAGTCTGCTCTTTCCGATACCCGCCTCGCCGTATATATGTATCACTCCGGCGGATGCTCCGTGAAACAGGGGAGATAGTGCCGACTGTAACGTATGGATTTCATCGTCGCGACCCACCATGGATCCCGAAAATATCTCTCCGGACATATACCGTTTTCTACATTCAAGGGTATAAACCGTCTGTGGGGAGCTTTTGCCTTTTAACACCATTTCTCCCACACGTTGTATATCATAGGTTTGATCTATGGAACGCGCCGTTTTCTCGTCGATTCGTATCTCGCCGTACTCTCCGCTCACTGCGAGGCGCGCTGACATGTTCACTACATCACCGATGACACCGTATTCACGCCGCGTATACCCTCCCCTCATCCCCGCCCAGACGGTACCAAAGGTCATACCGGCACGAAAAGGAATTGAAAATCGATGTTTCTGAAGTGCAACGAGGAAATCGGCCCCTCGTTCGATACTGTTCTCGTAACAGATCGGCGCTCCAAACAATACGACAAGCATCCCTCCCTTGTCCCCGAACTCCACCTGGTTGAGAAATCCTCCGTACTTCTCCGAAAGCTCTATGGCACTTTCGATAAATCGATCAAGTTCAGTGTCATTCTTCGGTTTATGGAACGAGATGAAAATGGGGCATACGTCACGGAACTCAGCTCGTACGACCCGATGAATAAGCTCTTCCGGCAGGAAGGGTACGAGATCGCGTTTGGCTATCGATCGCCTTGGCGTTTGCCTGTCACGCGTCACGGGCAAAGACGGCGTAATACAATGGCATTGTGAATCGGGATATACGGTGGAAATACACTGAGAACCGACACTATCAACGAATGACTGGTGGGCACCGATTTCTCCTGAACGCGCATACTGTTCCGCGTGCGCACAGAGATCGATTGCCGATCCCCGGAAATAATAAGCGCACCTGGTTCCGGAATGAGGGATACCCCATCTGATCGAACCCACTGCAAGGCCGATTTTTACTCCTATCCGAAATTCGCCGTATTTGGTCTTGAATAATCGCGAATCTCTTTCGGCGGCGAAAAAACCATGAACGGCACTCGCCGCATCATATGCATCTCGAGTTATGCGGCGCGTTTCCTCCGGATCAGCTTGAGCGGGGAACGGGAACAAGGCGGTAAAGGCATCACCCGCGAAGAGGGGAATTATACCTCCACGATTTTGGACCTCGCAAACGGGAGTACTGAAGACTTCCGTCAGTACGGTGGCCAGAATCTCGGCACCGTCTTTCCGAAATCGCATGAGAGTCTCTGTGAGGGGAGTGAATCCCGAGATATCCACGAAGAATGCCGCTGCTTCGAATACGCCGCTGAACAAGCGCTCCCTGAATCTGTCATGCACGAACCATGGAATCAGATTTGTGGTTTCAGCCATCGTCTTCTCAATCAGGAGCGCAGACTACCCCCGTGCCCTCAAAATCGGGTCCAATCGACTCATGGTTAAAATTGCTCCAATCAGGAATCATACGAAGTGCAGGCGCCCCATAACGGCAATGAAACGGATTCAGGGGATAACCGCGGGGAAATCATACTCCCCGAATCGATTTGACCGCCCGATCTCGGATTGCGTTTCATCGACGGCGATTACCATATAATCCCAGTTCTCTCCGGGATCTCCGATACCGTCCGTACTCGACCAGCTCAACACGCCGGACGGGAGAACGGCCAGCCGGAACTGATAATCCGGGGAAAGCTGGGGTGAGAACCACGGAAGATCGGCCGCACCGTAGATCCAATAGCCGGACGTATTCTCAAGTGGTGACCAGGATAATACCAGGGCTCCGGCCGACACCTCTCCCGAGAGTTCCATGGCCGGATACGCCCCTGTCCCCGTCAGGTCCACATATACAACAGGTTCATCAGTGTCATTTGTTGTCAGCTCGAGAACGCTTTCGTACATCCCGGTATCAGGCGGCGAAAACGATACGGTGACCGGTATAAAGCCCCCTGGCTCCACGTAGAGATGCGACGCGCCGACAGAGAAATCCGGGGAATCCACTGTCATGGAACGGATTGACAGATAATCAGTCCCGTAGTTCCAGATAGCCATGAGCCACGGGGCGGTCGATCCGGGAGGAAGAGAACCGAAGTCATGACTCGTCTCCTGGAGGAAGATATCAACATCAACGGAGCCGGCCACGGTACACCGCATGCTGTCCGTAACCACATTTCCACCGATATCCCTGGCGCGGACATATACCCAGTAATCACCGGGAGTGAAGGTGTCGGTGTTCCATGCATTCGGTTCATCAGAGTATTCCACCACGCCGTCCCCGTCCGTATTTGTCACGATGAAGTAGAAATCCCTATTATCATAATCGCCGCATGTCTGCATGGGATAACCCGTTCGATAGATGACATCAACCGTGCCTTCATCCGGTATCACGCCGGAAAAAGTCACCACATTGGTGACGGGTATCGATTGCGTCGCCCCGTCAAGCCACGCGTCGATCCGCCATGGGTTCAACGGCCATTGAGGCAGACCGACGACATCGGATATCCGGGCGACAATGTCCACGGTTCCGGAGAGAGCATCAGGATCAAGTATGACTCCCGATCCCTGACTGACGAACCCGAACATACGGCCCTGATAGGCCGGTTGAAACACCGGCGATATGTAATCCGGATGCGGATCCATATAGATCAGGGGATTATCGGTAGCGATATACCAGCTCCATGGATACCCGCCGGTTCCTTCGACTCTGTTGAAGTGTACGTGATGAAAGTCTGCCACAGGCCAATCAGCCGTGGTTCCGATATAATCGTTCATCTCCACGGCATCCCCGACATCGAACTGCATGGTGTTTGCGTTGATGTGCCAGTAGAGCCATCCTTCCCCTCCGGGGACCGGATCACCGATCATTATTCCGCTGTAAAGAGGCTGATAATAGGTTATGTGCGTTATGGTGCCGTCGGAGACCGAGTACGTGGCCACGGGACCGTCGGGGGTCACGAGATCTATCCCGTCATGATAATAGGAGCCGCCTCCGTAGTTCTGGAATTCGCCGTAGTGATTTCCGACGCCATGGGGTTCGTCGAAGGGGAAATAGGGCCATGGCTCCGCGTCCGCAATGGGAACACGGCACTGCACAGCGATCGAGAAAACAACCATGACGGTAAGCGACGCGGAAACGGATCCGGTACGCGAAACAGGAAGCAACGGGCATCGTATTGAGTACGACATGGGTTACGGCATCTCCAGGAGGTACACCGAACGCCTCGTTGAGATAACGGCACATTCTTCTTTCTCGGTAAACCGCGCGGTGGGCGTAAAAATATTCCAGGAACTGAAAACCAGCGGAATCCTCTGACAAATCATTCCTTCCCCGTCGAAGACCAAAACTTCGCCGTCGGGGTGACGATCAGAAACAGGAATGCCCGATCCGAGGTCCCGGGCCGTTCCCGCGAGAAGCCGGCCACGAGCCGACGCAACATCTACGGAAGTGAATACATGATCCGTCCCGGCCAACGAGTGGCGCCATAGCATCGTGAGGGTGGAATCGTAGACCCGGAGTTCATCTCTGCCGGCAACCGCGATCCGCGAACCGTCGGGCGCTATAGCCAGGCGACGGACGAGAAGCCCCTCAAGTCCTGAACGGGCGGCGATGACTCCATGCCCGGATATCAGCAATTCGTCATCAACCACCAGAGAAACACGGGCGCCGTCCGCCGTTGCGGCGAATAGCCGGACTTCCGGTATCCGCCATTCTCGTATTCCGTTTTCGTTATACGCAACGAGCCCCTCGGTCGTACTGAGGGCGAAAAATACCGAACCATTCCTTGAGAACCTCCCGCCCGTCGCGTAGGGTAATGCCACTTCACGCATGAGCGAGCCCCCTGATCCATGAAAATGCAGGGAGTTTCGATCCGGTGTATTGATGTTGAGACGCATACCGACGACATCGCCGCGCGACGAAACAACAAAACAAACATCGTTTCCGGGGCCGATGGACCACTGTTCCGAATCCGACGAATCGTAGAGCGTGAATGAATCTGCAGGTGGAAAGTCCGCCTTTTCGTAACGGTGTCGAGCAATACCGTAGTATGATCCCGCGTCGCCCGGAAAGATCCGCTGATCCGGCTCGAGAATCAGTTTTTTCACCGGAGTACCGTCCGGCGATACAAAAGAAACCCGCGCTCCGGAGATAATCCCGATCAACCCGTCACGAAACTGAACCACCCGGTCGATATCCGTATCTCCCGTCGCAAGGGGCGTTAAATGGGGCTCTGCGGCTCCCGCAATTCCAAGCAACAGAATTGCCGAGCCGAAACCGGCCAATGAAATACAAGCGAATCTACTCCGCATGAATCCTCCGGATTCCCTTGAGAACCGCCGATTCTTTACCCATCCTGCCTCAGATATTACCGTATCGCTATTTCGAAACAAAGGTAAATATTCGTTCCTTCGCGAGAGTTATTCAAGAGAATAGTCCGGCGCGAATTCTTTATCTGATTTCACTCTGCTTCGCCCGGCATCCGGCATGCCGCGGGGAGGTAATGACCGCCTATCGGAGAAGGATGACCTTCCGCTGAAACCGCGCACCGCGTGACGTTATTCGGGCTATATACGTCCCGCTACCGATGTCATCCGGCGGAACGATGGTGAATTCAACGCTGCCGTGATCATCTGAATACGTGCGCTGTCTGTATACACTCCGGCCGTTCAGATCCAGCAGTTCAACATCGACTGCGGTACTCGGCATATCCGATTGCCATTCAAGATGGAGCTTTCCCGTCGCCGGTTGTGGAGAAATCAGCAGCCGTTCGGTTGCTTTGATCTCTCCGCGCGCGCCGAGGGGTATCCGTAATACTATGACCGCGAACTGTTCGGGCAAAAACGGATCGCTGCATTGAACGGTGAGCAGGGAGATATGATCCCCGGCGGCGAGGTTATCGGATACGGCCCTCACCTGTATTGAATCCACCATACCGGGTGCGATGAACTCGGGAAAAGCCGTCACCGAAAGCCAGGATGCGTCCCCCGTGACATCCGAAATGAAGAGGGGACGATCACCGGTATTCGTTATGTGAAGTACAGTATCCTGAACGCTGCTCAGGTCGGTATCAATAATCAGGGTGTCGTTCCCCGGAAAACTGAACTCGGGTACAAGATACATTCGAGTGGGTTCGGGACTTCTATCGCCATCATTATCAACCGCCAGAACCGCATAGAACAACGGAGCCGTCTCAGGAAAAACCGAATCGGTAAAGGCGAATTGAGGGACATTGATGTGTGCCAATAGATTGAAAATGTTCGGTGTGAAGTCTGGAACAGTGTCTCTGTGTACCGCAAAATGACCCTGAGTAAACTCGGGCCAACCATACATGTTCCGAAGCCCCGGCCATAGTTCATGGCGATCGGTATCATACCACAGTAACCGTGTATTGTCTTCGAAGATCTCTCCGGCGAGCTTGATACTAATCCGCGTCCCGGTGCTGTCGAATTCAAAGCCGGCGATGGTCGGAGACGGGGGAAGAAAATCAATATCATCCTCCAGTGATCCGCCTCCAGGAGACCATGGACGAAACCGATGAGCCGGATTGAAGACAAAGTCATGCGTGGCTGCAAGCCGGGCTTCGAAATCAATAGAAAGGTCGGCCTCCGGATGATAATCAGGCCTGATATTGGCCCAGGACGTAGGTTGTTCGGGTGGGACCCACCACCGAAACGGTGAAATAATATGCGCGCCACGCTCCCAATGGGCTGCATATGCATCAATCCAGAGATCGTAATCATCATCATATTGAGGAAAATATCCGAACGATCGGATTGGATTGAATTCGAGATTGGACCACGCCCCATCAGGGGACAACTCGTCATGAAGGACATCCATGAGATCCAGATTTAGCGTTGTTTCCCGGAATCCGGTGATCCCCGGCCTGCCGTTTTCAACATCCGTTGCGGCGAGGGTCGCGAGTCGGTGTTCATACCCCCAATACGGCACATCATTTTCATTTAACGCTTCATCCGTGAATCCGCCGGGGATCTGATGAGTAAAAAACCGGTCGCTCGTCCAGCCATCGTTCTGAGCAACCTCCATAAGCCAGTTCACCGCATCGTCACATCGGTGTTCCACCATGACTTCGCACCAGCCCTGTTTTCTGCCCGAACCAGGCGGATTACCCGGACTCCACTCGCCATCCATGTCGCCGCCGTCGAGATACATGGCCCAGAGGGTATCTCCCGCTGTCTCATGTCTCGGATCAACGTCCTCCCAGAGCATAAAAGATGATCCGGTGACCTGATTGAACTCCTCTATATCCGAAAACCACGGGTCGGCTCCCTGGCCCTCATACGTTCCTCCAGGACCGTAAATACCGGTATGTGTAAGCCATTGTCTCCACTCCGAGAGCGCCGGCTCACTGAAATCGGCGTAGAACTGGCACTCATTCTGTTCGCACCTTACTGAATTTATATCGAACTCGGGATCGCAACTCACCGCAACGATACGATCGGGATAGATCCTGTTGATCTCTAAAACATGATCCATGGCCGCCTGCATATTGCGTTTCATATAACTCTCACGCAGGTCGGAGGGGATAAGCCGGGAGAGCGACACTTCAGTACCAAGGTCCGGGTTTCCGTTAAAATCAATATCCTCTACGAAGTCACTGGGGGTATGATGATTATCTCCGTTATCCGCGATGCAGATCTTGCCATCGTCGTATCGTTGAACGGCATCAGGCTGCATCTCGATAAATGCCACCAGGTTTCCCGGAACCGCGAGACTATCAGATAATTCCTGCCAATTCTGTCGGGTAAGCGAGTGGATAAAAAGTATAGCCGGTATATCGAGGAGAGCCCACGATTTTACTATGACCGCATTGAAATAGGGATCCTCGCCCCCTCGAACCTGTTCAAGACCGTCCTCGTCACGAACGTTCGCCGATCCATTCAAACCGGTTAGACCAAGATACTCCCAATCGTTATCGGGATCGACTATATCGAACGGGCGAATCGATTCGGCGATACCGATTCTCAAGTATGGACCATCCGGTCCCACCCGCGACAGGAAATCTTTCAGTTTCAGCAGCTGGTATTCAAGAGTCAGCCCTCCTGCCGGCCATCCTTCATCATACGGTGTGGTGCCTTCCGGAGATCCCCGGTAGCCGTCGTTGAAGAGAAGATAAAAGGTGTTTTCATATGTGGGCCGCGGAAGGACATCCTTGGCAAGGAGGGTGGGGGCGACGATTATGACTGAGAATATGAGGAATATGACGTGCAGTTCCCGGAAAAGACGATGCGAACTCCGCTTCGAAAAACAGTCAAGGATCGCAAAAATCATTGATACATCCAACGTGTATAAACTGAGAATCTCATACCATAGTCCTCCTTGCCAATGCACACCCGATACGTGTCAACGCAGATCAATCCCCGGGACTTTCTCCCTGCAGTTGTCTGTTCCGCGGCGATGGCCGAAGGGAAAGCCACGACATACCGGAGGTACAGACCATGGAAACGATGACACATAAATCGAGGTGTGAACATATGAACCACTATCCTCCCTGACAATTTATATACATCGCCTGATCCGGAGATACACCGAAAACGGTCTGATCTGTATCATTACACAAATCAAAAATTAACCAGTATCGAGGACTATCATGAAAAGCCGTATATAATTGGATTCAGACTATCCATTTCCGATGAATATTTCGTAGACTTATCGAAAACAACACTACGCAGAATACTGAAATAACGATGAAATCCACACCAAGAGGCATTGAGTGTTCACCCTGGATAGCTCCCTTTAAAATATCCACCCCGTAGGTTAGAGGGAAAATATACGATAATGGTCGAATAAAAACAGGGAGTGATTCGATGGGAAAAAACAGACCGCACAGAAAAATCATTGGAAAACGGAAAAAATTCGAAAAGGTCTGTGCTTCAAATACCTCGCTCACCGAAACCGCCACAAAAAGACCCAGGAATGTCGAGGCTAAGGCAATGAGTATGATGGCGGGAACAATGGCAAGCCAGACAGCACCTGAAAGATCCACCAGAAAGAGTGCAATTATTATCGGGACAAATGCATTCACGGTCCCAAATGCGATCGCCCCGCCCGTCTTCGCAAGCATGAGAAGTTCGAGCGGTATGGGTGCCAGCAGCAGCCGTTCAAACGAGCGGTTCTTCTTCTCAAAAGTCACCGTGACCGCCAGCATCGATGTTGTTCCGAACAGAATGGAAACTGCCACCACCCCGGGCAGGATACCGAGTATGTTTTCGACACCTCTGCCGGATCTGATAAAGAACATCGCCGTCCATGCGACCGGGAATACAATACCCCAGCTGATATTGGGAGGTTTAAGATAGTATGCCTTCATATCCTTGAGCACGATATTCCAGAATGCAATCCACCGATTCATCTTGTCTTTCCGGTTTTCTGCTTTTCGCGCTTCATGGCATATAGCTCAATACCGGTAACACGAACAAACACATCTTCAAGCGACGGTTTCAGCCTCCGCGCTTCGGTTACTTCGGCTCCCTGTTCCTCAATAAACCGGACAAGCGGTCCGATGCTGATCGTTTCTTCGGACTCGATACGAAATGAGCCTCCGGATTCAACTTTGACATCAAGGTATGGAAACGAAGCCGTCAGGCTGTTGCCCAGATTCGACGGCGCATCCGGTACGGCAATTCTCATCACCTTTTTATTCTGAATCGGTTGAAGAAGAGTATCGATGGTATCCGTTCGCACGATCCGGCCTTTGACGATGAATGCGATCCTCCCGCAGAGACGTTCCGCCTCTTCTATATAATGAGTCGTCAGGAAAATAGTGGTGCCGGAATTGTTGAGATCTGCTATGAGTTTCCGGATATGCCGGGCGCTGGCAACATCAATACCCGTGGTGGGTTCATCCAGGAACAGAATCGGCGGTCGATGGATGATACCCGCGGCGATGGTCAGTTTCCGTTTCATTCCTTTCGAGTATCCAGCGAATTTCCTGTGGCCCGCGTCAGCAAGATCGAACGATTCAAGTAAATCATATGCTCGTTTCTCGCGTTCCTGTTTCTGGATTCCATAGAGAGCTGCACAGAAGCATAGATTTTCAAATCCGGTCAACTCGGGATACAAATTGCTCTCATCAGGAACCACGCCTATAAGATGCTGGGCGGCCTTGGGATTCGTCGTGCAACCATGTCCACCTATTTCTATCAAACCGGAATCAGGTCTCGCAAGTCCTATGAGCATATTAATAGTAGTTGTCTTACCAGCGCCGTTCGGTCCTAGAAATCCGAATAATTCCCCCGTTGTAACAGAGAATGTTATCCCATCGACAGCAGTGACGCCATCGAATGTCTTCGACAAATCCGTTACCTTGATTATCAAATCCTGGTTACGTGTGCACATGGAAAATCCATCCGTTCCGCTCGGAAAAAATCCGGGATCATTTTTCAAAATACAGCACGGAAAAGGAGAGAACCCTCCTAGATGATTTCCATCATCCGGGCATCGAACGATTTCTATATC
>Ga0180433_10006657_pt1 | contig 15053 bp, 11 predicted proteins | sample SS_ome_8_FD_132980 | JGI IMG/M metagenome (GOLD analysis project Ga0180433, IMG submission 132980) | Hypersaline lake sediment archaeal communities from the Salton Sea, California, USA - SS_1_D_1 metaG | ecosystem: Environmental > Aquatic > Non-marine Saline and Alkaline > Hypersaline >... | reverse complement strand
TGACGCTTTCTTCTTGACGATAGTGTTCCCCATCGAGACCTGACCGTCGCACCCCATAGCGACCTGGTCGTTGTGCCGCACGCTCAGAATGGTGGTTCCTTTGAACACTGTCATGTCGCCTCCCTAACGGGCTTTGCTCAGCGAGTCTTCAGCGAGACGCCCGTGCTACCCCTACGGTTGTGCACGCGTTCCGGGAACCATTATAGCACGATCACGCGCAGCTATGTCATCCGTGGGGATGCGCGCGTCTGTGGACTTCCTTGAGGCGTTCCGTGGTGAGATGGGTGTATATCTGTGTGCTCGTGAGGCTGGCGTGGCCGAGAAGTTCCTGTACTGAGCGGAGGTCCGCTCCCCTATTCAGCATGTGCGTCGCAAAGCTGTGTCGCAGCGTGTGCGGGCTCACCTCCGCACGTGCGGGCAGCAGCGTTGTCGCGTACTTATGGACGATCCGCTGCACGCTCCGGCTCGTGAGCGGCCCGCCCCTGTGGTTGAGGAAGACGTGCGTGACCTCGCTGTCTTCCGTAAGCTCCGACCGGACAGCGAGATACGCTCGTAACGCCCGGACCGCGGGCGACCCCAGCAACGCTAACCGCTCTTTCCGCCCTTTGCCGGATACCCTAATGGCGCCTGAGATAAGATCGACGCTGTCGAGGCGCACCGCCGCGAGCTCACCTGCACGCATGCCGGTCGAGTACAGCGTCTCGAGAATTGCCCGGTCGCGTTTTCCCAGAACGGTAGAATCGTCCGGCGCTTCGACCAACCGTTCGACGTCGGCCACATCGAGCACGTGCGGGAGCGGTCTGCTGAGCTTGCGTGACGACACGAGTTTTGCAGGGTTGCTCGCGCATACACCGCGGGCGTGGAGATACTTGAAAAAGCTGCGCAGGGCGGCAAGCTTTCTTGCGAGCGTCGGCGATGACGCCCCTTGCTGTTGGAGTCGCGCCAGGTACTCGCGAATGGTGTGTCTATCAACCTCTTGAAGTTGCGCTACGGCCCGCGCGCCGTTATCGGCACTTTCGCGCCCCTTAAGAAAACCGAGAAACTGCCTCAGGTCGCCCGCATAGGCGCGCAGCGTGTGCGAGGAGACGTTGCGGTCGCCCTCGAGATAACGCAGGAAGTCGCGGACAACGTCCATCACACCCCACCTTGCCGGTCTCGCGTCACGATCAGAGCGGTTCTTGAAACGTGCACTCTTTCCGGTGGCACTTCACCACCCGCTGACCGTTTTGCGCCTTCTCCACAACAAACGGCGCACCGCACTCCGGGCACGTCCTGGCTACCGGTTTGTCCCAGAGGGCGAACTTGCACGCAGGGTACCGGCTGCAGCTATAGAACTTTCTGCCTTTGCGTGTTCTTCGCTCGACCAGGTCCCCGTCACAACCCGGTTCCGGACATTTCACCCCGGTCTCCAGGGGCATCGTGAACTTACACTTCGGATAGTTCTCACACCCGTAAAACCTGCCGGTGGTGCCGTTTCTCAGGACCATCTTCCCGCCGCACTTCTCGCACACCTTCCCGGTAGGTTCGGCGACTGTCTTCTGCTCTGTACCGTTCGGCTCGATGGGCCGCGTGTTCTTACATTTCGGAAACCCGCTGCAGGCAAGGAATACCCCGTACCGGCCTGATTTGATCACCATCGGCTTGCCGCACTTCTCGCAGATCTCGTCGGTTGGTGCTCCCTCCCTCTTCAGGTTCACCATAGTATGTTCAGCTTCGGCCAGCATGTTCTCAAACTCGGTGTTGAACTCTCTGAGGAGCGTTTGCCAGTCGAGCTCGCCCTCTTCGATCTGGTCCAGCTCGCTCTCCATCTCGGCGGTGAAGCCGGCGTCCAGAATTTTCGGGAAACTCTCGACGAGCAGCTCGTTGACCATCTGGCCCAGTTCGGTCGGGGACAGTCGCGCCTTGCGTTTCAACACGTACTTACGCGTTTGAATCGTGTTGACGATGGTGGCATACGTGCTCGGCCGGCCGATGCCCTTTTCCTCCAACGCACGGATCAAGCTCGCCTCGCTGTATCGCGGCGGCGGTATCGTGAAATGTTGGTTCGGCGTGACCTCTACCGGTTCCACCTCTTCGTTCTCGTTTATCTCCGGGAGCACGTTATCTTCATCGGGTGTCTGACCGTTCTCGCTCTCCTCTTTATACAACACCATGAACCCCGGGAACGTTATTATCGAACCGGTCGCACGAAACACGAACTTGTCGGCGACGATATCCACCGTCGTCTTATCGAGCACCGCCGGCGACATCTGGCTTGCCAGGAACCGTTTCCATATCAGCGTATAGAGCGCGAGCTGATCGCGTGTGAGGAACTCCGCTACGCTCTCCGGCGTCCTGTAACACGATGTCGGCCGGATCGCCTCGTGGGCGTCCTGGACGTTCCTCTTATTCTTGAATATATTCGGCTTGCCGGGATAGAACCGTTTCCCGTGCTGTTCCACGATGAACGTTCGTGCCTCGTCTCGCGCCTCGTCGGAAATGCGCGTCGAATCGGTCCTCATATACGAGATAAGCGCGACGCTCCCTTCAGCCCCAAGCTCGATCCCTTCATAGAGCTGCTGTGCAAGCCGCATCGTCTTATGCGGGCCGAACCGGAGTTTTCGCGACGCTTCCTGCTGCATGGTGCTCGTCCGGAACGGCGCGTACGGTCTGCGCCGCGTCTCCTTCTTGACCACACTGGACACGATGTAGCGGTCGCCTTCAAGCTCCTTGAGCACCTGGTGTGCCTCACGCTCCGACCCTATCTGGATCTTCTCGCCGGCTATCGTCTCAAGCGACGCCGCGAAATCCTCCGCGCGCGGCGTCCTGAACACGGCGTCTATCGACCAGTACTCGACCGGGTCAAAATCGCGTATCTCCTTTTCCCGCTCGCAGATGAGCCTGACAGCCACCGACTGTACCCTCCCGGCGCTCAGCCCGGCTTGCACCTTCCGCCAGAGCATCGGGCTGATCTTATACCCGACGAGCCGGTCGAGCACACGGCGTGCCTGTTGTGCGTTCACCTTGTTGATATCGAGCGGTCCCGCTTCCTGGACAGCTTTTCGGATCGCCTTTTCGGTAATCTCGTTGAACACCATCCGTTCCACGTTACTATTCGCATCACGCACGGCTTGTTGAATATGCCAGCCGATGGCTTCCCCTTCGCGATCGAAATCCGACGCTATCAACACCCGGTTGCATTTCCCGGCGGACTTCTTAAGCTGATCGAGTACCTTCTTCTTGCCTTTGATGATCACGTATTCCGGCTCGATCCCGGCGGCGAACTTCACGCCAAGACGGTCAGGCGGCAGATCGCGCACATGACCGTTCGACGCTTTCACCACGTACCCGCGGCCGAGAAATTTGCTTATCGTTCGAGCCTTCGCCGGCGACTCGACAACTACAAGATCCTGGTCCATACTATCTCCATCCGCCTCACGGTCGCAACGGTTCTCATAGTGAAAAAACGAGAAGAACCTCTATGCGACATCTGTACGAAAAAAAGGCTGAATTCAGGCCCTGAGTGCCCCTCCTGCCGCACACCTTCCGAAAATATTGTATCCGCACTGTCAAGTACCTGTCAAGTTAACGGGCAATTTCGCGCCGTTTTCTCAGTATCCTCTGTCTACCGTCTACCGTCTGCCGTCTCCCATTCCCCGGTCTCTCCACTACCCTTCGGTATGGCGTTTATGGTATAGTTTCCTAAGAAAATGGGGACTGACACAAGCCCGGCCCGCCGCGGCGGGCTACTTCGGCGGAGTAGGCCGCAGCGAGGTACGAGCGGAAACGTGTCTGTACCCTTTTTCTAATGGTTCGGCGCTGCGGATGCGACGCTCGCAAGACCAAGAATAGACCCGCAGCACCATACCGGCATTTCGCCGCGAAGGACGAGCACTGTCTATGTACAAAACGCACGCTACGCGCATACGAGTCCGATCGTACGAAGTGGATGTCGAAGGTCACGTCAACAACGCGGTCTTCGTCCACTACCTCGAACACGGCCGCACCCGAGCTATGGAGGATTTCGGTATCCCGTTTCAAGCGTGGCTGGACAGAGGATTGTACATCGTGGTAACGCGACTCGATATGCGCATCCACACACCCGCTTTCATGGGGGACGAACTCGAAATACGAGTCACACCAACAGAACTGCAGCGGGTGAAAGGCACGTTTCATCAAGAGATCGTCAACCTCAGCCGCGCCAACAAAGCGGTCACGGCGACGGTCTACGGAGCAATCGTTGATCGGCAGGGTAAACCGGTCAGGATTCCGGAAGAGTTTCGGAAAGCGTTCATCGCCGAGTAACATGACCCTTACACGAAGTGAATTCCTGCTCGGTACGCGGACGCGAAGTCAAGGGGAGTAGAACGCTATGAGCGAAAAACACGACTGTGCAGGCTATTCGCGGCGACGTTTTCTCGGCGCTATGGCGTTGACCGGCGCGGGACTCGCAGCGAATATAACGGTGGGAGCGGAGAAGCGGTCATCGCTTCCGCAACCGGTCGGGAGGAGCAACGAAGTCATGAGACAGACATACGATGTCGTCGTTGTAGGAGGTGGACCGGGCGGGTTCTCAGCGGCGGTCGCCGCGGCGAAACAGGGCGCGCGTGTGCTGCTCGTGGAACGATACGGGTTCCTCGGTGGTATGGCGACCGTCGGGCTGGTGAACCCTTTCATGGGGTACAAGCTCCGCGGTAAACGGCTTACCTCTTCCGTGTTCAATGAGCTGCTCGACAAACTCGAGCGTGAAGGGGCGCTCGACGAGGGTGAACACGTATTCGACGACGAGGTGATGAAACTCGTTCTTGACGAGATGATGAAGCAGTACAACGTTGACCTGTTGCTTCACTCGTTCTTTTTCGCGGCAGATGTTGCGAAAGGGCGTATCGACCGCATCCGTACGGTCGGGAAATCGGGCGTGCTCGGCGTCAAAGGCAGAGTGTTCGTGGACTCCACCGGTGACGGCGATCTTGCCGCTTTAGCGGGCGCTCCCATCGAGAAGGGACGCGAGGAAGACGGTCTGTCCCAGCCGATGACGCTGTGCTTCCGTGTAGGCGGTGTCTCCGGCGAGCCGACCGCAGCCACGTTGCGGGACGAGCTCACGGACATTCTGCTCGAGGCCAAAGCCGCCGGCGAAGTGAACCAACCGCGCGAGAACGTGCTCATCTTCCCGACGCTGATACCCGGCGCGTACCATTTCAATACGACCAGAATTGTGCGGAAGGACGCCACCGATACTATCAGCATGACCGAGGCGGAACTCGAGGGCCGACGGCAGGTTCGAGAGCTTCTCGCGCTGTTCAGACAACGGTCGCCGCGGTTTGCACACGCCTACCTGATGAAGATTGCCGCCCAGACCGGCGTGCGCGAATCACGCAGGGTCATGGGAGAGTATGTGCTCGACGAAGCCGACGTTCTCGAGGCGCGGAAGCACGACGACGGTATCGCCCGCAGCACCTATTCTATAGACATCCACAACCCGACCGGTGAGGGGACTGTGATCAAGCACGTTCCCAAGGGTGACTATTACGAGATACCGTATCGATGCCTCGTGCCAAAGGCGGTTGACAACCTTCTGGTGGGGTCCCGCTGCATAAGCTCAACTCACGCGGCCCACTCCTCGTTGCGGATCATGCCCGTTGTCGCCGGAGTAGGCGAAGCTGCCGGCGCGGCCGCTGCCATGGCGGTCGCGGCGGGGACCACGCCGCGCGAGATCGACGGCGCGAAACTCAAGGAGCAGATTCTCGGCCGCGGCTAGTGGCTCGCGACATTCGCATTTGCGGCGAAGCGCCGCTCAGCGAAGTGCTGGTGCCAACAACCGCAGACATCTCCTCGTGGCTACGAATGCCGCCACCTCCCAGGCCCGGGGGGCGACAGAAATGTCTCCGCACAAGCCGTAGCCCGGCAACTCATTTGACCGGAATGCGTTTGAACGGAGCACCCGCGCTAGCGTGCTCTCAGCCTCCGAAGGAGGCGGCAGAATTTAGCCCAGGGCGACGCGAAGCGAGCCCTGGGTTCCCAACGTCCTATACCACAAGCCCCCGAACGGGGGCGACAGAAGTGTCTCGCGGCGGGGCAGTGCCACAACCTCCAAATCACCAAATCAAATGTCACGAGCCACTAGCTCTTCACGAAAACATGCACCCGTGGCCTAAAACTGTGCTATACTCGTCGTGGGAAGGTGTCCTGGACATCATAGTCGAGTCCTCTAGCGTCCAGAAATCAGAACAAGGGACTCATAAAATCCAGGAGAAGCTTCCGTTCTTCTTGTATCTTCGCAGCGGTGTCTGGAGTCTGTGAAAAGGGAGTGGCGAACCATGAGCAACTCACGAAGAAGTGTTTTTTGGTACCGGGTATGCGTCGCAGTAGCGGCGCTTCTGTGCGGCAGCACCGTGTATGCACAGACCCGTTTCGAACAGTGTCTGCCAGCGGAAACCATCGCCTACGTTTCGGCGAACGATCTCGCGGCCTACCGACAAAGTTTCCAGAAGACTGCACTGTACGATATCGGCCAGGAACCGTCCGTCAAACGGATGATCGGCTATATCAGAGAGCTTGTAGAGGAGAAGGTTCAGCAGGAACTCGGAACAACCACTGAAGGTCTCGGCGAGATATTCCACGGGCAGGTAATACTCGCGTTGACGGAACTCGATCTCGATGCGGAAAAGTTCGATGCGATTCTCGCGGCGGACATCGTGCCAGCCAAGGTGCCGAGGCTGAAAGAGCTGCTGGCTGCAATCGAAGTGAGACTCCGTGGGTCAATGCCTCTGGAACAGCCGGAGACTATTACACACAAGGGTTCCGAGATCGCGGTGTATAAGGTCGAGGATCTAACGATCTGCCACTGTTTGCCGACCGGCAGATTTGTGCTCAGCATCGGCAACTCAGCGGTTCAGACGATGAAGGCGTTTCTCGATAACCTGGTACGGCCCCCCCGCATGTCTCTTGCCCGCAGCGCAGAGTTTCAGCGGGTCTTTGGGAAGATAGGCAGAGGAAGCCACAGTTTCAGCTACTTCAATGTTGAGGCATCCTTCGATCGCATGACAGCCACGGATGACGGCAAGGAAGCTGCGAAGATGATCGACACGCTTGGTCTCGCCAGCCTGAAGGCGGCAGGCGTGAGCTCGACAATCGTCGGGAAAGGGTTCAAAGACGTCGCCTATGTCCACGCCCCGGGCGAACGACGCGGGATCATGAAGTTGATGACAGCGCGTACGGACATCCAGGATATGCTGCCATGTTTCCCGGAGGACGTCGCAGCATTATACGCGTTGAGCATAGATTTCCCCGGGTCGTGGCAGGAGTTCCAGCGTATTGTGCGAGAAATCGATCCGGATGAAGCCGAAGAAGTGGCCAAAGGTATTGCAGAGTTCGAGCAGCAGGTGGAATTGAGCGTCGAGAAGGATATTGTGGGAATGTTCGACGGTCGGATTGCCATAGGTACGGCAGGCGCACCGTTACCGTTCCCGCAGGTGCTGCTCGCCGCGAAACTCCGTAACGGTGCTCAGCCGGAACGGGTGATCGGGAGACTTTTGGCCGCGGCTCAGCAGCAGCCTACCGAGACCGAGTATGAGGGACACCGCATATTCACGATGATCATACCGGGCGCTCCTATCGCCCCGAGCTATACCGTTCACGGAGATTGTCTGCTGTTTGGTATAAGCCCGCCGTTACTCAAGTCAGCATTATCCCGGCTGTCAACGCCATCGCGGTCGGCAGCGGATGCCCCAAAGGTGAAGGAAGCGCTCGGGCAAGTCCCGAAGCCCGGCACGGCGTTCAGCTATTCCGACACTGCGGTCGGGTTTACCACCATGTACGTGTCGCTCATGCCGTTCTTGCAGGCGCAGCAGCATGTGATCCCGATCAATCTCGCTGAACTCCCGCCCGCTGAGGATATCGCCAAACACCTGTTTCCGGCAGCGTCCAGCAGCACGGTGGACAGGGAAGGGATGACCACCACGTCGTACGGGCCTTTCGGCGGCGCTTCACTGCTCGGCGCCGGTCCGAGTGGGCCGGCTGCTGCAGGGATCGCGGCGGCGATAATGTTGCCCTCGCTGGCCCGTTCGCGGGAAGCGGCTCGTCGGGCGTCTTGCGCCAATAACCTCAAGCAGATGGGGCTCGTATGTAAGATGTACGCCAGCGAGCACAAGGGGGCGTTCCCCACCATAGATGACAGACGAGGCAACCTCGCGCCTGAGGGCGACGAGATCTACCCAGAGTATATGGCCGATCCCAACATCCTCCGGTGCCCGTCGGACGCGGAAGCTCCCGAGCTCACATCGCCGTTCACGGCGGACGATGTTGATGACCGGAGCTATTTCTATCTCGGCTGGGTAGTACGAACCGAGGAAGAAGGGTTAGCACTGCTTGATGCGTACGAGAAGCTCGACCTCGCGCAACGGGAGGAGGATATCGAGCTTGGCGACGGCAAAGTCGTGCGCAGGCTCAATGAAGGAGTAGCACGATTTCTCATAACCGACATCAACAATCCGTTAGCCTCCGCACACCTCGAGGGCGAGATACCCGTGATGTGGGACCGGCTCGGACATCACGAGCCGGACGGCGGGAACGTGCTGTTCATGGACGGGCATGTCGAGTTCATACGATATCCCGGAAAGTTCCCCATGACCGAGAAGTTCATGCAACGGTTGGAGGAGATCTCGTCCCAGAAAGCGTCGATGTGATTCCGAGCGATACGTATCACGAGCGCCACCGGCGTGCTGCCTGCGTGGCCAGACCGCCGCTGTCAAGGGAGGAAAAAGTATGAGAGTGCACGTGCTGATCTGCTCCATAATCTGCGCGTTCCTGTTCTGCGGGTGCATTTTCGTCAAGCTGGAAGGTCGCCCGCCTTCTGTGATGCCGATCCATCGTGTCGCGGAAATGGAGGAGCGTGAGAGAGCACTCGACCGGCGAGCCGAAGAGCTCGAGCGGTGGGAACGCGAGATCGAGGAGCGGGAGAAAGAACTCGAGCAGCGCTGACGATACTCCGTCAGGCAGAATTAAGGCAAGAATTTCCTGTAGCCGCGAGCTACGGGGTCCTTTGTATTTGGGCGCGGAACCTCCATCCGAATCCACACTTCAGCGCGGTGCGCGATGCAAAACCCACGTTCCTGTCGCAACCCGCGACGACCGCCAGAGTTGATGGGGCACGAGATTCTTGCTATGATGATGACAACGTGCGCAAAAAAGGGGGGACAGCGAACACGCCCACCGGGCTCTCGACGGTCGGGGCGGCACGAGCTTCCCGCTCGTCTTCTGGGGGATCTATTTGGCTGCGAACCACGGCTCGACCAGCTTGGTGGAGGAGAAAAGAGAGATTCTTATGCCTCAAAAGAACGTGCCAAAAGCTACAGATGAGCTTTACGCTGAACGACTTCGCCGCTACGTTACCGCGTTGCGCAATGAGAAGCCGGACCGGATCCCGATCCGGCCGTTTGTCGCCGAGTTCACGGCGACGTACGCCGGCTATACGTGCCAGGAGGTCGCACACGACTATGAGAAGGCGTTTGCGGCCGTACGCACATGCGCGGCCGATTTTGACTGGGACGCGGTGGTCGCTAACATGGTATACGTATGGACCGGTTTGACCCAGGCTATCGGGCTTACCTATTACGGCGTCCCGGGAATTGACATACCACCGGAGTTCGCGTTCCAGTATCGCGAGCCGTCCGAAGAAAACGCGTTCATGAAGCCCGACGAGTATGACGAGCTTATCGACGACCCGACAGGATTTCTCTTCAACACCTGGCTGCCCCGGGTCTCGACGGCGGTGCGTGCGAGGGGCGAACCCACCTCGTACGAGAACAATCTGTCGTTTTTGAAGGGCGGGATGGCGATGCTGCAGTATTTCACCGCTTTCGGCCCGCAGATCGAACGGTTGCGAACGGAATCCGGTACGGTCTCGGCGATCGCGGGCATCCTTAAGGCCCCGTTCGACATCATCGCCGACAAGATGCGCGGGTACATCGGGCTGACCATGGATCTGTTCGAGCGGCCGGACAAGGTGCTCGCGGCATGCGAGGCGCTGATGCCGCACCTTGTGCATGTTGCCGCGTCCGGCGCCGATCCCGACAAGAACGTGCCGATCGGGTTCTGGATGCACCGGGGATGCGTGCCTTTCATCTCACCAGATCAATTCGAAAACATATATTGGCGGACACTGAAGCCCGTAGTGGAGGCACTCTGGGCTCAGGGACACCAGGTGCTGTTCTATGCCGAAGGTGACTGGAACGCGCACCTGCAACATTTCGCCGAGCTTCCCGACGGGAGTATCGTGTATCACGTGGACCGAGCAGACATCTTTGAGGTGCACAAGGTTCTCGGGCACAAATTCTGTATCAGCGGCGGCATCCCGAACTATCTGCTCACTGTCGGGACGCCGGACGAGGTGCGTGCGAGGTGCCGAGAGGTGATTGACGGCGTCGCCGGCGACGGCGGGTACATCATGGATGCCAGCGCTATTGTGCAGGATGATGCCAAAGTCGAGAATATCAAGGCGATGACCGACTTCACGCGGGAGTATGGCGTGTACAGTTCGAGCGGGTCACCGTCGAGCGACGATGCGCGGCCGGAGCCTGGTGGCACGGGCGAAGAAGAGCCTGTCCGCGCGATCGGAAAAAAGGACGCCAAGATCAGGCCGGGCGTGTGTATCCCGTGGGAGCAGAAGCTTCAAGAACTGCCGGAGATATCCGGTGACAAAGAGCTCGTACGCCGCGTGTGGGAAGAGATCGACGCACTGGCATACACCTACATCTGGCACGTGCTGCTCTCGTTCTAGCCGTGCCGGAAACGGCCGCCGGGAGACGGGCTCCGGTCACAAGCGGTTGTCAACAAGGAGCAACGGCCACGGGTGTGCGACAGTTTTGTATGTAGGGGAGGCCCTTGTCGAAGATCCGCCGTGGCGGGTGGCCTCCCGCGGGAGGGTACAAGACCCTCCCCTACGGCAGGCTGTGATATGAAAACCCACAAATATATCGCATGCCCGAGGGCCACTATCGGTTGAGCGAGGCTGCAATGAGGGGGGATACGACATGTCTGAAAAGCGAAAAGATCAAGATACTTCTGATAGCCGTCCGCGGATATCGCGTCGCAGCTTCGTAGCCGGCGCTGGTGCCGCTGCAGCGACCTTCATGGTGCTGGAGCAGCGCCGTGCGCGCAGCGTTGAAGCCAACTCCAAGATCGATCTGGGCATGATCGGGTGCGGCAGTCGCGGGTCGTGGATCGCCGGGCTGCTCCAGGAACACGGCGGATACAATATCGTGGCTGCTGCGGACTATTTTGAGGACAGGGTCGAGCGTTTCGGCAAGAAGTTCAACGTGGACTCGGCTCACCGTTATACCGGCCTGTCCTGTTACCGCAAGCTGCTGGAGCAGAAGATGGATGCGGTCGCGATCGAGAGTCCACCGTATTTCCATCCCGAGCAAGCTGCCGCTGCAGTGGACGCGGGACGACACGTGTTCCTTGCCAAACCGATTGCGGTTGATGTGCCGGGATGTCGGACCATCCTTGAGAGCGGCAAGAAAGCCGCCGCTGACAAGCTCTGTTTCCTCGTTGATTTCCAGACGCGCGCCAATCCCCTGTACTGCGAGGCGGTAAAGTCCGTCCACGACGGCGGTATCGGTCGCATTCTCAGCGGGGAGGCCGCGTACCAGACCGGTCGGCTCGGGACCAAAGGGAAACCGGGGACACCTGAAGGTCGGCTCCGCAACTGGGTGTTCGACATCGCGCTTTCCGGCGATATTATCGTCGAACAGAACATCCACGCGATCGATGTCGCTACCTGGATTCTCGATGCAAGTCCGGTTCGCGCATACGGCACCGGGGGAAGGACTGTACGCACTGACATAGGCGACTGCTGGGACCATTACGCCGCGATCTACTACTTCCCGAACGACGTGCCTGTTACGTTCAGCTCCAAGCAGTGCGGACTGGGGTACGACGATATTATGTGCCGCGTATACGGCAGCGAGGGCACAATCGACACACACTACGGCGGTCCCGTCAGCATTACCGGTAAGACACCATATGAAGGGGGCAACACAGGTAACCTCTACATGGAAGGTGCCGTGGTGAACATCGCCGATTTCTACGACAACGTCACGAACAGCAGATGGTCGAACCTCACCGTAGAGCCGAGCGTGCGCAGCAACCTGACCAGCATCCTGGGTCGAACCGCTGCATACCAGGGACGCGAGGTGACCTGGGACGACATGATGAACGCTAACGAGAAGATCGACGGAAAACTCGAGGGTCTGAAAGTATAGCGAGCGGATCAGAAGACGATTCGAGTTGGCTGTCAGCGGAACGGTACACCGGTTCCGGCCCAACTCGACAACCGTCGTTAGCTTTGTAGCTATGGAGGTATAACCGTGAATATCTCAGCATTAACCCGCCGCGAGATGATGTCAACCTCCGCCCGTGCCATTGCAGGGTTCGCATTGGCCGCCGTGGGTCGGTCCTCCCATGCCCTGCAGGACGATCAGTCCGGCCGCGGCTTTAAGATCGGCGTCTGTGACTGGTCGATCGGGAAGACGAGCGACCCGTCCGCGCTCGAGCTCGCCAAAGAGCTGGGGCTCGACGGCGTCCAGGTGAGTCTGGGCACTGTACGGAACGATATGCATCTGCGCAACCCGGATATCCAGAAAGCGTTCCTCGAGACCGCCAAGAAGCACGATATGGAGATCGCGTCGCTCGCCATCGGGGCTCTTAACAGCGTCCCATACAAGAGCGACCCACGCGCTGAACAGTGGGTTACCGACAGTATCGACGTCTGCGCGGCGCTCGGGCTCAAGGTTGTGCTCCTCGCGTTTTTCGATAGAGGCGACCTCCGGAACGATGAACAGGGTATCAACACCGTTGTCGAGCGACTCAAGCGCGTTGCGCCGAAAGCTGAGAGGGCGGGCGTGACTCTCGGCCTGGAAACCTGGTTGAGCGCCGAGCAGCACTTGGATATCATCGACCGCGTCGGGTCGCCCGCCGTCCAGGTCTACTATGATGTGGGCAACTCGCATCTGCGCGGCTACGATATCTACAGGGAGATTCGATCGCTCGGGCTCGAGCACATCTGCGAGTTTCACGCCAAGGATTACAACAACCTGTTCGGCCAGGGCAAGGTCGATTTCAAGGAAGTACGGCGCGCGATGGACGATATCGGCTACCGAGGATGGATACACATCGAGGGCGCCAAGCCGCTGGGGCTGAAGGAAAGTTACCTCCACGACGCGCAATACCTCCGGAGCATCTTCCCGCCCGTGGCGTAGAACGCATTATTGAGGGTCAAATTCAATCGAAGAGAGGCGCACGAAAGGTAGGGGGGCGTCTCGTCGAAGATGCGCTGTGGCGTGCCCGCCCTGGGCGGTTACCCTGCGGATCCACCACGACCATCCTTACGGAGTGGCGCTCCGTTTTGCTGGCGCACGTGCCAAAATGAGCTGTTGTTGGTGCGGCATGGGCATCTTGCCAGTGAAATGACGGGCGAGAAAAGCGGTTTCACGAAGCTGTTGCTGGCTGGAGTGCTGAGATGAAGATACTGTTTCTGGGTGCCGGGGGAGACATGGCGGCGTCCATGATCGACCTCATGAGGGCGGAGAATGAGCTAGGAGAGGTGACGCTTGCCGACCTCGACGGTGAGAAGGTCGCGGCACGGGCGCGTGAGGCCGGCAACAAGTTCTCGGGAATCGAGATTGACGTCACGCACCGTGAGCCGCTGGTCGAAATGATGAACGAGCACGATCTGGCGCTCAGTTACGTGGGACCGTTCTACCGGTTTGAGAAGCCGGTCGCGCAAGCGGCTATCGAGGCAGGAGTGCACTATATCTCCATTGCGGACGACTACGACGCCTATTTGCAGGTCGCGGAACTCGACGAAAAAGCCAAACAAGCGGGCGTGAAGATTCTCACCGGCTTCGGCAACTCGCCGGGGCTCACCCAGATTCTCGCCAGAAAGGGCTACATGGCGATGGACAACCCAAAGAGAATCGCTGTCAACTGGGCTGCGGGCTCGAACGAGCCGGTGGGCTCCGCGAACCTGCTCCACGTGCTCCATCTCATGTCCGGGAAGACTTTACAGTGGCGGGACGGGCACGACCAATACGTCCCATGCGGCGCAGACAGGAAAATGGTCGAGTTCCCGAACCCAATAGGCAGGATACCTACCTGGTACACGGGCCACGCGGAATCGGTGAGCATCCCCAGGAACCTGCCCGGGCTCGATTACGTGAGCGTGCACGGCGGCGTCGTGCCGCCGTTCGATTTCCAGTTCGTCGCGTTCCTCAGCAAGCTCGGACTCACAAGAACCCACCAGCGGCGAGAGCGACTCCTGAGGATGATGAAACCCTTCTTACCGTTGTTCCAGACCAGCAAATCTCCGGACAAATCCGTCGGCAGGGTCGAGATCTGGGGTACCGACCAAGGGAAGGACAAGTACGTCGTCTACACCTATGTTGGCCATATCGCGTTTATCACGTCATGTCCGTGTTTGCAGACCATCCTGTGGCTCAAGGAAGGGAAGTTCGACCACCTGCCTGGAGGGGTATATTCGGCGGAACGCCTGATAGAAAACCTGGATCCTTTCCTCAAGCAGCTCGAGGCTCGGGGCGTGGAAATAGCCTATTACGAATGACCGGCGCCGACGTGCCGCTCGAATCACACGAGTGCAGCGCCGACCGACTCTGCCCTGGCGATAAGCTCCGGGTCATTTCGTGCCGAGTCCTTGTCGTCTCCGGAACCGCAGTGCGTGATAAACTCCGTCGAACCAGCGCTCATCACCATTGCCACGAGGTTCAACCAGTCGAGCGTCTGCCGGTAGAGCTCCGGGTTTTCGTCTCCCTGCGACGTTACAAAAACGAACTTCTTCCCTGTCGGGAACGCGAAATACGGCGTCTTTTCGCCCGTCTCAGCGTTTGTTTCCTCGCCCATGAAGCAGTAGAAGCGATCGATGAGCGTTTTTAACTGGGCGCTCACGCGAAACCAGTAGATCGGACTTCCCAGAACAACGGCATCACACTCTTTCATCTGCTCGAGCAGCGGCGACAGGTCGTCCTGAACAGCGCACCGACCGGGGTCCTTCTTGCACG
>Ga0180433_10006656_pt1 | contig 15059 bp, 12 predicted proteins | sample SS_ome_8_FD_132980 | JGI IMG/M metagenome (GOLD analysis project Ga0180433, IMG submission 132980) | Hypersaline lake sediment archaeal communities from the Salton Sea, California, USA - SS_1_D_1 metaG | ecosystem: Environmental > Aquatic > Non-marine Saline and Alkaline > Hypersaline >... | reverse complement strand
TCGCTCTCCGGAATAAGCGTTTTTGCATGATAGGGCCCGGCGGGGCATCAGTCAAGGCTCGGGCCGTGGTAGAAAATATGGACGGTATGGACGGGGAAAAAGGTACCAGGACCCTTTTTTCGCCGCGAAAAAAGGGTCCTGGTACCTTTTTCCATTTCGTCCACTTGAAAACACTTGATCTGCCTTTCGGGTATTGCTACATTGATGACGGTGAAACTCCAATGTAACAGACGAAGCTTCCTCAAGGCTTCGATGGCGACCGGCCTACCGCCGGCGGTTTCGGCGATGGCGGCGGCTTGCCGTCTGTCCGGCAGGCCGTGGAAAATGCGGCTTTCGACAAGCTCCATTCACTTCATGGAGCTTCCTATCGAGCAGGCCTGCGAAAAGATAGCCTCGCTTGGCTACGAGGCCGTCGACATATGGTCCGCCCACGACAAGTGCCCGCACCTCGACGACGTCAAGGACCGCCTCGGTGCCGAAGGGCTAAGGCAGGTCCTGGCCAAGAACAACCTGAAGCTTTCGGCGTTCAGCGTCTATAAGGGCGGGTACGAGCGATACGCCGGCCTGCTCGGCGAGATGGGCGGCGGCGACGCCATACGCGGAAGCGCCCACAAACGCCCGCCGGAGGAGTTGACCAGGTGGATGAAGGCGTTCTTCGAGAGGATAAAGCCCCTGGTGGAGCTGGCCGAGAGGAACAATTCCCGCCTGGCGATCGAGAACCACGCCGGTGCGCTTCTGAACTCTCCGGATTCGTTCAAGGTCTTCACCGACATGAACCCCTCGAACCGGGTCGGCATCGCACTTGCGCCCTATCACCTCCAGTCCATCGGCGCCGACGTTAACGAAGTGATAAGAATCTGCGGCCGGCAGCTTTTCTTTTTCTACGCCTGGCAGAACTTTCCCGATTCGCAGCAGCTTCCCGGGATAGGCCCGACCGACATGGCGCCGTGGATAAGGGCTCTCGCCGGGGCCGACTACGCCGGGTACGTGAATCCCTTCATGCACGGCCACCCCGGAACTGAAGTAATGTATGCGAACCTTGAAAAGTCCCGCACCTACCTTCTCGAGTGCCACGGGAAGGCCGGCTGCGGAAGAGCAAAACGCGATACCTGACTAAACAGTAAGACAGAAGGAGACGGTCATGGGCACCAGAGACATTACCCGCAGGGATTTCCTCACGGATAGCGCCGCCGTAACAGCCGGCCTGGCGGCCGGTTTCGCGACTGCCGGATACGCCGTCGCAGGCTCGGCCGACGAGGCGGCGATAAGGAGGACCCGAAGCTACAACGGCGACATGGAATACCGCAGGCTCGGCAAGACCGGCCTTTGGGTTTCCGCGGTGTGCCTGGGCGGTCACTGGAAGCGGATGGATACTGTGGTCCCTGGCGTTTTCCGGGGAAAGGGCTGGCTGCAGGCCGACCTCAACAGCGACGGTTTCCGCAAAAACCGTCGCGACGTGGTGTCACGCTGCATCGAGCATGGAATAAACTACATTGACTCCTGCACGTGGGAGGAGTGCTACGCCTACAGCGAGGCCCTGCGGGGGCGGCGGGATGAGATGTTCCTCGGTTTTTCCTGGTACCAGGAGGAGATGAGGAACAAGCGTTTCCGCACGGCCGGAAGGCTCTTGAAGACGCTGGACAAGGGCATGCAGCTTTGCAGGCTCGAATACGTCGACGTCTGGCGGATAACGATGGACGCCGAGAGCAGCCGGCACACCAACGAGGAAGTGGACGAGATGATGAAGGCACTGGAAAAGGCCAGGCAGATGGGAAAGGTCCGCTTCACCGGTATTTCGTCTCACGACCGGCCGCACATAAAGTGCATGATAGAGTCGTACCCGGAGGTGCTCCAGGTCGCTGTGACCCCGTACACTGCCAAGAGCAAGGTCCTGCCGGCCGACAGTGTCTTCGAGGCGGCCAAAAAGTACGACGTGGGCATCTTCGGCATAAAGCCCTTCGCCGGTAACTCCCTCTTCCAGGGCGACAGCTCGCCCGGCAACCCGCACGCTGCCGAGGACGACCGCCTTGCCAGGCTGGCGCTTCGCTACATCTTGTGCAACCCGGCGATAACCGCCCCGATACCGGGGATGGTCAACACGCACCAGGTCGACAACGCCGCCAAGGCGGTGCGGGAACGCCGCCAGCTCGACAAGGCCGAGGCCAGACAGCTCGAGCAGGCCATGGACCGGGCCTGGGCCAACCTTCCGCGGCACTACCGGTTCCTGAAGGACTGGGAGTACGTGTGAGTAGCAGGTAAGAGGTAGAATGTAGCATGTAGAGGGAAAAAAGGTTCCTGACCCCTTTTTTTCTTCCTGAACTCTGAACTCTCTACTGCACTTCCGGAGCGGTGTATACTCCCGGGATATCAACGTTCGTTCCCGCTTCGGGAATGTCCTTTCCGAGGGCCCAGTAGATTCCGTTGACCAGGAGCCTGCGCATCGAGGAGGCCTCGAAATCGGCCGGATGGCCCAGCGTGGTAAAGAAAACAGGAGATTTCTTGTACGTCTTCGTCCATGCGACCGGGTTGGGTGTTCCGACCATGTTTCGCTTGGGGTGCCTTTGCTCGAAGGGGCCGCCGGTGTCGGTATCGGTGGCATAGCCGATCGCCGACGTCACGCAGTCGCCGTGAAGCGGTATGACGTTGTACAACCACGAGCGGACGTAGAACTCTTCTTCGACGCCGCGCATGGTGGGGTGGTCCGCCAGCACCTTCAGCACGCGGGTGCCGTACCTGCCGCCCTCGTGGCTGATCCACTTCTGGCCGAAGACGTCCCGCCCGAAGTCTTCATTGTAGTGCCGGTGTTCGTGGTCCTTGGGGTAGCGGAAGGCGTGGGTGCTCGTACGAAGGCCCACTATGGGCCGGCCGCTGTTGACGTAGTCAAGTATCATCTTGATCTGCTCGTCAGGCAGGGCCCGGAATCTAAGAAAGAACACCGCCAGGTCGGCCTTCTTGAGGATCTCGAGGCCGGGGATGTTCTTCTGGTACTTGGGGTTGCGCTTCCCGCCGGGTTCGGTGGCGTAGAGTACACTCGTACGCATCTCGTGGTGGGCCTCGAGCACGTTTGCGATCATCGGCATGGAGACCTCCGAGCGGTACTCATCATCGCCTGTGACGAACACCACGTGCGTTTTTTTGCCTCCCAACCGAAACGGCACGGCGGCGGCTGACGCCAGCGAGCCTGACTGCGACTTTGCAGTTCCCAAGGCCGCGGCAAGGCCGGCGGCGCCTGCGGAACCGATGAATTTCCTTCTCGACAGGTCGTTTTTCATTTTGAATTCTCCCTTATACTGTAAATTACCGCGAGAAGTTGCGGGCCAAAAGATCCGCTGCCCGGGGGCAGTTCTCTACCGCCCAAACGGTGAAGATCGCCGACATCAAGGAGTCTCCGCCGGTGATCGCCTCATAATGGTCGTTGTTGCTGCTGGCCTTCGGAAGCGGGCAGGATTCATCGAAAAATATTTCGATGGCGGCATCCGCCAGACGCTGAGCCTCGTCGAGATAGCGGCCTTCGCCGGTTATTGTGTAGGCGGCCGTCATCAGCGACACGGTGCTTGCGACCGCGCCCGGGTAAAGAGATAAATCGCCGCCTTTCGGAGGCATGGTTCCGATATATCTTTCGGCCGAGCCCAGGACCAGGTTGCGTAGGCGGTCGTCTTTCGTCTGCCGGTATCGCTGGTAAATTGCCATCGCCAAGGGGGCCTCGGGCACCACGCCGTACGCCATCGACCAGGGGGTGGTGCGGTGACGGGCCTTCTCGTGTCTTTTTAGGCCGCCAACGTCAAGCATATCGGCGTCGAGGCTGTGGACTAGACCGGCCCCTGCGGGCGAAACGTCGTGGGGTATTTTTAGAAATATTTCGTCGATTTTCGCGGTGCTTCGGCGCATCTTCTCAGCCAGCTCCGGCGGAACCAGCTTCGCTGAGTCCCAGAGGTCTATCGCCAGCGACAGGTTGCTCGGCGGCCAAGCCACCGAGGGTTGGCAGGAGCAGCAGGGTATAATCCCGGTTTTCGGGTTGCGCGTCGATTCGAAATAATCCAGTACCGTTTCTATTGCTATCAGGAAGACCTCGTCGGGAGTTCTCGCGTAGGCGTTGGCCCAGGTTGCGATGTAGAACCCGCCGTGGCGGGGGAAGTTGGCGCCCTTGTCGGTGCGATGGCGTATGTATCCTGCGTGGCGGGAGAAGTCTCCGCTGTAGTCTGCTATCTGGTGGTTCCACAGGCCCCTGGCGAATCGCTCGCAGGCCAGTGGCGCAAGGTCGAAGCTTCGGTCCCACAGCGTCCACGGTCCGAAGAACTCGTGGTTATCGCCCCGGCGGAATATCACCGACTCCCGATAGAAGCACCAGCCCATGTGCTCTCCCCAGGCCATAAGGCCCGTGGCCGGGCTCTGGCAGTTCTCGAAGAACCACTTCAATATGCGGTCCGCCTCCTGTGCGTAGTATTCATCGCCCGTTACCTCGCTTAGGGCGTAGAGGATCTGGTAGAGGTTCTGGTCGTGCTGGGGGTTTGCCCCGGTAAGGACCCTGTCGCCCGGCCGCTGGCCCTCGATCTGTACGAAGCTGTGCATCAGGGACAGTGTCCTGCGGTCCAAGGCGGCCGCAACAAGAGGGCAGTGGTGCTTGCCGTAGGTATCGCGGCCGTTTTCGAGCAGGCAGTCGGCGTAGTCGAGGACCATTTTGAAAAGCGGCGATTCCTCGGTCAAACGCACCTTCGTGACGGCTGGGGATTCGCCCGGCTTTCCACACATCGCAACACGGGCGGGCGGACTTGGAGATTCGGTCGCGGCCGGTTCTTCTGACAGGCCGAACCGCACCTCGGAGAGGCCGGCCAGGTCCTCGCCGTAGGTATCCAAAACGGTTATTTTGACCATTTTCGCAGTGGTGCCGCCGAAGTCGATCTCGCTGTTGTGCGTGTAGGATGAGGTTGCGTCTGCCCTGGCCAGCTCGAATTCACCGAGTTCCTGCCATTGGCCGCCGTCGATGGAATGCTCGATCCGGCACCGCCTTATCCCGCGGCCAGTCAGATCTTTGGGGTCGGCGCCGGGCGTGATCTGGTTGAAGTTCCAGACCTTCATCACGCCCAGGCTGTAGGGCCTGTCGAATTCATAAAGTATCCAGGTTTTGTCCGTGACCCAGCCGCCGAGCCACATTGTTCCCTCCGGTTTGAGTGGGCAGTGTGGACCGGTTTTGCTTATCAGGTTTGTGTGCCGGTCCTCAGTGAGGCCCGAACCATCGCAGGAATAGCGCGGCTCGAGATAACAGTTGATCGACGACGCCGTTGCGGTTATCGACTCGGGCCGTATGAACCCGGCGGACGGGCCGGGCAATGTTTTTTCGCCCGCCGCCTGCTTGGCTATACGCACGGTGTGACCGCCACCGCCGGCGGGCAGCTTGATGTTGAGCGTGACAAGTTCCGGGTTGCCGTAGAAAAGACCGCTGCCGAGGAACCAGCCCTCCGCCGCGGAGTCGAAGTCCGCCTTGCCGGCGAGCTTTTGGAGCTTGCGGCCGCCGGCGGTTACTTCCGCCGTTTCGCTGTCGAGGTGGACGACGAGCTCATAGGAGATCTCGGCCGGGTCGATTGTTATCTCAATCGCCTCTTCATCCTCGGCGCAGACCAGGACGGTCTTTCTCGTGGCGCTCTTAACGGTCTCGCGGTCGAGTACTTCCCAGCGGGAACTTGTCCCCTCAGCCGGCCAGACGTCGAGAGTGACCGGCTCGGGCTTGTTCTCGTAGATGTAGCTCATCTCCGGCATCATGGGAATCACGGCGCCGGCCTTTACGAAAAGCGGAAGGCCGTCGCGGCCGTACAGGGGCGCCGCGACAGTGACGGTGCGGCCGCCCTTATACTTTCGGCCGGTCCAGTAGTGGAACCAGTTGCCTTCCGGAAGATACACGCTGCGGCTGTCGGCTTTCTCCAGGACCGGCGCCGCCAGAAGCTGTCTTCCGATAAGGAAAGTGTAGCCCTTGTCGTAGGTGACGGTGTCTTCGGTGTAGTCGAACGCGATAGGCGCCAGTATCGGTCTTCCGGTTTCGGCGGCCTCTATCGCCGCCGAGTAGATGTACGGCACCAGCCTGTAGCGGAATTTGAGATAGTAGCGGTAGAGATCCTGCTGGCGTTCGGTCAGCTGCCAGGGCAGCATCGCGCCTTGGTCGCCGGTTCCGTGAGCCCGGCAGATCGGTACTACGGGCACCAGGTTTATCATCCGGCGGATGACGTTCTGTTCCGAAAGTGGGTTTTCGCCTTTGAAGCCGCCCAGTTCCACCAAGAGGAACGGGTACAGCGAGAGGCTTCCGTTGCGCAGCCAATTGAGGTCGTCGGTGATGTACTCCAATCCGTGCGGTACGTCACCGGCGAATGGTATTATATAGCGGTGTCCGCCTATGGGGCCGCCGCGGCTTATGACCGGCCGGCCGTGGAAGCCCTCGCTTTCCATTCCCTCGACGACGTTCTTCGCCCACAGTGAGCCGAACAGCTCGTGTGACTCGTAGCCGTTGGCAAACGCCTGCATCGCCGAGTACTTCGTGAAACGCTCGGAATTGTCCTGCCACCAGAAGGCGTTACCGTCCTTGAGCCTGGGCAGGTGCAGCGACCAGTATTCCGCACAGATCGCCGGGACCGTCGGGTCGTACCTTTTCCAGTCGAACAGGTCCACGAAAAGGGCGGTGCTAAGGCCGGTCTTGAATCCTGTCTTATCCAGCTCGGCGTACATCGCCGCCGGGTCCGGATATAGCTCGGTCCATTGGAAGTCCTTCTTCATGCCCTGCATGTCGATGATTATCACGTCGCACGGCCAGTCTCCAGCGCGGTACCTGCGGGCCACATTGACTATGTCTTTCTGCGCCCAGTCGCAGCACTTGCACTGTATGTGGCCGAAGAACCATTTTTCGGGCAGCATGGGCGGGCCGACTATTTTGATGTACCTCTTCAGCACGTCCTCGAATTTGGGCCCGAGCATAATGTAGTAGTCCATGTCCCAGCCTTCCATGCCGCCGCTGGTGGCCCAGAAGCGGTATTCGCCGAGTGTGGTTCCCATCTCAAGCGTGGCGTCGTCGTCGAGGTTGTTGAAGAATATCCCGTAGCCGTTGGTGCTATAGAAGAATGGAACAGGGAACCCGCCGCAGGGCGGCTTCCTTTCCATCTCGGTCGCGTAGCATGTCATCTTGCGGCCCCGCATGTCAATCGGGTTGTTGTAGGCGCCGAAACCGAAGAAGTGCTCGTCGTCGGGCAGGTGCATGGTTTCGTAGACTTTCGAGGCCTCGTGGCCGAGCCCGGCGTTGACAACGCCTTCCTTTTCCATGACCAGCCGGCGGCCGTTCTTGTCGTAAAAGGCCAGCTTGAAGGGCTGCTTTCTGACCTTGACCGAGAATTCGCCCGCCCGAATGTTGTAGACCGTGCCCTCAAGGTCATAGTCGAAACCCTCTGAAATTCCGTAGGGAACACCCGGCCACGAGTAACGAACCACCATGTACGGGCCGTTTTCGTTCTCGTGCAGGGTGTCGGCGGGAAACCTGCCGTCCGGCGCCATGTGCACGCGTATGATGCCTTCATCGAGAAAACTCAGCCGTACGCTGCCGTTCTCGCAGCGGAAGGTTACGTTGTGGTCGTTTTGTTCGTGCGACAAGACGTCGCCCATCATCGTATAAGCCGCGGCGTTTGCCGTAAAGGCGCCGAGCAGGACGGTGACTGCGAGGGAAAGGGTGGTGGGGCCGCGAAGGCTCAAAATAAACATCTGTTTCTCCTTTTTGCAATAGGTGGGTGCACCCTCGACAATAAGCGGAATAATAGCAGCAAGGGGCGGTCAGAGCAAGGCTGTGAAAAAAAGGGAGCAGAAATCTTTTTCGCAAAAAAGGTTCCTGCCCTTTTTTTACAGCAACTTTCCTGTTTTCTTGTCCCAGCGGCAGGTGCGGTAGTTGAGCACGTGCTCGCCGTGGCAGCTTGTGCACTTTGGCCTTTCAGACCCGGGTGCGGCAAGAAGCTTCGCGTGGGGCTCTATGTCGATTTTGGCGGCCGGGTGACAGTCCATGCAGAAGGGCACGATGTCCTCCTCGGCGAACATCCTGTCCGGCGGCGTTATGTTGCCCTCGTCGCTGCAGTGCGCGTCCGACGGGCCGTGGCAGTGTTCGCAGCTTACGAAGTTCCTGGCGTGCGTTACGGCCAGTTCTTCGCTCTGGTAGTTCATGTGGCAGACGTGGCAGCGGCTGTTGTCGGCGGACGGTCCTTCGTATGCGTTTTCCGGCTTCTCGAGAAGCAGCAGCGGCTCTTCCCCTTCGCTCGCCGGCTGTTCGTCGGGCGCCTGCTGTCCGGTGACCGCCGGGGGCTCGGCCGACGAAGCCGGTTGGGTAAAGGCGGTTTGGCAGGCCTGCCGCAGGGCGGTTTCCGTCGCTGGTTCGACTGGTTTGTTACGGCATGAGAACACCGCGGTTGGCAAGACCGCCGCCGCAAGTACCAGGGCTGGATGCCTTAAACTACGCAAACCCACTGTTACCTCCTGTAGTATGTAGTATGTAGTATGTAGAGTGACTACCTCCTACTTCCTACTTCCTACTTCCTACTTCCTACCTCCTACCTCCTTGCCAGTATTCCCATCAAAGTTGTGAAGTGTAGTGATTTTGTTCCAATCTGTCAATCGCCGCAAAAAGTCTTTGCCGCGGGTGGATGTTCGATTGTATACTTGTCCGAGTCGCGAACGGATTTGCCGGAAAGGGATATGGCGGAAAAGGTTCCCAAGGTAGTAGTGATCGGCGGCGCCTATGTGGATATGGCCGTAAGGTGCGGCAGCATTCCCGCCAGCGGCATGAGCGTCGCCGGCTCGGAGCTTGCGTACATGGTGGCTGGCCCGGGGCCCAGCCAGGCCGCCGCCGCGGCCCTCTGCGGCTGCGGGGTTCATCTGGTCAGCATGATAGGCGGCGACCCCTTCGGCCCGATGGTTAAGGCCAGCCTTGCCGAACTGGGGATCAACACCGATTTTATCCACATTGCCGAGGCGAAGAATACAGGCATTGTCGTGACCTTCGTCAACGCCGCGGGCGAAAACGCCAGTTGTGTCTACAGCGGCGCAGCCACAGCGCTGAACGCCCGGGACATAGAGGCGGCCGAGAAGGTAATTTCAGAAGCCGATGTCTGCCTTATCCACGGACGGTTGCCGGAGGATGCCATAGTGGCGGCGATTCGCAGCGCCAAGCTCCATGGCGTGATGCTCATTCTGAATCCGGCCAGGCCGCTGGCGCCGCCGGGGCTCAAGGAAGAAAGTCTGCCGGTCGAATATTTCAACGCTGATATTCTCATTCCCAACCTTTATGAAGCCGCGGATATAACCGAAACGTCTGATGCCGGCGGCCATAAGGCCAAGCTTATTGGTTCGGAACTGGTGGCTCGCGGGGTTGGCGCGGCCGTAATAACGATGGGAAAGAGGGGATGCATGGTCGTCGATCGGGGCGGGGCCGATCACATTCCGGCCTTCGAGGTGGATCTTGTCGATCAGGCCGGCCGCGGTGACGCCTTTGCGGGCGCCATGGCGGCCTGTTGCGGCGTTCGGGACGATCTGCGGGCCGCGGCCAGGTTCGCGTCGGCGGCCGCGGCTCTTGCCTGCACCAAATTTGGCTCGATCGAGTCGATGCCCACCAAGGCCGAGATAATAGAGCTGCTTCAGAGAAGCGAATAGAGGAGGCTGCTCCAGCGGCCTTTTTCGCTGTAAAAGGCCGCTGGAGCAGCCTCCTCTATTAAAATCCAGAATCGGTCCGGCGATTAGGTTTCGGCTGAGCCTCCCCGAGCCCTTCGACTTGGCTCGATGTAAACTGCGCCGAAGGCCTCGGCAGCAGGCTCCGGCTGCTATTCCAGCTTCTGGATTCTGGATTCTCTGTTGCTTGTGCTTCCCAAGCCCGGTGCGGCCTTAGAATTCCACCTTCGGCACCTCGGTCTTCGCCCGCTCGGTCGCCTCGAAATAGTCGACGGGTTCTACGCCGGCCCGCCTGCAGAAGAACGATCCGAAGAACTGCCGCGTATAGGCGTTGAGCTGGCGGGCGGCGTCGTTGTACCGGGTTCTGGCTACGGCTATTCGGTTCTCGGTGCCCTCTATGGCATCCTGCAGGGATTGGAAGTTTTCGCTGGCTCTCAATTGGGGGTATCTCTCAACGAGGACCATCAGCCTCGAAAGCAGACCGCCCATTTCGTTGGACGCGGCGATTTTGCCCGACCTGGTCTCGGCCTGGAAATACTTTTCGCGGCTTGCGGCTATGTTCTCGAACAGTTCCTTCTCGTGCGAGGCATAGCCTTTGACTGTTTCGACGAGATTGGGCACCAGGTCGAGGCGCCGCTGGAGGGCGGCGTCGATATCCGCCCAGGCCTTGTCCGCCTGGGCCTTGTAGTTGACCGCTCTGTTATAGCCCCCCACGTACCAGCCGAATAAGCCGATGCCGGCGATTAGCGCGACGACCATAACCGCCAGGATCGCCGCCCAGGCCTTACCGGAGTTTTTCATTGTCCTGTCTCCTTTATGGTCTTACCAGCTTCCACTTGCCCCGCCCCCGCCGAAGCCTCCGCCCATTCCTCCTCCGAATCCTCCGAATCCTCCTCCGAATCCTCCGCCGCCGTAGGAGCCGCTCCTTCCATAACCTCCGTACCCGCCGAATCCGCCGAGCATGAAGGGCAGAAACAGCCAAAGCCCCATTCCGCGACCCATCGCCCCGAAGATCAGCAGCAGGAAAAACAACAAAGGCAGAAGCGCGCAGCATGGAAGCCCGGTTCTTCGTGCCGCCGGCGCAGCCGGCGAACCTGCGCCGGACCGGCCGGTAAGCTGTACTTCGTAGGCCGCGGCGATTTTCTGAGCAACGGCCGCGTTGGCTTCGTAAATGCCGCGGCCGTAGTCGCCCTGTCTCAGCAGCGGCTTGAGAATCTGCCGGCCTATCCTGCCGCAGTACTGGTCCGGCACGATGTGCTCGAGGCCGTATCCGACCTCGAAACGATATTGCCGGTCCTGAGAGGCTAAAACGAACAGTACTCCGTTGTCCTTTTCCTTTTGTCCCAGTTTCCACTTTTCGGCGAGTTCGATGGCGAACTGCTCTATCGGCAGCGGCGAGGTTGTCGGTACGGTAAGCACGATGTACTGCGCGGTGGTTTTCCGTTCCAGTTCCGCCAGCAACGTGTTAAGCGATTCTCTGTTGGCCGCGTCCATTACATCGGCGCGATCCTCGACGAAACGGGCCGGTCGCGGCAGATCGACCGCCGCGAACACCGGGGACGCGGCGGCGAACAGTGTGGCTATTATCACCGTTTTTTTGATTATCACAGTTTTATTTGTATGGACACGGATGGAAACATCAGGATACTCGTGGGCATTGTGCGCGATCCGTCCAGCTACTCCAGTTTGTCCACGACCTCGGCGAGAGAGTCGACGGTTTTGTAGATCGACCTTAGGGCTTTGTCCATCAACTCCTTATCGATCCGGACCTTTGCAACCCGCCACATATTGGCGGCCATCAGCATGTCGGGATCGAACGAGAAGACGCCGGCGGCTTTGGCTATGACGTCCTCGACCAGTATCGGCCGCGGATGGTCCTTGAGCCAGAGCATCGCCCGCAGAAGCGGAATAAGGCTGTGGGCGGCGGCCGCAACTACCTCCCGGACCAGCCTTGTGTGGCCTGCCGCGGCGATATAGCCCTGTCGCAACCGCACCAGCGATGCCTTCAGCTCCCGCTCGCATTGCAGCCTTACGTGGGTCTTTTCAAAGATCAGGTCCGCGAAGGGGTCCGCACCGAAAATTGTCTTGTGGTTCAGCTGCAGATCCAGAAGCTCGATACAGAACACGTCCCGGGAACGCTCGATGTATCGCCTGGACATGATCAGCGGAGCGGCGATTGGCTTGCCGCGCATCGTCCGGCCCATGCCGGCTATCTGCTTTGCGGCCTCGAGCGGCCGATCCCGCACCACCAGAACCGTATTGATGTCGCTGCGGCCCTCGACGTAGTCCTCGGTCAGGCTGCTTCCCACGACGGTTATGCTCTCGAGATTGCCGCCCAGGGTCTCGGTTAGCTTGCCGGAGAAATCCTGCACCGGCTGCCGGATGACCTTGGGCAGGGCATTCACTTTGATCTTATCACTATGTTCAGGCATGGTTCATTCCTGAAAGGTTTCGGCGGGCAGTTTAATGGATTGATGATGCCCGCACAAGAAAGGATTTACAGGGTTTATCGGTCGGTCCCATAAAAATGTAAAGTTTTTCCTTTCGTCACGCCGAAAAAGTAAGCAGGCAGCAGGTCTGCCCGTGCTGCGGCAAAGACTTTTCGCGGCAGAAAAAAGGTCAAAGCCCTGTTTGCGGCAATGGGAGTGACACCGTGAGAACCATAGCGGTGGTCAATCAAAAGGGTGGCTGCGGAAAGACCACCGTGGCGATAAATCTTGCCAGCGCGCTGGCCAGGCGCGGCCACAAAAGCCTCATCGTCGACCTCGACCCCCAGTCCCACTGCGCGGTCGGTCTGGCCGTGCCGGAGGAACAGATCGAACAGAGCATTTACGATGTGCTCGTAAGCAACAGCCGCGGCGAACATCTCAGGATAATGGAGATACTCTGGCAGATCGGCGACGGCCTGGAACTTGCTCCGGCCAGCATAGACCTTTCGGCCTACGACCAGCAGACCGGCGGGCTGCCCGAACGGGAGCTTTGCCTCAAGAAAGTACTCCGGCAGGTCACTGACAGATATGAATTCGCGATAATTGACTGTCCGCCGGCGGTGGGGCTTTTGACCGCCAGCGCTCTCCGCGCTGCCGGCGAGGCCATAGTGCCCGTTGAAACCGGGTATTTCGCCCTTCACGGCCTCAGCAAGCAGCTTGAGACGATCAGCATTCTGTGCGAGCGGTTCAAGCAGCAGATCGAGGTGCGGGTCCTGGCCAGCATGTATGATATCCGAACGAAGATGGCCCGTGAGATATTGTCCGAGCTTCGAAGCCACTTCGCGGAAAAGATGTTCAGTGCTGTAATTCATTTCAATACCAAGATCAGGGAGGCCGCCAGCCTCGGCCAGCCTATCGACGAATACGATCCGGCAAGCATCGGTTGCCGTGATTTCCATGCACTGGCGGCCGAGGTGGTCGATAACGGCAGCCGTAAGCCCGGGGATCGCTTCGCCGATTCGCTCGCCGGCAGGTTGGAATCGATAAGCGCATCGGCGGATGAGCTGAAGCGGTCGATAAGCCCTGCCGCAACCGGCGATTCAAACGCCGGTGAAGATACGGAAGCCAAGCTAGCCAATTACTATGGGGTAAGCCAGATGGACGGTGCGGTGGTTTTCCTCAGCTTGTATCCCCGCGCGTCACAAGTCGCGATTGCCGGTGACTTCAACGACTGGCAGCCCGCCAAGACCCCCATGCAGAAAATCGGGCAAACCGGTCTTTGGCAGGCCAAGCTCAGCCTCCCGGCCGGGAGGTACCGCTACCGGCTGGTGGTCGACGGCAAGTGGCAGCAGGATCCGTACAATGAGATCAGCGAGCCGAACGTGTTCGGCGATTTGAACAGCGTCCTCGAGGTGAAGTAAAAAAAAGTTCCTGACCCCTTTTTTTACTTCTTTTCCTGTGCCTTCCTGAAGTCCGCCAGCCTGGAGGCCAGTTTCTCGTCGGAAAGGGCCAGTATCTGAACGGCCAGTACCGCGGCGTTTTTGGCGCCGGCACTGCCGATTGACACCGTGGCCACCGGTACGCCGCCGGGCATCTGTACGGTGCTGAGCAGGGCATCGATTCCCCCGAGGCCTTGTGAGGCGGCCAGTGGCACGCCGATGACCGGCAGGCTGGTCCGGGCCGCGATGGCGCCGGCCAGATGTGCCGCCATGCCGGCCGCTGCGATAATTATCTTAATCCCTTGCCCGGCGGCGGTCTCGGCAAATTCGGCGGCGACCCGGGGGGTTCGATGGGCGCTGATTACGTGAACGACCGGCTCGATGTCGAAATACTTCAAAGTATCGACGCAGGCCCGCATCGTTTCGCGATCGCTCTGCGAGCCCATCACAACCGCCACCGGTGTTTTCTCGTTTGCAGCCATTTGCGTTGCTCCTTGGGCGAAGTATAATGGCTTTGTAACTCTAATGCAACCGGCAAGGGGGCGGATATGAAAGTGAGAAGGCCCATCGTGGCGGGACGTTTTTATCCCGGCGACAGGTATTCCTGCGAGGCGGAAATCCGCGACTGCCTGCGAAGGCCGCTGCCGGAGGGTTTGCCGGAGACCATAGCCGCCGGCATCGTGCCTCATGCCGGGTGGTTCTTCAGCGGGGCCACGGCGGGGCTGGTTTTTGCGGCGGTCGAGCGGCGGAACAAGGCGGTCGATACATTCGTGATATTCGGCGCCGCTCACGGATACTTCGGCCGGCTGCCGTCCGTGTACGCCGACGGCGCGTGGTCGACGCCGCTTGGCGATATCGCCGTCGACGAGGACCTGGCGGCACTGTTGGTGGATTCAGGAGCCGCTGTCGCCGACAGGTCCGCCCATGATGCGGAGCACAGCATAGAGGTGCAGGTTCCGTTTGTGCAGCATCTTTTCAGCCACGCGAAGATCGTGCCGGTGGTGGTCGCATGCAATGAACAGGCGGTGGCGCTGGGCCGCGCCGCCGGTGAAATAATAGCCGCCGGCGAAAAGAAAGTGTTGTGCATCGGCTCGACCGACCTTACCCACTACGGTCCGGGATACGGGTTTACACCGATGGGTACCGGCCGCGACGCCTTCAAGTGGGCGGCGGAGGTGAGCGACGGGCGGTTTATCGATCTGGCCCTGAAGATGCGGGAAAGCGAACTGCCGTCCGCCGCCGCGGCCGATTCCAGCGCCTGCGGCGGCGGGGCGGCCGCCGCGGCGGTAGCGGCGGCAAAATCACAGGGTCGAACCGCTGGCGTTCTGCTGGAACATACCGACAGCAACCGGATCATGAGGCGGAAGACCGGAACCGAAAGCGCCGACAGCGTCGGCTACGCGGCGATTGTGTTTTGATGGATCGAAGGTGTCAGGTATCTTTTTTCGCCGCGAAAAAAGATACCTGACACCTTCGATAAAGTAGGCCCGATCGCTAATGGAGAATCCAGAAT
>Ga0180433_10006654_pt1 | contig 15060 bp, 19 predicted proteins | sample SS_ome_8_FD_132980 | JGI IMG/M metagenome (GOLD analysis project Ga0180433, IMG submission 132980) | Hypersaline lake sediment archaeal communities from the Salton Sea, California, USA - SS_1_D_1 metaG | ecosystem: Environmental > Aquatic > Non-marine Saline and Alkaline > Hypersaline >... | reverse complement strand
CATACTGCCTCGGCGACTGTTTCTGCCAGAACCAACATGGCACTGCTGGCAGCACGAAATCTTCTGGCCATGCTGAATGGCGAACGGCCACCCACGTGTCTCAACCCGGAGATATACGGGTAGGGATGCTAATGGGGCATTGACCTCAGGGCGTCTTTAAAAAAGTATCCTTCTGTGCCTAGTTGTGACCGGATCTGTCACACCTGTTCGGTATAATGAAGTATCAAAAAAGGCGTGATGAGGGTGAATGAGGCCCTGGATAAGGGTCTGATGGAAGTCGCTGAGGTGGAGAAGGTAGATAGAAAGGAGGGATCATGAGCGCACAAGTCATCGCCTATAAGACCAAGACGGTTCGGCCCGTGATTGACTGGGACTGGATGCGTTGCGAGGTAGAGCCAGAATCCACGGAAATCGCGGTCCTTGGAACCATCGCTGCTGGCCAGCCCATGGAGGCCCTCCCTTACCCCCAGACCCTATCCATCCCCAAGGACATGGTGGGGCGATTTGAGACCTATGCTCTTCGGGTTGAGGGCAATTCCATGGTGGATGAAAACATCCAGGACGGGGATTACATCATCATAGAAGCCAGGGAGACGGCTGAAAATGGCCAAACTGTGGTGGCCATGATCAATCAAGAGGAGGTCACGCTGAAAAAACTCTATATCGAACCGGACCACATCCGCCTGCAACCGGCCAATGCCAGGATGAAGCCCATCATCTTACACAACCATGAGGTCAGGGTCATGGGCGTGGTGTGTGCGGTGATCCGCAAATACAGGTATCACTGATGGGACGGGAAGGTGCACCGACGGGCAAGAGGCAGGCCCAGCTTTGGGATCGCAGATTCGTCCGACGAAATGTGAGAGTTAAGCGTCGAAGAGAGGGATTTCGTTGTCTAGGAATACCCAATGGGTGTATCGTTTAGTTCCTTGAATCAGGAACCATGAAAGATTAGGTATGGGACGCCAAAGATAGTCATAATTAATTCCATTAAACCACCAGCTCTGCTGGTGCGAACCTAATAGGCTCTGCCGGCCAGGCGTTTCAGTGGAGTCAATAAATTCGAAATCCGAATATCTAAATCCGAAACAAATCCGAAATTCAAATATTCAAAAGGCTCAAACATGATAAAAATATTGCTCTCAGGATAGTGTTCATCATGAAAATGTTTTGGTCATTTGGATTTATGTCATTGGGTATTGTTTCGAATTTCGCGCTTCGATATTCGGACTTTAGTCCAGTGAAAGAGAATGACCATGTTGGTCCCTTCCAGGGGCCCTCCTCAAGCTACCGGTTCTACCGGTGGTCGCTGACTACACAGTATAATGTTATACTGCAAGAACGGTTAACCCTCTACAGGAAAGCGAATCCGTCGCTTCTTCGCCAGCACCGACGAGGGATTGCTTGGGATTGCCTCTATTGTTTTGCTAAACGGAAGACATGAGCTTATTTAATTTCATTCATGCTGCGGACATTCATCTGGACAGTCCTTTGCACAAGCTGGATGCATATGAGGGCTCTCCTAAGGAGGAGCTGCGTCACGCCACACGCCGTGCATTCGAAAACCTCGTTAACTTGGCGATCGACGAAGATGTGGATTTTCTGCTCATTGCTGGTGACCTCTACGACGGTGATTGGAAGGACTACAATACGGGGCTTTATTTGGTATCCCAGCTGAGGAAGCTCCGGGAGGCGGAAATTCCTGTTCTTATCGTCGCAGGCAACCACGATGCGGCCAGCAAGATCACAAAGACGCTTCGACTGCCTGACGGCGTGACCATGTTTGCTTCCAATAAAGCTGAAACCACTGAGCTGAAGAGAATTGGGGTTGCTGTCCATGGCCGAAGCTTCAGCTCGGCAGCCACAACAAAAAACCTGGCAAAGACTTATCCGTCACCGGTACCCGGGTGCTTCAACATCGGGCTGCTTCACACGTCATTAAATGGGCGAGAGGGTCACGAGCCCTATGCGCCTTGCAGCCTGGACGACTTGCAGAGCAAGGGTTACAATTACTGGGCCTTGGGCCATGCGCACCAGCGCGAGGTCGTCCTTGAAGACCCGGTGGTGTTATTCTCCGGGAACACACAAGGCAGGCATGTCCGTGAGTGCGGCCCCAAGGGATGCGTACTAGTCACGGTGGATGACAGCGGCCGGCCGGCTACGAATTTTAAGCCCCTTGACGTGGTCCGGTGGGGCAAGATCGAAATAGACGCATCAGGCGCAGACGGGGGCTATGGCGTCGTTGATTTGGTCACGGAAAAATTGAGTCAGCTTCTCGACGAGAACGGTGGTCTCCCTCTGATCGCCAGGGTTGAGATACAAGGAAGTTCGCCAGCCCACGCCGAGCTTGCCGGTGACGTGGAACACTGGGCCAATGAGTTCAGATCCGCAGCCATTGACGTTTTAGGGGGTGATGCGTGCATCGAGAAAGTCAAAATACAGACCTCCTATCCACCCGCGACCGGAGCGGTCAGATCGAAGGAGGGGCCAGTCGGAGAACTCAACCGCTGTTTGGACAGCCTTGAATCCGATCCGACTGAGCTGTTGTCTCTCGGAAAGACCCTGGAGGAGCTAGCCAATAAGACGCCCCGGGAATTGAAAGAGGGTGAAGATGGTGTCAACCCGGAGGACCCTCACTGGGTTGCTGAGATGATCAGGCATGTCAGGCCCATGTTGTTGCGAAGGCTCCTGAGAAAGGGGGCTTCCCAATGAAGATTCTTCAGCTCAGACTCCTGGCCTTTGGGCCTTTCACGGATGCCACCATTGACCTTAACGGGGGAAATGAAGGGCTGCACCTGATATATGGGCCCAACGAGGCAGGAAAAAGCTCCGCACTCAGGGCACTTCGCCAAATGCTTTTCGGCATCCCTACGCGATCGACGGACAACTTCCGGCATCCTCACCAAAAGATGCGCATCGGCGGTGTGCTCCAGCACAGCGACGGGAGTGTGATCGAGTTCGTCCGCCGGAAAGGGAGGGCAAACACGCTCCGGTCCGGGGATGACAAAGAGGTCTTAGACGATGGACTGCTTCAAAAGTTCCTCGGCACCATGGAGGCCGAGGTTTTTCACACCATGTTTGGAATCGGGCACGAGGATCTCGTCCGCGGCGGGCAAGAGATCATTCGAGGCGGCGGCAATGTCGGCCAGGCCTTGTTCGCAGCGGGTTCCGGAATATCCGATCTTCGGCAGGTTCAGGCTGATCTCCAGAAGGAGGCAGAAGAGCTGTTTACGCCTTCAGCATCCAAGAGGGCAATCAACGAAGCCTTCGCAGAGCTGAAGCGAAATCAAAAAGAACTGAAAGAGGTTGAGCTCCCGGGTCAGGAGTGGGAGAAGCACGATCGGGCACTTCGCAAGGCCTCTAAGAGAAAGGCGGAGATCGACGAGCAACTGGAGCGAAAAGCGCGGGAGAGAAACAGGTTAGAGCGAATTCACGAGGCCCTTCCCATCATTGCCCGAAGGAAAGAACTGGTTCGAGATTTCAGCGGACACGTCGATGCTGTGATCCTCCCGGAAGACTTTGGGGAAAGACAGCGCAAACTCGTGACAGAACTTCAGATTGCACAAAGCTCCAGGGACCAGGCTCTTCAGTCTATTGAAGAAGGCCGCAGAGACATGGAGCAGCTGGAAGTGGCCGAGGCGGTTCTTGAGAATGGGGATTTCATTGAGTATCTGCATCAGGAACTGGGAAGCCATCGGAAGGCTGCCAGAGACCGCGTGCAGATTGCAACCCGAAGGGATGTGCTTCGTGGCGAGGCCAGGGAAGTCCTTTCGCGGCTGCGCGATGATCTCACACTGGAGGAGGCGGAGAGGCTCAAGCTCAAGAAAACCGAAACGATTCGCATACAGGAGTTGGGCAGTCAATATGAACGTCTCGTGACCAGGCGTGAAAGCGCTACCGAGGAAATCTCAAAGCTCACCTCAGGGGAGGCCCGCTTGCAGAAAAAGCTTGAGTTGTTGGCGTCCCCTAGGCCTGTGGATGATCTCATTGCCGCCGTTGAACGGGCACAAGAATACGGGGCGCTGGAAGCCCATAGCCGTTCGGAATTCTCCGAAATCCGCAATGCTGAAGAGCCGCTCAAGTCAGCACTGTCAAGGCAGACGCTGTGGTCGGGGACATTGGAACAACTGGAGCATCTGAGTATTCCCTCCCTTGAGACGATAGATAAGTTTGAAAAGAAGCTGGCAGACGCAGAAGTCGATGTGTCCCGTGTCAATTCTACATTGAGTGACGTCGAGGCCGAGCTGCTTGAAATCCGCGGCGACATCGAAAGCTTGCGTCTCAAGCAAGAGGTCCCCACCGAGGAAGACCTCGATGATGCCAGGCAACGGAGAGAGGATGGCTGGGCACTAGTTCGAAAAGCATGGGAAGAGGGCCAGGAAAATTCGGTGGCTGTAACACGTTTTTGTGAATCGGTCCAAGCTGGCGGCACTCTGGCCGATGCTTATGAGAAAAGCGTTCAACGAGCCGACGGGATTGCGGATAGACTCAGGCGTGAGGCCGACCGGGTTGCCGCAAAGGCCAAGCTCCTCGCGGATGAGCAGACTAGAAGCGCCCAGCTGCATCGTCTGGGTAAACAACTGGAAGAAGCGAGGGGGGAACTGACACAGGCAAATCAGGAATGGATGGCTGCCTGGAACAGTTCCGGAATATCCCCTTTGTCGCCGCGGGAGATGCGGGCTTGGTGCCAGGATCAAAGGGCGATTTCAGAACAAATGTCGAAGCTGACGGTGCGCAGGGCCAAGGCCGAAAGCCTCAAAGGGGAGATTCAAAAACATCTGAGCGACTTGGACCAGTGTCTTCAAGCGGTGTCCGAGCCTCCCTCCACCGAAAAAGAAAGTCTGCCCGACGTGATCAAGAGAGCTCAACGGGTTATAAAGAAACACGTAGAGCTTAAGAACAAGAAAGAGCAGCTTCTCTTTGACAAAAAAGCACGGGAAAGCGAGCTGCAGGAAGCCCGGGTAAAGGCTGAGAGCGTCGAAGCGGCGCTCACTCAATGGCAGCGTGACTGGGAGGAGGCACTTCGGCCTTTGGGCCTGGGTCGCGATGCGGTCCCTGCTCAGGCAAACGCCGTTATTGACGAGCTGAAAGATCTTTTTGACAAGGTGAAGGAAGCGGAAGTCATTCAAAAACGCATTAAAGGCATCGACAGGGACGCTGAAAAGTTCCGTCACGATCTGCGCGAACTGGCGGGCCGGGTTGCGCCTGACTTGGGGGAACTGACACCTGAACAACTGGCTTCGGAATTGAATGCTCGGCTGAAGCGTGCGCGGTCTGCGAAGACGAAACTTGAGAGCTTGGTGAAGCAGGAGGAGAAGCTGATCCAAAAATGCGATCAGGCAGAGAAGAGGTTCTCGGAGGTTAAGGTAGAACTTGACGCCATGTGTAAGGAAGCGAGTTGTGCGGGCCACAATGAGTTGCCAGAGGCTGAAAGACGCTCCTCTATGAGACGAAAGATGGAAGAAGAGCTTAAGGAGCTAGAAAAACAGCTGAGGAAGCTGGGTGCCGGGGCGACTGTCGAAGAGTTCATTTCGCAAGCCGATGAGGTGGATGCCGATACCATACAGATCAAGATCGAACGTTTGGGAGAGGAGATGGAGGAGCTAGGGCAAGAGCGTTCCGACCTTGACCAGACAATCGGGAGCGAGAAGACCGTCCTCAAAGGAATGGACGGGAGGGCTTCAGCAGCTGAACTTGCCGAGGAGAGACAGCAAATCCTGGCACGTTTGGAAACTGATGTTGAAAAATATGTTCGTCTCAGGCTCGCTTCAGCAGTTCTGGCCCGGACCATTGAGCAGTACCGGCAAAAGCACCAAGGACCCATCCTTGAGCGCACCAACGACTTGTTTTCACGGCTCACACTAGGTTCGTTTGAAGAGATTCGGGCTGAATACGACGAGCAGGGAGAGGCCGTGCTCGTTGGGGTTCGTCACGGTGGTAAGGAGCTGGTGGGGGTTGATGGCATGAGCGACGGCACCACAGACCAGCTTTACTTGGCGCTTCGTCTGGCGAGCCTAGAGGCCTATCTCGAAAACAATGAGCCGATGCCTTTCGTTGTGGATGACATCTTGATCAAGTTCGACAACGACCGGGCGAACGCAGCGCTTGAGGTCTTGGGGAGGCTTTCAAAGAAGACTCAGGTCATATTCTTTACGCATCATAACCACCTTGTCGAGTTGGCCGAATCAAGTGCCGCTGTCTCAAAACACTCTCTGGCTTTTGCATCTTAAAGAACACATAACAGTCTTAACCTAAAAAAAACAGGTACAAGTGATAAATGGACAGGTCAAACTTATTGGCAAGTCTATTCTGGTGTAGCTTCTTGTTGCTGGCTTCATCCGAATACCATATCTACCAGAGCCGGTTTCTGGACCGCACGGAGGTGAGGGACGAGTCCGGGAGGACCAAGTGGTATTTGCGTGAGAACGCCATCACCGGCAGGACTGAAATCAGGACCACGGACGGACGAAAGACCGGTGAAATCCGCCGCAACAGATTCTTGGATCAGCTGGAAGTTAGCGACGAGAGCGGCAAGAAGCGCTGGTATCTGCGCGAGAACCCATGGGCCAAGAGCATTGATATCCAGACTATAGACGGACAGAATGCCGGAGAGATTCGGTACAACAGATTCCTGGATCGAACCGAGGTCACCGTAGAGGAAGTGAAATAGGGCTCATGGGCCAGATTCACCTCACAGCCCTATTTCATCACAGTATGCGGATCGGCTGGTCGACAACTACGCTGCTACGTATACGCCCCGTGTCACTCTTTTTATCTTTTTCTGGCTGAAGGCCCTGGTAACAATGTTCCTGACCTTCTTCTCCTCAAAGCCCGTCTTTTTCATCAGGGTCGGCACATCCACACCTTTCTTGAACCTCCTGATGATCTTGAGAACCTGATCAGTAGCGGTCAGAGCAGCAGCTTTCTTCTTTGCTGGGGCCTTTTTTGTAACCTTCTTCCTGGCCACAGTCTTTTTGGCGACTTTCTTTCTGACAGCAGGTTTCTTCGCTGTTACCCTCTTTTTGACTGTTTTCTTGGCCGCAACTTTCTTCTTCGGTGCAGCTTTCTTCATCACCGTCTTCTTGGCGGCAGCTTTCTTCTTTGCTGGAGCCTTCTTTGCCGTAGCTTTCTTGGTAGGTGCCTTCTTCTTTGTCGCCATGGTCGCTCTCCTCCGTGTTTGGTTGTTCAACTATTTATAATCAACCCTTTCTTTCAGTTCCTTGCCACATTTGAAGAAGGGTAGTTTCTTGGGTAGCACTTGGGTGTGTTCGCCGCTCTTGGGATTTCTGCCCGTGTAGCCCTTATACTCCTTAACAAAAATGCTGCAAAGGCCCCGGATTTCCACCCTGTCGCGATTCGCCAGAGCATCGGACATTTCACCAAAGAACAGCTCAACAACCTGTTCGGCCTTGGTTTTTGAGAGCCCAGTTTCTTTCCCGAGCGCCTCTACGAGATCCGACTTATTCATGATTTTCCTCACACATTAAGGTTTGAAGTACCTGGATAAAGGATTGACTAAGAAATGTCAATCAATATTGGCCACTTAGTAAAATCATGGACAATTGATAATCAAATGCGCTAATAGTGCGTATGAAACTGGGTATCAGAATAGGGTGAGAACATGCTTGCTGAACTTCAAGGACAAATTGAGCGAATCACGTACATCAATGAAGAAAACGGGTTCACCATAGCCAGGGTCAAAGTCTATGGACAACGTAACCTCGTGACTGTGGTGGGGAACCTGATGGCGCCTTCTCCGGGAGAGATCCTTAAGATGAAGGGCGAATGGGCCAATCATCCCAAGTTCGGGGAACAGTTCAAGGTCGTGCACTACAAATCAGCGGTTCCAGCTTCTGTTTACGGGATTCAGAAATACTTAGGCTCTGGGCTCATCAAGGGAATCGGTCCTGTGATGGCCAAGCGGATTGTGAAGAAATTCGAGAAACAGACACTCGATGTCATCGAAAACGAGATCGAAAAGCTGGCTGAAGTTGAGGGGATTGGCAAGAAGCGCACTTCCATGATCAATGACCAAAGGGTATCATCTTCCCAACATGACAGGAGAGAGCATGGAACCAATATCTGAAGAGTTGGTCGAAAGAACCTGGAAAGATGCGGCCAGGCTAACCCCGGCTCGAGCAAACAAAGAGATGTCCAAGGTGGCTGAAAGCCAGCCTGATCTCCTTGCTTTCATGATGGAGCTCACAGAAGATCTGACACGGCAAGAGAGGGAGCTCGCCATCTATATGTTTTTTGTCGTTTATCGCATGTTCCAAAAAAACTCTGGGAACAAAGTCCGGAAGATCTCGGCTGAAGAGATCATTGAGTCTTATGAATACAATGAAGGTTTTATGGAACGCCTGGAAGGTGCCCATGAGAAGTTCTTAACCAGAATAGCCAAAACTGAAATCTCGCGACAGCCCTATGTTATGAAGTATGTGACCGAAACACTTGTTGAGGCCCCTGAAGAGGAAGAGCCTGTGCCACTGACTGAGGAAGGTACGGGCGTTATATTCCTGCTGCTCAAGACCGTGGTTGACCTCCTCGACGAAACGGCAGGGAGTGACAGTGTCAAAAAGGTCGAAAATCCCTGAAAAACTTCAATCCTGGACCAATGCTCGGAAGAAGTATCATCTCTCCCATGCTCACATCCAGATGGCTAGAGAGCTCGGCATGAATCCAACGAAGTTAGGCGGAAAAGCAAACCACGACCAAGAGGCTTGGAAGGTGCCACTGCCGGTGTTTATTGAGGAGCTCTATTTCAAGCGTTTTGGGAAGAAGCAACCAGACAAGGTCAAGAGCATTGAACAGATTGTCAGGGAAAAGATCGTAAAGAAAGAAAAACGTCGTAGACGTAGACTGCTGGAAAAAGAGAAGGTCGAAGCCAGTGCCGCCGGTTTCCAAAATGAACAAACCTCAGCCTCATAAGGTAAAAAGCGATGGGTGTGAGTTTAAGGATCTTCCTGGTTAACGACGATGATTCCATAAGGCGTTTCCCATTGACGCGATACGAGCGCTTAATGCATCACGACCTTGATGAATCCCTGCCAGAATATGCCGGAAAACGTATTAGGTATGCTGAGGTGGCCGTGGATCTAGCAGATCGAAAACCCGTTAGTATTTTGCGAATGCAGTATTTCATCATGTCATTTGACAGCCAGGGCTGCATTGATCACTCTGCGCGGCAAAAGGAAAAGAGACTTGCCATGGAACTTTTACCTCCTGTTGGTGAGAATGCACAATCCGGCCAGGTCATTGATGCCACCCATCGTTTTGCTAAAAAGCGCTATGATAGTGAGTACAGGTGGATGCCGAGCCCAGAGATAGAGGCGGAAATTGTGCGAGCTGTTTTGGGTAGAGATAGGATATAAGGTGAAGGTACCCGAGGGATTTTACCTATGAATCGATTGATCATCACTGTAAAAGAAATCAAAGGAAACTGTCCAGTCTATCGAGTCGGTGACAAGATCGTGCTAGACGAGGGCTACCGGTTCAACTCTTTGTAATTCTTTAGCATTTCACTTGAACCCCTGAATCCTTGACCCCCTGTACCCTCTGGGATAGCGCCTGTTCAATTGGAGATAAGCCATTTATTTTGCCTTAATGAACTACAACTAATCGGGAGATGATCCAGATTTTTTTACACCATTGACTATTTCCTCGTATTCAATGTGTCCCCGTATGTTGGCTAAGTCTATGTCCCCTTTTGCGCGATCCCGGACGGTGTCATCTGCAGCAATCGCCTTTTTTAGGTAGAACAGGCTCTGCTCCACATTGGTTTGCAGCGCCTTCAAACATGCGAGATTGTAGTAGGGGTCTGCATAGGAAGGGTCGGCCAGCGTGGCCTTTTCAAGGACGCTGTGAGCTTGAGCGTAGTCCTTCTCGCCAATATGAATCGTGCCAAGATTGTTTAGGGCCGAAACAAGATTGGGGGAACGCTCCAAGGCGGCTTCATACATCTTCTTGGCTTCCTGGAGTCGGCCGTCCTTGTGAAGCACCAGGGCTTGGCTGAACAAGGTCGTCTGCTTCAGGGGCCGTGGGTTGGGATCCGGGGAGGCCTGGGGTGCCTTTTGCTGCTGTTTTGTGGCGTTGTTGGGTGATGCCCCATTGGGTTGCTCCCTGGCCATTGGGTAGGGTGGGGCTTTTGAGGCGATGGCGTTCAAGGTCTCCTGAGAAACCTTGGGGGTGGGCAGGGAGACAGGTGCGTTCACGATGGCCCGACGGATGACAGTCTTTCCGTGATCGTCTGAACGAAGACGGGCGATAGCATCAAGCCAGGAATGGCCTGAGAAGGCTACGGCAACCAGCACGATAAAAAAATGATAGAAACCAGCGCCTTGCAGAAGCCGAACGGCGAGAGGCGCTTTGCGAGGATGGGTCACTGGGGTTGCCGTCTGAAAACGCTGGTGCCCTCGTTGGCCATGGGTCTCCCTGCCCATCAGGGTCTTCCTGAACATATATGGTGACCGTTGCGATTATTTTTCGGGCCTTTTTCACCCTGTCCTCCCTGCCTGGGCGGCATTGGGTTTTTCCAGTGCTTGGCTCAACACGCTTGACGATAGGATTGGCCTCCGATGTGATAGCCAGTCAGAGTCTGTCCGTATGGCGCCATGCAACGGTCGATTACCTTGACACTGATCGTATCCTCTGCACTCAGCGTCTGGGAGGCACGATGAATGGTTGTCTGCACACCACTGGGGTCTACCCCCTGTTCGAGTAAAGCATCCTTGACCGCTCGGACACGGGCCTCTTGCAAATCCTGGCTGTTTCCTTGGAAACCACTAGCGTCCAATCGCACTTCAACATGGATAGCCATGTCCGGGAAAAGATTGATCACGTTGGCGACTCGCCCCAGCTCTGCATGACCGCGGGGTTTCAGAGTTGCAGATTTGCATTCAAAAAAGATACGGCCATGATACATAATCGTGAGCAATTCACGCCCGATTGGCATCCTCAAAGAATGTCTCATGGTTCCTCCTCTCTTGTCCCCCGAGGACTTTCTACCCTGGGAGCATTGAGTCGGTTGATTTGAACGGGTTCTTTGTATCCTTTGGACCTTGTCCCATTGTTTTGCATTATAGCGATGCATTGTGGCGGAAATATGAAGAGGGCATGTGAAAAATGTGGGTATTGACAAGAACCTCATGGCGTCATGATCAAATTATGGGGAGAATGTGGAGAAAACATGTGAAGACTGTGAGGTGTGATACTTGGTTTGAAATATGGGGTAAAGTATATTAATCTATTAGGATTATCTCCAAAAGAGTTGGAGTGATCCTGAAGGCTCCAACTAGTTTGCAGAAAAGACATTTGCCCAATCGTTTTGGAGGCGATGTGAGGACCAAACTTTCTTATAAGATATTTGCCGCATTCCTGTTGACGTTCTTTGTCGTTTTGGCCCTGATGATAGGGAGTATCAGGTTTTTTGCCTACCACAATTTCTCTGATTATGTTCACAAAGTGGAAATCGACATGCTTGACGAGTTCGTTGATAGGTTGACTGCAGAATATGAAAAGCGACAAGGGTGGCAATCGTTAAAGGGAAATTACTTTCTCTGGTTCGCGACCCTGAGGCAGAGCAAGCTCGCTTCTTCCTCGCCTTCTGGAGGCCCTGTTTCTGATCGCACGATGGTGACAAGAAAGGGTCAGAAGGAGCGGCCGCGAGGCGATAATATTGGAACGGATCAGTCGCAAATAAGGTATGTGTATCGAATGCTACATCGGGTAACGCTTTTTGACGAACTGAAGGCGCCTGTGGTGGGACGTGCCCGCTCTGTGGAGGGTCATGCCCTTCGTGAAATCAAGGTTGACGGTCAAACGGTCGGGTGGCTGGGACTCAGGAAACATGAGCGTTTGTCCCACCCCTTGGATGTGGCTTACTTAAAGGAGCAATCGAAGGTATTCTATCTGGCTGGCACGGCCATGTTGCTGCTGGTGGCGGTTGTGTCCTATTTTTTGTCAAAGAACATGTTGGCGCCGGTCAAAGAGCTGACGGCCGGGACGCGGGCATTGACCTCACTTAAATTCGACACAAGAATTGATGTGCAGTCCAAGGACGAACTAGGTCAACTCGCCGCTGATTTCAATGTGATGGCCAAGACCCTGGAACAATCCGAGCAGATGCGACGGCAATGGCTGACCGACATATCGCACGAACTGAGGACGCCGTTGTCTATTTTGCGCGGTGAGGTCGAGGCCATGCAGGACGGGGTGCGAGAAAAAAGTGGACAGAATCTTGATTCATTGCATTCAGAGGTGATTTATCTCAGCAAGATCGTCAATGACCTTCACGATCTGTCTTTGGCGGAAACGGGCGCCTTGCCTCTCAACAAGAAGACAGTTGATCCTGCAGAGGTGTTGAAAGAGACGGTGAGACTCTTTGAAACCAGGTTCGCTCAGCATCAAATCACGGTCTTTGACGAGCTTTCAGCCGATCCAAAGGTGGCGTTCAAAGGAGATGGGGATCGCTTAACCCAACTGTTTTCCAATCTATTTGAAAATGCGCTACGGTATATAGACCGTCCGGGGCATTTGAGACTTTGGCAGACCCGAGGAGAAAACCGGCTGGTGCTTCATATTGAAGATTCCGGACCCGGTGTCCCGGACGCCTCGGTGGAACGTCTCTTTGATCGGTTGTACCGGGTCGATCATGCCAGGACCCGCGCCAGGGGGGGCAGTGGCTTGGGACTGTCCATCTGTAAGAGCATCGTAGAGGCCCATGGCGGCAAGATCCGTGCAGCCAACGGGCCATCGGGCGGACTCAGGTTTGACATCGAATTGCCCCTGATCTCGGACCAAAACGCAGGAATCAGAGGACATGACTACACATCATAGCATACTGATCGTTGAAGACGAAACCAAGATCGCTGAGCTGCTTCGGGACTATTTGGAGGCTGCGAGTTTTGCCGTGTCTTGTCTTTATCAGGGCGATGGGGTCGTCTCGGCCGTCAAAGAGAATCCCCCTGACCTGATTTTGCTGGATGTCATGCTGCCGGGAAAAGATGGCATGGAGATATGTCGGGCCATCAGGAAGTTCTCCAGCGTTCCGATCATCATGATAACGGCCCGGATCGAGGAAATCGATCGACTGATCGGACTGGAGCTGGGCGCTGATGACTACGTATGCAAGCCCTTTAGCCCCAGAGAGGTCGTGGCTCGAGTGAAAGCGGTCCTCAGGCGCGTTCATCCAGAGTCAGATGCCAAGAGACTGGTTGTCGGGCCCATTCGTCTCAATGAAGAAACCCATCAGGTCACCATCGACGACGAGGACCTCAAGTTGACACCCAGTGAGTTCGGATTGTTGAAGGTCATGATGACCCACCCGGGCCGTGTTTTCTCCCGAAACGAGCTCATCAACAAGGTCCAGGGATATGATTTTGAGGGCTATGATCGCACCATAGACACCCATGTGAAGAACCTTCGCAAAAAGATCGATTCAAGACTTCCCGGCCAGGAGATTATCAGTACCGTGTATGGCGTTGGATACAAATTCAGCGAACCCTCTCCTTAGTTTAGACATCGCCACTGTACATTCAGTGAAACGGGGTTCATGTGGGTTCTGAGCAGCTGCGAGAAAAAGAGATCCAGTTTCCCGGTCCTGCCGGACGGCTTCAAGGCCGTCTGGCCGAAGACGCCTCACACGGCACCGCGACCCTCCTTGCACTCCATCCTCATCCCCTCTACGGCGGCACCATGGACAACAACGTGGTGGAAGCGGTGGTACGCGCCGGGCACGCTAGCGGTCTTGCGACCTTGCGCTTCAACTTTAGGGGGGCGGGCTTGAGCGAGGGAAGCTACGACAACGGCGTGGGCGAGCAAGATGATGTGGGCGCGGCCCTCGATTTTTTAGACCAACGCCTTCATCCTCAGACCAAGGTCCTGGTGGGTTACTCCTTTGGCGCCTGCATTGCCTTGGCTTACTGTCACAGGCCGGATCACGGTGTGGATAGCCTTGTGCTCATCGCACCGCCGCCCTTCCTGTTGGACGAGACACTCTCTTTGGGCCTCCCGGTGGTCAAAAAGATCCTGTTGGCTGAAAATGACGAGATCGCCCCGCCTGAGGAAGTGACATCCAGGGCCTCTGCGTGCGGGGTTGGAGAGCGCATTGACGTCATCGCCCATACAGACCACTTCTTCTCCGGCAGGGAGGCCGACATGGAATATCGTCTCTCAGGGCTACTGGCGGCGTTGAAACAAAGCTCTGGACCCTTTCCATGAAAACCATTCACCCTTGACTTGAGACCCAGGCTTGAGACCATGAAGTGTTGTGCCCTACAAAACGAGTTTGAGGCAGCCCATGGGCGGTAGATTTGGAAAGTACGGCGACGCAAAGCGCAAGGCGCGGCTGCGCAAGAGTCGCGTGAGGCCCCCTGATCTCAGGCAACGGGCCAAGGAGAAGACCTCGAAGGCGATGCGCAAGACAGACAAGGGCCCCAAAGATCAAAGAGCGGGTCCCTGATAGGAGCCCATCGCATTCACCGGGAAAAAGGCTGAGGTGGCCCTATGCCAAGAAGGTTTATTGAAGAGACCATCCGTCGTATTAACGCACTCATGGAGCGCAATGTCACGGCCAAGACTTACTTGGACCTGAGCCATAAGGACAACAGGGAGTCCATGGAACTGGTGAGCAGAATCGACGACATCGCCGATGCCATGTCCAAGTGTCGGTCAAGAAACCTTCCCGAGGAGGCAAGGGAGGTCTATGCATTTGCCGAGACGATCACAGACGGAGAGGTGGCCCTGTTTAGGAGTTACTTTGTATGGTTCAGGAGTCTGAGTACCAGGGATCAAGGGTAATGCCAGATGTGGGCACCAGCAGCGGGCTCCGTGATCTCCGGGGGTTCGAAAGACTAAAAGGAGAACCGATACCCGAAACTCGCAACTCAGAACTAGCGACCCTGATCAATGTGAGATGCCATGATTCGACTATGTCACATCAGCGATTTTGAAACCATGTACACCATCATCAACGATGCCGCAGAAGCCTATGAGGGGGTCATCCCAGAAGACCGGTGGCACGTCCCTTATATGTCCAAAGATGAGCTGAGCCACGAAATCGAT
>Ga0180433_10006653_pt1 | contig 15062 bp, 10 predicted proteins | sample SS_ome_8_FD_132980 | JGI IMG/M metagenome (GOLD analysis project Ga0180433, IMG submission 132980) | Hypersaline lake sediment archaeal communities from the Salton Sea, California, USA - SS_1_D_1 metaG | ecosystem: Environmental > Aquatic > Non-marine Saline and Alkaline > Hypersaline >... | reverse complement strand
TCGCCTTCTACTGGGAACTGCCCCCTGACACGGCATCCGTGGTGTGGGGACTGTCTTACAATTGGAATGACGGCGATTGGATGCGCGGCCGGGCGAAGTCGCAGTCGCCCGGCGGCCCCATCAGCATTTACGAAGTCCACCCCGGCTCATGGAGGCGGGATCCGGCCGAGCCCGCACGCATACTCAGCTGTGCCGAAATCGCGGGCGAACTGGCGCGATACGTCAAAGAGATGGGGTTCACCCACGTGGAATTCCTGCCGGTGATGGAGCACCCCTTCTACGGATCTTGGGGATACCAGACAGTGGGGTATTTCGCCCCTTCCCGCAGGTACGGCAGCTGCCAGGATTTCATGAAACTTGTCGAACACCTGCACCAGAACGACATAGGCGTCATACTGGATTGGGTGCCTTCGCACTTTCCCAGCGATGAATACGGGCTGGGATTTTTTGACGGCACCCACCTGTACGAGCACGCGGACCCCAAAAAAGGTTTTCACCCGGACTGGAAAAGCCTTGTTTTCAACTACGGCAGAAATGAAGTCTGCTCTTTTCTGATCAGCAGCGCCTGCTTCTGGCTGGACAAATACCACGCCGACGGATTGAGAGTGGATGCAGTGGCGTCGATGCTCTATCTGGATTATTCCCGAAAAGAAGGCGAATGGATCCCCAACACCGCCGGAGGCCGCGAGAACCTGGAGGCCCTGGGCTTTTTGAAGCAGTTGAACACCTGGGTGCACGGCGAATATCCCGACACCCTGACAATAGCGGAGGAATCCACTTCATGGCCCATGGTAACCAGGCCCGTGGCGGCCGGCGGGCTGGGCTTTGACATGAAATGGAATATGGGCTGGATGCACGACACGCTGGAGTATTTCAGCAAAGACCCCGTCCATCGCAAATACAACCAGGACAAACTGACTTTTTCCATATGGTACGCTTTTTCCGAGAACTTCGTCATGCCGCTTTCGCACGACGAAGTGGTCCACGGCAAGGGATCGCTGCTTCAAAAGATGCCCGGCGACAGGTGGCAGCGGTTCGCGAACCTAAGATCGCTTTTGGGCTACATGTATATGCATCCCGGCAAAAAGCTGCTTTTTATGGGCGGCGAGTTCGGCCAGGAAAACGAGTGGAACCACGATCAAAGCATCGACTGGCACCTGCTGCAAAAAAGCGAAAATGCAGGGCTGTCCAGGTGGGTTCAGGACCTCAACCGATTTTACAAGAACGCGGTTTTTCTGCATGAACTTGATTTTGACAGCAGGGGTTTCGAATGGATCGACATGCACGATACCGAAAAAAGTGTGATCAGTTTTCTCCGCCGGGCCGAATCAACCGGTGACCTGCTGGCGATCGTGTGCAACTTCACACCCGTGCCTCGATATAATTACAGGGTCGGCGTCCCGTCCGGCGGATACTGGAAGGAGGCGCTTAACAGCGACGCAGTCCAATACGGAGGCAGCGGGCACGGCAACACCGGAGGCGTGGAGGCTTCCCCGGCATCGTTCTACGGCAAATTCGACCACTCGCTTTCCATTACCCTGCCTCCGCTGGCCGTGTTGGTGTTTGAACGCGAGGAAGAGGCCAATGCTGCAGGGCGCTGAATACAAAGGCCGGAACAAATGCGATTTCACCGTATGGGCGCCTGGCGCCGAAAGCGTGGAGCTGCAAATCGAAGATCATGGCGGGAATCGAACCATTGACCTCGAACCGGCCGGTTCGGGATACTGGCACAAACAAGTGAAGGATGCGGCCGCCGGAAGCCTGTATTTATACAGGTTGAACGGGTCGATTCAGCGGGCCGATCCGGCCAGCCGCTTCCAGCCCGAGGGGATCCATGGACGCAGTGCCGTCGTCGATCAGGGATTCGCCTGGAAGGACCGGCTGTGGCCGGGTATAGCCCCGGAGGAAATGATAATCTATGAGCTGCACACCGGCACCTTTACCGAACAAGGCACTTTCGACGCCGTGGCGGAGCGTCTTGACGATCTCAGCGGCCTCGGTGTCAACACGATCGAACTGATGCCGGTGGCGCAGTTCCCGGGCGAAAGGAACTGGGGCTACGACGGCGTTTTTCCTTACGCGGTGCAAAACTCATATGGCGGTCCCGCGGGCCTCAAGCGGCTGGTCGACGCCTGCCACCGCAAGCGACTGGCTGTTATTCTCGATGTGGTCTACAACCATCTCGGCCCAGAAGGCAACTACCTGGGCGACTTCGGACCCTACTTTACCGACAAGTACAAGACCGCCTGGGGCCGGCCCCTTAACTTCGACGGGCCCTACAGCGATCAGGTGCGGGACTTCTTCTTCGAGAACGCCCTTTACTGGTTCCGTGAATTTCACATGGACGCGCTTCGCCTCGACGCCCTGCACGCGATCTTCGATTCCAGCGCCAAACATTTCATTAAGGAGCTGGCCGAACGGGTTGAAGACGGTTTTGCCGAAGCCGGCCGCAGGCGATGCCTCATAGGTGAAAGCGACCTCAACGACGTAAGGCTAATAACGCCGCGGTCCAGGGGCGGATACGGTCTTGACGCCCAGTGGTGTGACGACTTCCATCACAGCGTGCACGCTCTTTTGACGGGCGAGCAAAAGGGTTACTACCGGGATTTCGGAGGTGTCTCGCACCTGGCGAAGGCATACCGGGAGGGTTTTGTATATTCGTGGGACTACTCCGAATACCGCAAGCGCCGTCACGGAAGCAGTTCCAGGAATCTTCCTGCCGGGCGGTTCGTGGTGTGCATACAGAACCACGACCAGGTGGGCAACAGGATGCTGGGCGAGAGGCTCTCGGCCCTGGTCGGCTTCGAAGAGCTGAAGATCGCCGCCGTCGCGTTCATGCTGTCGCCTTACATCCCCTTGATATTCATGGGCCAGGAATACGCAGAGGATGCGCCTTTCCAGTATTTCATAAGCCACACCGACGGCGACCTGATCCGGGCCGTCCGGCAGGGAAGAACCGAGGAATTCAAGTCTTTCCAGTGGCGGGGCACCTGCCCGGATCCCCAATCCGAGCGGACTTTTGAGAAATCCAAACTCAACTGGCGCCAGCGGGATCGGGGCCGCCACAAGGTCCTGCTGGACTTTTACCGCAGCCTTATCGCCCTTCGCACCGGCTTCGGCCGGTTCACCGGCAGAAAGGGTCTCAGGGTGCGGTCGATGACCGAAAGCGGCGTATTGATATGGCACCGCCGCTTCGGGCCGCAGCAGGTCCAGTGCCTGATCAACTTCAGCCGAACGCCCCGGAGGCTGCGTATATACGCACCCCGGGGCGGGTGGATCAAGATACTCGATTCAGCCGAGGCAAAGTGGAACGGCCCCGGCGGCGAACTGCCCGCCGAAATCACCGCCAGCCGGCAGGTGGTGTTACCGGCGTTAAGCGCGGCGGTTTTCCGGCGGACGGATGCGCCGGGCCGCCGGTTGTCCGCCGGCGCGGCGGCAGTGGAATCAACCGGCCCCGGCGCGGCTGTATGAGGATCCCAACGGCCACATACAGGTTGCAGTTCACCGGCTCGTTCGGTTTTCGCCGGGCCGCCGGAATCATGTCATATCTAAGCGAACTGGGAATAAGCGACGTTTACGCCTCGCCGGTCTTCAAGGCCGCCGAAGGCAGCACCCACGGCTATGACATGGTGGACCCCAACCTGCTCGATCCAAAACTGGGCGGCCGTGAGGACTTCGAAGCCATGATGACCGAAAAGAATGAACACGCCATGGGCTGGCTCCAGGACGTGGTGCCCAACCATATGGCCTTCAACAGCGGCAACCTCATGCTGATGGACGTGCTTGAAAAAGGCCCCCGCAGCCGCTTTTTTTCCTTCTTCGACATCGTATGGGACCATCCCGATCCCCAACTTGCCGGAAAGGTCATGGTGCCCGTGCTGGCAAGACCCTACCGCCGGGCGCTTGCCGCCGGAAAACTCAAGCTGGTATTGGACCGCGGCGGCTTTGCGATAAGCTATTATGACAAGCGGCTGCCTTTGCGTCTGTCGTGCTACCCGGCCTTGCTGGGCCGCCGCTTGGACGATCCGGCCGCCCGGGCGGGCCTGTCCCGCGGGGACATGGCACAGCTTGAAAAACTCGGCGTGCTTGATGTGCTGGCCCGGCTGCCGTACAGCGACAAGCGGGACCGGCTGATCGAGCAGGCCAGGGACCTGTTATGGAATCTGTACCGCAGCGGCCGCGCCGTCAAGACCTACATAGACGGCGTGCTGGACTTTTACAACGCCGCGAAACCGCCCGGCGGCTCCGCCGCTTTGGACGAACTTCTCGAGGCGCAGTATTTCAGATTGGCACTGTGGAAGAAAGCCTCGGAGCAGGTCAATTACCGCAGGTTCTTCTACCTGAACGAATACATCGGCCTGTGCGCTTCCAAGCGCGAGGTGTTCGATTTCATCCATCAAATGACGTTCCGGTCGGCGGCCCGGGGTGATTTCACCGGCCTTCGGGTGGATCACATAGACGGGCTCTACGATCCGGGTCTGTACCTGGACCGCCTGCGGCGGAAGCTCGGTGACGTTTATATTGTCGTGGAGAAGATACTTCAGCCGCAGGAGCGGCTGCAGCAGCGCTGGCCGGTACAGGGCACCACCGGGTATGAATTCGCCTTCTTCGCCGGGCAGTTGTTCTGCCGCGGCGCCAACGAAAACGCCTTCGACCGGGTATATCAACACTTCACCGGTATGCGATGCGATCCGGACCGCATGCTCCACGAAAAGAGAAAATACATTGTCACCACATACATGGCCGGCGAAGTCGGATACCTCGCGCACCTTTTTTGCCAATTGAACGGCCGATTCGCCTGCGATGATGTCGCCGACGCCCTGACAGAGATAATCGCGGCCTTCGGGGTTTACCGAACCTATGTCAGCAACATTCGCCCCGGCGGCTCCTGCCGCAGGTATATAGCCCGGGCGGTCGCAACGGCGTCGGCGGCCAACAGCGTCTTGAAAGAGACCATCGAGGCTGTGGGCCGACATTTGTTGTGTGATCGAAAGCTTCTGCAAGGACAGAACGGCGCCAGCCGCCTGCTGCGTTTTGTCATGAAATTCCAGCAGCTCACCGGCCCCGCCGCCGCCAAGGGTTTCGAAGACACCTTCCTGTACTGCTACAACCGCCTTTTATCGCTTAACGAGGTGGGCGGCGATCCACGCAGCTTCGGCGTACCCGTTGAAGAATTTCACAGGTTCAATCAAAGAAGGTTTCAGCTTCGCCCGCATTGTCTCAATACGACAGCCACGCACGACACCAAGCGGGGCGAAGACGTGCGGGCCAGGTTGAACGTGCTGTCCGAAATGCCCGCCCGGTGGCGGGCCGCCCTCGGCCGCTGGAAGCGAATCAACCGGCCGAAAAAAACCGTTTTGGATGGTTCGGAGGCGCCGCACCCCAACGACGAATACTATATCTACCAGACCATACTGGGCAGCCTGCCCTTTGACCGCCGCGAATACGACAGCTTCAAAAAGCGAATCAAGGAGCACTTTATCAAGGCCCTCCGGGAGGCCAAGGAAAGGACCAGTTGGATACAACCGAACGAAAATTATGAGAAGGCCTGCAGCCGGTTCGTGGACGAACTGCTGATTTTCGACGACGACGACGAGTTCTGGGCCGATTTCATCGCCTTCCAGAAACAGATCGCCGCGTACGGCGTGTACAATTCCCTTTCCCAGCTGCTGATAAAGATGACCGCCCCGGGTGTACCGGATTTCTATCAGGGCTCGGAACTGTGGGACCTTAGCCTGGTGGACCCGGACAACCGCCGCGAAGTGGATTACGAACTGAGGGCGCGTTACCTGGCGGAAATGAAATGCGGCAACAGCAGCGGCGCGGCCTTCTGCGCCGGCCTGCTGGAGCACAGCCGCGACGGCCGGATCAAGATGTTCCTGATTCACAAGGTCCTGGCGGCCCGCGCCGGCCGCAAATCTTTGTTCGACAACGGACGCTACATTCCATTGACCGCCGCCGGGACACGAAAAGAACACATCATCTGTTACGGGCGACAATCCGGCACGGATGCCGCGATCATAGTGGCCGCCAGGTTCGCCGCCGCCATGCTCGAACCGGCACGGCCGCCCGTCGGCGGGGCCGTATGGCAGGATACGAACATCGCCCTCGGCCGCCGATTGCGCCGCCGGTGGCTCAATGCCGTAACCGGAGAAGAAACGCCCGGTTCGGACAAACTGCCCGTCGGGCGGATACTGAGCACGCTTCCGGTCGCACTGTTGGTTTCAACCGACTAAGAGCCAAAACCCGCCTTGCCCTCCAAAAAATAAGTCTATTGCCGGCACGAGACTCCGGCAGGTCGTCTTCACTACTCGACGACGACCCCCAGATGCCCGGCGACCAGCCCGAAAAGGTGAACCCAGTTCGCCGCCTCGCTGTCCTGCGGCGCCATTTCCTTCATCCGCCGGTACTGCTCCCTGCCGATCTTGAAGAAAATGTTTTGCGCCGGCTGCAGGTCCATATCCTCCACTATCCCGCCCAGGATCTTCAGGGCGCTTTCAATCGTCGACAGCAGCCGTATGTCCCGGCTCGACTGCTCCAATCCGGCCATAAGGCTGTTTATCTTGGTCGACGCCTCGTATCTCAGCGTTGCCTGGTCCAGTTGAAGCGACAGCCTTGCGGCCTCCCCGGTCAACTCACTCAGGCGGTCGATGTCAAGTTCCCCGGCCCGTATCACCTCGCATAGGTTCTTGTTGACTATGAATTCCGCCGGCGCCGCCAGGGCCTTGGGCAGGTTCATGTTCATCTGTCGCATCATCAGCATTATCGCGTAGTTCTGTTCGTATATGTGGCGGAACGATCTTTCTATCTCCTCCCAGGTCTCGCCCAGCAGTTCGTGGAGCAACCGCCTCTGTTCGTCCTTGAACAAATGCCAGAGTGAATAGGTCTTTCCACCGAACCGCTGGTTCATCTGCCGGACGACGCCGTTGGTATCACCTTTGTAGAAAGCTGTTTCCAAATCGTCGCGAAGCTGCCGGAAGTCGGCATCCGGCAGAGGAGCCGCCAGGGCCGTCAGCAGATTGTGACCACCGATATGGTAGGTGGCGAAATCCACCTTCTGCTCCTCCAGAACTATATTCGACCTGATAAGCACCCTTCCAGTGGCCAGGCTCTGCGATCCGGCCCTGCTGTTGCCGTAATCTTTCATTTGTGCGGTATAACAATACACCGCCTGCTGCCGAACCTCCGAATCGGCGAACACGGCGCCGAGGGCGAAATGCGCCGCAACCCTGTAGAGATCGATTTGCGCGGGCTCGACGTAGGTTTCATAAACCTGCCGGCCGCTGGCCAGGCCGGCTGCACCGGCCGGCGCCTGCTCGATCCCGGCCTTGAATTCGGCAGCCGCGGCGCCGCAGCCGAGCTGTTCATACAGCTGCATGGCGCGGGCGGCATACTGCATTATCTGGACCGTTTCGATGCCGGAAACGTTGTCAAAGAACCAGCCGCAGCTGGTGTACATCAGCATCGCCGCCCTTTGCATTTCCAACAGCTTGAGCACGATCACCTTGTCGTCGTGCGGCAGCTCCCGTTCCGAGACCCCGCCGATGAAGCCGTCCAAGTTCCCACCGGACCTGTCGTTTATTATCTCTATGTATTCGTTCCTCACCCGCCACGGATCGCGGCAATACTGCGAAAGCCTTTTTTCGTAACAGCCGGCCAGTCTGTCCCGAAGCCGGTCCAGGGAACTGCGAAGCGGTTCCCGCCACTGCTGCCTGCCGGAAAGCGACTGATCCCCGCAGCAGCCGCAATTGCTTTTCCATCTTTCAATCCCGTGCGAACAACTCCAGGAGCTGTTTTCCACTATCTGCGCCTCGTGAGAAGGCGGGAACTTTTCCAGGTACTGGCCGTAAACGGTAACCTTGGCCTGGCCGTCTTGCCTTATGCGGTGCAGGCAGTACGCCAGGGCCATATCGCCGTGGCGGTGGTGGTGCCCGAATGATTCGCCGTCGGTGGCGATGTGAACCAGACCGGCCGGCCGGCCGTCGTCCCGGAAAGCTTCGGTCAGTGCTTTGGCAAAATCCTCACCGCTGTGCAGCAGCCCCCCGAACGCCACGTTATGCGCCGCGGCGCCGTCATAGAAGAACAAGTTGATGCTCTTGCCCGACGGCAGATTGCAGATGTACGCCATTGTGGTATCCAGGCCCTTTTCCGTGACCTTCGACCACCTTCGGGCGCCGATTTTGCGAATACGCCCGGCCTGGCGGGGCGACAGGATGGTGAACTTGATCCCGTGACAGGCCAAAACTTCCAATGTATCCGTGTTGACGGCGGTTTCCGGCAGCCACATTCCTTCTGGCTGCCTGCCGAAGTGATGCCGGAAGTCCCTTATTCCCCAGACAACCTGAGTATGCTTGTCCCGCTCGTTCGCCAGCGGCAGGATCATGTGGTTATAGGCCTGGGCGATGGCCGGCCCGTGTCCGCAAAAAAGGCTGCCGCCGTATTTGTCCGCCTCCAGTATCTTCGCGTATACATCCGAAGCGTGTACTTTCAGCCAGCCGAGCAGGGTGGGACCGAAATTGAAACTTATGCTCGCGTAGTTGTTGACTATGTCGATGATCTTCCGGTCGGGACCGAGGATCCTCGACGCGGCGTTCTGCCTGTAACATTCGTCGGTGATCCTCAAATTCCAGTCATGAAACGGGTAGGAAGAATCCTGCAGTTCCACGTCTTCGAGCCAGGGGTTTTCACGTGGAGGCTGGTAGAAATGCCCGTGTATGCATACATAACGTTCCATGTCGGCCCCGTACCTGGAAACTCGTTTAGATGCCGGACGAACCCGTCGCAATCGGATTATTTTACCGGCAACTAATAAAAAAAGCCAGATCCCTCGGTTAAGGCATCCGGCTTCGTGAGGAGGGGTGATGAATGCGTCACTTTCCGCACGCAAATCGTATTTTACTTTTATGGCAACCGTAATCTAAACAACCGGGCCCGCTGATGCAATCGGGATATTACGTAATTGGAGGCAGCAATTTACCTAATGAAGTCCGGGCGTCAGACCTTTATTATTTGCCGTTGCCCTGTCACGGGGGAGGCGCTATACTTGCTCTGAACCAGGCATGAAACCAGAAAGAGCAAAAAGACCATTGCTTCAAAAGCAGGCGGTAATGAGCCGGGTTTTGCTGGCGCTTGCGCCGTGTGCGGCGGCAAGCATATATTTTTTCGGATGGCGGTGCCTTTTCATAATAATCTGGGCCGGTATGATCGGTTTCGTCACGGAGTTCATATTTACCAGGCTCCGGGGCGAACCGGTAAGCGAAGCGGTGTTTGTCACCACCACCATATTCGCCCTTGTCATGCCCCCGACCGCGGGGCTGCACGTGGTGACAATCGGAACCGTTTTCGCGGTCATGTTCACCAAGGAGATATTCGGCGGATTCGGGCGGAATATCTTCAACCCAGCGATCGCGGGCCGGTGTTTTGTGTATATATGTTTTCCGGCGACGCTGACGGCCACATGGGCACCCGCCGCCAAAGAAACGTGGGGCGCGTTAAACAGGTGGACTACGGCTGCCGAACCTGATGCGGTGACCTCGGCCACGCCCATGGCCTACCTCAAGGACGGTGGAATCACGCTGGGCTCGGGCCGGCGGTCCGTGTCCGAGATACCGTTCGATCTGGCCGAGGACCGGACCGTTCAGGTCGGAAGAGGCGCTCTACTGAGAGCCCTGCTGTCAGGCAGGATAAGCGGTACAATGGGCGTAACGAGCGCCGCCTTGATCCTGGTCGGAGGAATCTATCTTTTTGCCGGCAATACGGCCAGCCGCGCGATCATCATCTCGCTGGTTTTTGCCTACGCTGCATTGAACCAACTGCTTTACTGGTTCGGAGTCGATCCGGTACCGGGTGCCTGGCCGGCGGTTCTCGGCGGCGGCTTTTTGTTCGGGGCCTTTTTCATGGCAACGGATCCCGTAAGTTCACCCCGCACCACCGAAGCAAGAATAATTTACGGAATCATTATCGCCGTATGCACAACCGTCATCAGGAACTTTTCCATATTCAACGGCGGCTTGATGTTTTCCATCCTGATAGGCAACATGTTCGCCCCCATCCTGGATCACGGAGTGCGGACATACAAATCGCCGCGCAAACCGGGGAACACGAAATGATACGCGAAAAGGCGTACTTTCCGGTCGTCTACATGTTCGCGGTCACCGCTTTCTTCAGCAGCGTCGTCATAGGCCTGACGCGGCTGACCGCCGGGAGGGTCCGGGCCAACGAGAAGCTGGCTTTCGAAAAGGCCGTGCTGAAGGTGCTGCCGGGACTTTACGATGAACGGGAGGCGGCGTCCCGCCTTCAGCTGCACAGGCGTTTTAAAAGCAAAGTGAAAGAGCCGGGTGAACTTTCACCGGCCGCCTATACCCTGGTGCGGGAAGGCAACACGGTCGCCTACGCCCTGCCGTTTTCCGGCCGGGGCTTCTGGGCCCCGATAAAAGGGGTCATCGGCATAAAGGCGGACAGGCGAACGATCACCGGCATCGCGTTCTACCAGCAGAACGAGACGCCCGGCCTGGGCGCCGAGATAACAAAGCAGCGGTTTACGGACCAGTTCGACGGAAAGGTTATGTCGACCGGTGAAAAGGTCCTGGATATCAAGCCTCCGGCAGCCGCGCTTGACCGCAGCAGCGTTCACGCCGTTACCGGCGCCACGCAGACCAGCGTACGCCTGGAGCGGATGATCAACGACGCATTGAATAAATGGCGGCGGCGGACAAACGGGGCCGGACAGTGAATCAAAAGGCGGCGAACATGCGGTCTGAAAGAAACAAAATCATCGCCCGGGGCCTGTGGGGCAACAACCCGGTCTTCAGGCAGGTGCTGGGAATATGCAGCACGCTGGCGGTGACGAACCTGGTGCTGAACACCGTGGTCATGTGTGCGGCCCTCGTGTTCACCCTGTCGTGCAGCGCCGCGTCGGTTTCCATTCTGCGCAGGGTCACCCCCCGCAACATCAGGATGATGGTGGAAACCCTGATAATAGCGTTTTACGTTATCATAGTTGACGTGCTGCTCAAGGCCTACTGGCCCGAGATGAGCGCCAACCTGGGCCCCTATGTGGGGCTGATAATAACGAACTGCATCATAATGGGAAGGTGCGAGGCCTACGGCAACTCCAACCCGCCGGGGCCGGCCTTTCTGGACGGTTTTTTCAACGCCCTCGGCTACTCGTTCGTACTGCTTATAATCGCGTCCTTCAGGGAGGTGTTGGGAATGGGAACGTTCATGGGACTGCACGTTCCCTACTTCTCCGGACCGGGGTGGGACAAGTGGATAGTGATGGTCATGCCGCCGGGCGCGTTTTTCATGCTGGGCGTGGTGACCTGGGTGTTCAGGTCGATCCAATCTGAAAAGGGCAGAAACTGAAATGAATATCGAAATCGAACTTTCCCGGGCCTTGGTCGTCTTCGTGTCGGCCATCTTTACCCAGAACATCCTGCTGGCGTACTTTCTCGGGCTGTGTCCTTTCATAGGGGTCTCGCGCGAGATCAAGACCGCCTTCGGCCTCGGGCTGGCCGTGATATTCGTAATGACCTCGACGTCACTGCTCAACTGGCTTGCGTATCATTACGTGCTCGAACCCCTGGGGCTGCATTTTTTCCGGTTTATCCTTTTTATTGTCATCATCGCCGCTTTCGTACAGTTCACCGAGATGGTGGTCGACCGGTTCTCTCCGGTGTTGTATCAGAACCTCGGCGTGTTCCTGCCGCTGATAACCGTCAACTGCGCGATATTGGGCGCTTCGCTTTTCATGGTGATCCGCGATTACGGTTTCATCGTAACGATCGGCTACGGCCTCGGCAGTGGAATAGGCTGGTTCCTGGCGATAATCGCCATGGCGGGCATCAGACAGAAACTGGCCAATGACCGTATTCCTCGGGGCCTGCAGGGAGCGGGCATCACCCTGATCATCGCCGGCATAATGGCGCTGGCCTTCACGGGGTTTACCGGGGTGCTGCAGGCCAGGTAGCCCGACAGGGGTAATTGAAGGAATCGAATGGTTTCGGCCGTGCTAATACCTGTTATCGTCGTCAGCTCCATCGGCGCCGGCCTGGCCGCCGTTCTGGTCGCCTGCGAACATTTTATCGCCGCCTACGGCCCGTGCGATGTCAACGTCAACAACCGTCGCACCTTGAACGTCCAGGGGGGAAAAGACCTGCTGTCGGTGCTGACGGCGGAAAAGATATTCATCCCCAGCGCCTGCGGAGGCAGGGGAACATGCGGCCTGTGCAAGGTCAAGGTCAACCAGGGGGCCGGGCCGCTTCTTCCGACGGAAGAGCCCTATCTCGACGAAGACGAGAAAAAATCGGGCGTGCGCCTTTCCTGCCAGGTCAAGGTCAGAAACGATCTGAAGATCGAGATACCCGACGAGCTTCTCGCCGTACGGGAATACGTCTGCAGGTGCGACCAAATCGTCGATCTGACGCACGATATGAAGCAGTTCCGCCTCGAACTGCGGGAGCCGGAAAAGATCGATTACGTGCCGGGCCAGTATATCCAGCTTTTGACGCCCGCTTACGAAAAGAGCGGCGAAGAGGTTTACCGGGCCTATTCGATATCATCCGACCCGGCCGTCGAAGGCGCGATCGAACTGATTATCCGGCTGGTTCCAAACGGCATTTGCACAACTTATTGCTTCGAGTACCTCGATACCGGCGACGAGGTCAGGATCAACGGTCCGTACGGGGATTTTCGCCTTTCCGAGTCGGACGCGCCGATCGTCTTTATCGCCGGCGGATCGGGCATGGCGCCCATAAAGTCCATGCTGCACCATATGAAAAACACGAACAACAAGCGCAGCGCCGTTTACTATTTCGGGGCCAACAAGGTAGGCGACCTTTTTCTTGTCGACCTTATGCGCCGATTCGAATCGGACCTTGCCGACTTCAGGTTCGTGCCGGTGGTGGCCGAGGCCGAACCCGCCGAAAGCTGGGACGGCGAGACCGGATTGGTCACCGAGGCGGTCGAGCGGAACCTGAAAAACGCCCCCCGGTGCGAGGCGTACCTCTGCGGCAGTCCCGGCATGATCGACGCCGCGGTGTCGGTGCTGCAAAAGCTGGGAATGAGCGATGACCGGATATTCTACGATAAGTTCGCTTAATACGGGTGCATAAAATGAAGGAATCGCCCCAGGCAAGAAAACTGGAGGAAATACTGAGATCTTCGCAGCTGGTCGCGGGCGGCTTCATGGGCTACGACACCCGCCCGGTCAGCGAGATAATCGAAAGCGATTGTGCGGAGGTATCAAGGCTGGGACAAACGGTCGAACAGATAGCCGAACGCATGCGCTTGATCACTGAAAAGGCAAAGCAGCGCTTGGGCTGCTGGACCGAAATCGACGCCTCCCGCCGGGCACGGGTGGACGAGGCGAAGGGATTTTTGGTCTGCCCGTGGTCCCACCCCGGCCGGTTCGCCAAAAGGGTGACCATAGTCACCACTGCGGCGACGGGACAAACCATAAGATGGTCCGACCTGAACATTCACATGATCGCCGAACACTGCTTCTTCGAGGGCAGGGGTTCGGCTTTCAGAATCGAGCCCGGAGAACTCGTGTTTTAATGGGGTCACCCCTCCACTGCTCCGGTCATTTGTATCTGACCTGCAATTCCAGTTCTATGGCGGACGGAAACAGCGCCTTCTCTTCCAGGTTGATATGCCTGTGCACGCGGTCCTTGACTTCCTTCAGGCAGTTTAAAAGAGCCGAAAAAGCATCGCCGTTTTTCCGCAACAAATGAATGTCGTCGATAATGGCGGCAAGCCTGGGGAACATGGCATTTTCTGTCTGCTCGTGGTCCCGCTCCAGCTCACTTATGGGGTTTTTGACCCCGCTGTGGAAATCCGGCTTGGGACCCGCTTCCTTGTTAAACGCATGCATCTGTCGAACATAAGGCAAAAGTAACTTTTCTTCCTTTTCAAAATGGCCCTCCAGCGCGGTCGTGAACTCGCCGCAGAAACACCGCAGCGCCTCGACCGCACCGCCGTTCTCGCCGCGGTGCGGCCGGGATGCTTTCTCGAGCAAGGTGTGTAGTTCAGACAGCTTGCGCCTTATAACACGGTGCTCGTGTTCGATATGCTCAACCAACTCTTCCGGACCCGCCCGAAACCAATCTTTAGCCATACAGTCTCCCGACTTGGGCGACGCTTAACGGAGGTGAAGCGGCTTACCGGGCAGCCAAAACGGCGGCAAATTCGGCGTAATCCTTAAGGTTCACAACATTGTCGCCGTTCAGATCACAAATGTTCCCGGCCGCTTCATCAAGCCAGTTTTCGGCGATCACGCCGAGATCACCGTAGTCCCAAGAACCGCTGCAGTCAAGATCATAGATGCTGTCGGCGGTGTAATTCTGTTGCTCACGGTCGTTCATGACATTTCCGTAGACGGTATCGGCCGGTTCAAACGTGTAGTCGGCCTTGACCGGTGTTACCGTGCCCGACCAGTCGTACGGCACCTGCACCTGATAGTAGCCGGCATCGTCGCTGGTAGCCGTGCTTCCGCCGTTGTCGGCCGTCACCGTCACATCCTCTATCGGCACGCCGCAGGAGTTAAGAGTGTAACCGCTGATTGAAAGGCTTAACTGCTCGGCCGACAACTCTATGGGACAGGCGTTCGGAATCGCATCATACATGATGTAGAGACTGCCCTGTTTCGAGACAATTTCGGCGAATTGAACGGTCTGGCACTGCTGCACGCGGACCACCTTCGACGCCCATTGCGGCGGGCAATCGGTCAACAACGTCACCGGAGTATCGAACCTGTCGTCAAGACCGCAGTTAAGCTCCAGCGTCATGGAATTACCGTTCTGGGAAACAACGGTAACGGATGCCGCGTCCCTCTCATGGATATACTCCGAAACGGTTCCCATCGGAGCAACCCAGACATCCTGGTTCTGCGCGAGATATTCCACGTGTGTGTCGAAAGCCTCGCTGGAAACCGTATCATAACCCCCTTCGATGCCGATGCTGTGAAACATCTCGATATCCCATTTTCGCTCCATAACCGCCTGCTCAACCCAGTATTGCAGGTAAGCCAGCGCGTTTTCATCCCCGGGACCGTCTTCGTGCGG
>Ga0180433_10006652_pt1 | contig 15063 bp, 13 predicted proteins | sample SS_ome_8_FD_132980 | JGI IMG/M metagenome (GOLD analysis project Ga0180433, IMG submission 132980) | Hypersaline lake sediment archaeal communities from the Salton Sea, California, USA - SS_1_D_1 metaG | ecosystem: Environmental > Aquatic > Non-marine Saline and Alkaline > Hypersaline >... | reverse complement strand
TGGGTGGTCATGGTAAAATCCTCTGAGCCATGTCGAGCGATGAGAAGCTGTTTCACCTTTTTAACAATGTGTTCCGCATTGGTGCCCGTGGCATACAGGAGGTCGATTTCCATCAGGCTTTCCCGGTCGAACATGGCCAACGCCCTGGCAGCTGGCAGGTAGACGGCGTCGTCCAGGTCAAAGCCAAGCATCTGTCCCTTGGATTCCATGATGCCAATGACGCGAAAGCGCTCCCCGCCGATGCGAATACGTTGGCCCAGAGGATTCTTTGTGCCAAACAGTTCATCTCGGACCTTGCTTCCCAGCACAGCCAAAGGGCGTGCGGCACGGGGATCATCCTCTGGAAGAAAACGGCCGACGGCCACCTTCATTTTCCATACGCTGGGGACCTCTGGGCCAACGCCGAAGACATAGGTGCGCCTGACACGCTTGCCGAATTCTACCGGGGCATTTCCCTGCACGAAAGGAACAACGCCACGCACTCTGGAAATCCGCTCAAGTGCCAGCGCATCATTTATGCTCAAAGGTCTCACGTTGCTGATGACGGCCCCGGAGACGCCGGCGGTAGTAGCCTTCCCTGGCGTGATAGCGATGAGATTCGTCCCAAACTGGGTGAACTCTGATAGAACAAATCTATGAACGCCTTCTCCAATGGACGTCAACAAAACCACAGAGGCGATGCCAACAGCGATGCCCAGCGCGGTGAGAAAACTTCGCATTCGCTGGCTCAACAAAGCCTCCATGGCCAGCTTAACAGCGTCATTGATTAGCATGGGTAAGATTCGCCATCTCCTACCTTCGAGACAAAGCCTGCACAGGGTCCAGCCTTGCCGCCCGTCTGGCAGGCAATACCCCAAAAATCAGGCCGGTAAGTAAAGACACGCCCGTAGCCGCACCAAGGGCCCACATGGGGGCCGAAATGGGGAAGCTGGGAAAGGCACGGGCGAGAGCCCAAGTGGCAAAGAATGCTATAACGAGCCCGAAGGCAGCGCCGATGATAGACAGAATGACTGACTCTGCAAGAAACAGACTGAGAATCTGTCTGCCTGGTGATCCCACCGCCTTTAATAGTCCGATTTCAGTGGTCCGTTGCGAAACGGCGATCAGCATAACGTTCATAATCAGGATACCGGCGACGGCCAGACTGATGCTGGCAATGCCGGCCACACTAAGCGTCAGGGCTGTGAAAATGCGGTCAAATGTGGAAAGCAAGGCGTCCTGAGTGATAACCGTGATGTCATCTTCGCCTTCATGCCGTTCACGGATCATGCTGAGGATGGCCTTTTTGGCCTTTGGAATCGCATCGCGACTATTGGCCTGCACCATGATTCGAAAAAGTGCCGAGGTATTGAAAAGGGCCTGGGCTGAGGCCACGGGGATGACAACCACATCCCCCATGTCCAGTCCCAGGGACTGGCCTTTTTTGGCCAGCACGCCGATCACCCGGAACCGGCGGTCGCCAATGCGGGCCCACTCGCCTAAGGGAGAGTCATTCCCGAACAATTCCTTCTTAAGCTTGTGCCCCATCACGCACACTGCTGAGCCTCGGGTGGGGTCTCCCTTCGGGATGAACCTGCCCTGGGCCATGGACAGATGTCGGATGTCAAAAAGATCGGGCGTAGATCCCAGGATGGTGACCTCACGGTCCCGATGTTTCCAGGATACTGGCGCAGAACCCACGGTGATGGGGGCAACGCGGCGGACGGCAGAACTGCGCTTGAGCGACAGGGCATCTTCCAGCGTAAGGTCGCGGGGTGTTTCCCCCAAGAGCGGGGGCGGGCCGCCGGTGGTTTCAGACCGTCCAGGCAAGACAATCAGAAGGTTTGTGCCAAGAGAAGTGAACTCGCGAGTGACATACAGGCGGGCCCCCTCTCCCAATGCAGTCAGAAGAATGACCGATGCCACGCCTATGGCCATGGCCAGCAACATTAACAACGTTCGCGTTGGGTAGCCCGCTGACGCACGAATGCTGAACCGGATTAGGTCTCTGCTCCTCATGCTTTACAAGGTCTCTGTATCTCCTGAGATCCTTCCGTCCACCATCTGTAGCTTTCGCGGTGCCCGGTTTCCCAAATCGGGATCGTGGGTGACGAGAATCAGGGTGATCCCTTCTTTATTAAGGCCCTCCAAGGTTTGAATGACGTCCTTACCCGAGGCACGGTCAAGATTGCCAGTGGGCTCATCCGCAAGAATGACAGGAGGTCGCATAATGGTGGCCCGTGCAATGGCAACGCGTTGACGTTGTCCGCCGGACAACTGGTCCGGACGATGTTTTGCCCGGTCGCTGAGACCTGTGGCGGCTAAGGCCGCGCGAACACGAGCCTCTCGTTCAGATGGAGCCACGCCGGCCAAGATCAACGGCAACGCCACATTTTCAGCAGCGGTAAGGCGGGGCACCAGATAAAAAAACTGAAACACAAAACCAATCTTGTGGCGACGCACAGATGCCTGCTCATCATCGGTGAGATCGGTTGTATCCACGTTTTCCAAGCGGTATATGCCCTTGTCCGGCCTGTCCAGAAGCCCGATGATATTGAGCAACGTGGATTTCCCTGAGCCGGAGGGACCCATGATGGCAATATATTCGCCAGGTTCGACAGTCATGTCCACGTTCCTGAGGGCGTGAACCGCCTCGTCGCCTACCTGAAATACCCTCTCAATTCCGGCCAGGTATATCATGGCTCCTTTTTGGCCAGAACAGCGTGGGCACCGTCTTTCACGCCAGCCAGATCTACGTTCACCACGACCAACTCATCCAACTTCAAGCCGGAGATAACCTCTGTACGATCCCAGTTGGAGATGCCGCCTTGAAACGTGCGTTGTTCAATGATCTGCTGATCAGGCAAATAAACAAACACGCGTTTTCCGTCCAAAACGGCTTCAGTGGGAATACGCAGCGTGTCATGACGAACGTCAAGAATGATCTCTACATCTGCGCTATAGCCAGCCAGCAGGTCTCGGATCTCAGTCGGCTTCGTAAACTCGACTTCCACATCCACGGTTCGGGCCTGTTTCTCGCGGTCCAGGACATAGGGGGCGATCCTGCGGACCTTACCGTTAAAACGATGATGACCAAAGGCATCCAGGCTCACACGGGCGGCCATGCCTGGCAATATTTCAGGGGCGTCCACCTCATCGATGGGCGCCGTCACGTAGAAACAGGAATCGTCAATGAGGTCCACAGCCGGTGACGTTGCAATGCCGGGAGGAGACGGCGTGAGATATTCATTCACCTCACCGTTGATTTCCGCGATGACACCGTCAAAAGGGGCTATAAGGCGAGTGCGAGCCAGGTTTGCCTCAGAGACCTCAACACGGGCTTTGCTCATGAGTTCAGAGGCCTTGGCTGCTTGGCAATCAGCCCGAAGGGCCTTGGCATCGGTGACAGCCCTATCGGCCCTTTCTTCCGATATAGCGCCTGTTTTCCGGAGTTTGACCAGACGATCGGCTTCCCGCTGCGCCACATCGGCCTTGAGACATGCCGCCCTTGCGTGTGCCTTGGCGGTATTGGCTTCTCGCTGTGCCAGTTTCGTCTCTGCCAGCAAATCTTCATTCCAAAGTTCCAGGAGGAGTTGTCCTGCCTTCACCGTATCGCCTTCACGGATGGGCAGCTTGGCAATCTGGCCTCCGATACTGGGAGAGAGCTTTGCCCGGCGGCAGGCCTTGACAGTTCCGGCACGGGTGTTAGCCACGGTTCGTTCCACCGTGCCGCCCTCTACGGGTTTTACGGCAACTTCGATAGGATCGGCTCGGGTGTAATGCCAAATCAAAGCCCCTGCGGCTGTAACAAAGAGCGCCACCATAACCCACCGAATATGTCTGCGATTCATCAGATTACCCTTTTTTGTTTCCAAGAGCCCCCGACATTCCTTAGGCTTACATGTAAGCCCTGTTGAATCAAGGGCGGTTTGTTTTCGGGTTAACCGACTATAGACAAAACGCTCTGCGTGTCAAGTAAGAGGCGTGTCATTCACACCGACGGTGAAGGGCATCGCAGGCCTACCTTGACGATCCCTATGAACATTGAATACAATTGTTGCAAATCAGTACCAATCCTATGCAAAGAGACCTGGCTCCAGTAGCGTAAACTTCTGGGGGCCAAAAGAGACTCTCTCCACAGTGTCAATAGCATGTGCGATTTGGGACTGTGTTATTTTTCAGAGCGTTGGAGGCTTTTCTGATGACCGAGAAACCTACCTATGATGAACCAGAAGAAGGGCTCAATCAGTTGGAAGGCAAAGGCTCTGCAGGCAGACGGGCAGAGCAGGGCGCAACGCAGACCGAACAGGAAATGAAAGCGGTTCTTGACAGCCTGTTGGAACACGTCGTGTACCAGGACACCGACATGAATGTCTTGTGGGCCAACCAAGCAGCGTGCAGCTCGGTGGGTAAAACACGGGAGGACCTCATAGGCCATCGCTGCTATGAGGTATGGGCTGGCCGTCAGAGTACCTGTGAAGATTGTCCTGTAGCAAAGGCCCGGCACACTGGTAAGCCGGAAACGGTTGAAAAGATGACTCCCGATGGACGGTGGTGGTACATACAAGGCTATCCGGTCCGAGATGATCGTGGTCATATCGTGGGTATGACCGAACTTACCCTGGATATCACCGATCGAAAAAAAGCAGAGGTCGCCCTGCGAGCAGCGCGCGACGGCTTGCAGCAACGGGTAAAAGAACGCACTTTTGAATTAGTCAGTCGGAACGAGCAACTGATGCTGGAAATCAAAGAGCGCAAGCGAGTGGAAGAGGCGCTACGAGATAGTGAAGAGACACTGAAGGCAATTATGGCGGCCTCTCCAGTCGGGATCGGACTCGCACAGGACCGAATCATCAAGTGGGGTAACAGGGCCTTGTACCGCATGTTGGGCTACGAAGAAGGAACCCTGGAGGAGATCAATGCCAAAATCATCTATGCGGACAGTGAGGAATATGAGCGTGTCGGCCGGGATCTCTACCCCGTCGTTGAAGCTGAGGGCATTGGACATGTGGAGACCAAGTGGGTAGCCAAAGATGGCGCCGTTCTTGATTGTTATGTTCAGCTGACGGCACTGGACCGGAGTGATTTTTCGAAAGGTGTCATCATCACCGCCATGGACATTACGCAACGCAGACAGGCAGAAGACCAGGTTAGAACCCTGAGCCACCAGCTTTTGCAGGCGCAAGAGGTCGAACGGCAAAGACTCGCTTACGACCTGCATGACCATCTGGCCCAGGATCTTTCCGCTTTAAAAATCGCTTTTGATACGCTTTCTGATCGGCACCCAGAGATATCCACTGGGGCTCGGCAGAAGATTGCGGAGCTTTCTAAGGGACTTTATGGGGTCATCTTGGCTGTGCGAGACCTTGCCTATGATTTACGCCCTCCAGGTCTAGATGAAGCAGGTCTGGTTGATGTGCTCGACGAGTATTGTCAGGAGTACTCTTCCCAGAACAACCTAGAAATCGAGTTTTTACCCGTCGGCGTGGATGAGTCGAAACTTGACTTTGACACCAAGATTACCTTATATCGATTAATTCAAGAAGCCCTCAGCAACGTGAGAAAACACGCGGATGCCAGCCACGTTTCCATCCGATTGGTGTCTTCTTTTCCTAATATTGTCCTCCGCGTCGAAGATGACGGCAGAGGATTTGATGTGACGGCTCGCCTGGCCGCGTCGCACTATGAAAAGCGAATGGGGCTGCTGGGCATCAAAGAACGGGTTGCTTTGCTTGGGGGGACCATGGAGATCCAATCACAACCGGAGAGGGGCACAAAGATCTTTATAGAACTGCCTTATGGGGCCAAGTATCATGACAAAGAAGACCACGCTCATCGTTGACGATCACCCCCTTTTCCGGGAAGGCGTTAAGACCTTAATCCAGCATACTTCTCACTTTACGGTGATTGGAGAAGCCGGGAATGGCAAAGAGGCCCTGGCCATGGTCAAGGCTCTTAAGCCGGATGTGGTGCTGCTAGATCTTTCGCTGCCGGATCAAAGCGGCATTGAGGTAGCCCGGGAAATCCGGACCTTTTTGCCGGATACTCGCATTATCATCGTGAGCATGCACTCCAGCGTCGACCTCATCACCAAGGCATTTCAGGCAGGGGCTACCGGGTACGTGGTCAAGGAATCGGCCACAGAGAAGCTTGTTGAGGCCCTGGAAGCCGTGTCAAGAGGCGAGTACTTTTTAGATACGTCCCTCTCCCAGAAGGTCGTGAGCAAGCTTGTGAACTCTTCAGCCAGGGCGTCAAAGAGTGTAGATGCGAGGTACGAGTCCCTGACTCCCAGGGAACAAGAGGTCCTGCGTTTGCTGGTCGAGGGGCTTTCGGCCAAGGAGATTGGAGACCAGCTCTTTATCAGCCCAAAGACGGTTGAAAACCATCGGACCAATATCATGAATAAGCTCGATATTCACAGTACCATGGCATTGGTTCGGTATGCGGCAAAGCTTGGATTGATCGACGTTGATCAGTGGAAACAATAATTCTTCCAAAAGAAAACGCCCTCAATTAGTTGTTTTTCATAAGTCTTATCGGGACCAATTCCCGTCTTTCTAGGTAGTTCCCCTAGTTATTTTTCCTGCAAAAATGAGAGCCTTCCTCTATAGACAAGACGTATAAAAACAGATAGTTAGAAACAAACAAGGGGGCAATGGTGATGGCTCTGGCTGATAGCCCGAAGAACACAATGGCATTTGCCGCAAGGCCATGGACGGCTAAGAAATGTCATATCATAGACTGGCACGAGAGGACTTGGCTATGAAAAAGGATTTCTTCGATTTGACAAACCTGATCAGGAGCACTCAGCGAGCTGAGGGCAACCCGGACTGTTTTGGCAGGGCACAGGGTCATTGTGACCACCTTGACTGTGCTTGGCGTCGGTACTGCCTGGAAAGGTCACAGGACGAGAACCAAGCTTACCAAAACGAGCAAAGCGCGTCCCATGAAAACGAAACTGATGCAGAAAATCGCTTGCCGAGGTGAGAACAAAAAGGGGGGACCAGCCATGAAAGGGATCGTGATTTTAAGCTCTAAGCCAAAGCCTGATGAGTACTTGCTGGAATTGGTTAAGATGCTGTTTCCTGACTGCGAGGTCTGTGTTGTATCTGGCATGGGTAAAATGCTTGCTCAGGGCCAGGCAGATTCCTTTTCAGGCCTGGAAAAGACTAACACGATAGGGAGGGCATGATGGCAAGCATTCTCATTGTTGATGACCAGCGGTGCGTCCGGGAACTCCTTTCTGAAGAACTGATTTTAGAGGGGTACCGGGTGCACGGGGTGGGTGACGTTGCATCGGTGAGCGGGTATCTAAGATTTTTTCGACCTGATGTCGTGCTTCTCGACCTTTGTCTGGATGAAGCCGACGCATTTGGGCTGTTTCATGAACTCAAAAGGCAAGCTCCGGACGTCCCGGTCATTATTTTTACGGCTTATGACAGTTATAGGGAGGACCCGCGCCTGTCTCAGGCCGATGGATACGTGATCAAGAGCATGGTCCTTAATGAACTGAAAGAAAAGATAGCCGGAGTACTCAAGAAGAAATACGCCGCTATGGAGGCGACGGCTCAAGTAAAACCACGTTTACAGGAGCCTTGCACCGTTTGCGCTTCTTGATGCCATTTAGCGAGCTTTTGAATGAAAAGGACAATGAAGAAAATCTTGCTGGCTGACGATGATGCCGTGCTCTGCGAGCTTTATGCTGAGGAGCTCATGAGCGAAGGGTACGCTGTCATCACAGCGAGTGACGGCTCTGGTCTCATGGAGGTGCTTAAGCAGAATGCGCCTGATCTCATCGTGTTAGACATCAGACTGGGTCAGTACGATGGCCTTGATCTCCTGCAGGACATTCGAAGAGTCTATTACGACATGCCCGTAATTTTATGCTCAGCCTATACTTCTTTTAAATGGGACCTGAGAAGCATTGCTGCTGATTACTACATCGTCAAGAGCGGTGATCTTACAGAGCTAAAGAAAAAGATTCATAGGGCCTTGGAGGGAACCGCATCAGTGTTTGCTGGTGAGCGCGTGAACAAAAAAACTCGTTCTCACGCGTTTTGCCTCGCTTTTTAGTCCCTAAACAATGAAGTTTGTGTTTTTTATGGCAGAAAATCTAAGAGCTAATCACGAAAACATGAAAGACTGAAAGCACGAAAAAGGAAAATGGCCAGAATTTCGTGTCTTCGTGCTTTCGTGGTGGTTTTCTTGGTTCTGGCTTGTTCAGGTTAGGGATTGGCGGTGCAGAAAGGAGGAGAACGTCATGGCAGCAAATTTCAGAATTGCTATTCACCGGAGGAGTGCCGGCTTAGAGCTGAAACTTGCCGGCGATTTTGACGGGACCTCGGCATGCGAACTTCTTAATGTCCTAAAGGAAAAATGTGACGGCGTGGATAGCGTTTTGGTCAATACAAGCAGATTAAAGGACATTTATCCCTTTGGCCAAGATACCTTCCAAAAGAATCTGTATATGCTCAAGGGAAAACCGATTCGTCTTGTATTTACGGGTAAACACGCCACGAGCATAGCCCCGGAACGGAACTAGTTTTCCTGAGTGTTCATCTGGTGTTCAGAGGATCTCACCTGAAAGGGGCTAGCTGTGTATCTTGGTCTTTATGTCAACCCCAAACCGCTTCATGCGATTCCAAACAGTCACTCGGGAAACCCCTAGTATTCTGGCAGCTTCTGACCTGTTACCCCTTGTCAGCTCAAGCGCATTAACAAGGTCCTGTCGTTTTATTTCTTCTCGACTGACGGACGCCTGCTTGGCCCTACCCCCCACTATTTTTGCCTGGTGAAACCTGGGCGGTAAGTGATGCGGTCGAATTAGCGACTCCCCACAACAGATAAGTGCGTATTCGAAGGCGCTTTTCAATTCCCTCACATTTCCCGGCCAGGGATATTCCATGAAGATGCGCATCACTTCATTACTTATCCCTTTTGCCTTGCTTCCGCTTTTTAAACCGATCTTTCGGAAAAAAGATTTTGCCAGCAGGGGTATGTCTTCAGGCCTTTCCCTGAGAGGTGGCAAAAAAATCGGTATGACATTGACCCTGTAAAACAGATCGTCCCTAAAAGCGCCCTGATCAACACGCTCTTTTAGGTTCTTATTCGTTGCCGAGATAACCCGCACATCAACATGGATTGACAGGTTATCTCCCACACGTTCAACGACGCTTTCTTCGAGAACGCGGAGCAGCTTGACTTGGGTTGACAAGGGAAGATCACCAATCTCGTCTAGAAAAATACTACCACCTTCGGCCGCCTGAAACCGTCCTTTCCTGCTTCGATAGGCCCCTGTATAGGCCCCTTTAACATGTCCAAAAAGCTCGCTCTCCAGGAGGGATTCTGTCAATGCAGCACAACTGACCTTAACAAACGGGTTTCGTTTGCGCTGACTTATCGTGTGAATAGCTTGGGCCACCAGGTCTTTCCCTGTGCCACTTTCACCAAGAATGAGAACGGGTGCATCAGACAGGGCGGCATTGGTAACCAGCTCGAATACGCTTTGCATCTTGGCAGAGACCCCGAGGATTCCCTGAAAACTGTCTTCCGATTTGAGTTCCCGTCGGAAGATCTCGATCTGTGTGTCTTTCTCAACCATTTCAGTAACGTCTGTTACCGTCTCCACGGCTCCCATCACATGGCCATGGGCGTCACGAAGAAGCGATGCGTTTTTGATAACATGAACTGAGGAGCCGTCTTTGCGGATCAAGGTGCATTTTCGCATATTGAAACTCCCCGTCCGGAATAAGAGGCACCAGTCTTTCCCTTTTTTCCCCCTGGCAATCTGACAAATGTCACACTGCAGAACAGTACATGGCTTCCCAATCAATTCTTTTTGGCTGTACTTTGTTATGGTTTCAAGCGCCTTGTTCACGCTAATGATCGTCCCCTCTTCGTCTAAAACCATCAATCCGTCTTGGATCGTATCCACGACTGTCTTCCAGTATGCATTCAATTCTTGCTCAAGCATGGGGCTCACCCGTTAAAGTTTAACATGTGTTTAGGTGGCTTTTTTAACAATTTAACAGTTTTTTGGCAAGGAAAATCTAATCGTCACTGACTAACGACTATCCTTCCTCGCTTTAGCCTATCAGAAAAAGGATGGAATCTTATGCTGAAACAATCTTTATTCCGTATCACCTTAGCTTTGTGTTCCTAAAATATGCTTTTCTTCCAGCCAGATGGCTGCCCATCGAGGGATAGAAACTGCCGGTCATTTCATTTCCTTGGTGCATGGGTTCACTCACCGTCAACAACGCGTTGGCAATTCGGACGATATATCCCAAGAGTTGGCAGGGGTTTTGCGCTAGTCATTAGTAAAAACGGACCAGGGAATAGCTAAGTTGGCACAGGACGTAGCTCATCAACTCGATATTCGCGGAATGATTGCTCCCATTACGCTTCTGAAAGTGACGCAAGCCTTCAGGAGGCTAAATCCAGGCGAAACACTGGAAATACTGGGAAGTGACGTTCAAACCCGAAAAGACCTTTTTCAGATTTTGGAGGCACCGCGTTATGAGCTGGTCAGTTCCCAGGATGATAAAGCTTTTTATCGTATCCTGTTGAGAAAAAGGCCCTGATCATGAATGACATTGGAGAGCAATAGGGTATGACAGCTCGGTCGGCCAAGTCCCAAGAAAGAATGTCGGTACCTGGCGTTGCTTCGGCAAGATGGTTCGCCATTGCCAAAGCCTATTAAGGGAGGGGGCTCACCATGGCAAAGAAGATTTTGGTGACTGTCGGCGACTGTGTCTATTCTAAACAGGCTGTTAAGTATGTCGCGAGGATATCATCCGCCGCCAATGATTTCACGTACACACTGTTTACCATGCAACCTCCGGTTCCCAAGATCTTTGTTGCGGGGGCGGACACAGATCCTGACGTGAGGGCTGAAGTTGACAAACTGATTCGTAGGAACGCCGAGACTGCAGAGTGCGTTGTTCGTGACTTGAAGGATCTTATGGTTCAGGAAGGTATAGCTCCGAGCCGCATCGAAGTCGTTGCCGCACCCTTAAAGGTCGGATTAGCCGCGGATATCCTACGTCGTGCTGAACAAGGCCGCTATGACGCCATTGTGCTGGCGCGCAGGGGGCTTACTCCCAGCCGAGATTTTTTCATCGGCACAACGGCTGCCAAGGTAGTCGAACACGCACTAAAGATTCCCGTGTGGATTGTTGCCGAAGAAACCGCCTCTATGAACATCCTCATTGCTGTTGATGGGTCTGAAAGTTCACTCCGCCAGTTGAGTCACTTGGTTCATATGGTGGGAAAAAACCGCCAGTTGAAGTTAACGTTGTTTCACGTCGTGCCATTTTTGAGACATTACTATTCTATTGATTTTGAACGCGACAACCCAGCTCTTCAACGCGTTGTTCAGCAAGAAGACGACAGACGCATGGAAGGGTTCTATGGCAGAGCATATGAGATGCTCAACACAGCAGGATTTCAGAAGAGCCAAATCCAGGTCAAGACAAACACTAAGAGTCATGACGTTTCCACAGCGATTCTTGACGAAGCAAGAGCTGGGAAATACAGCACCATCGTTATCGGACGACGTGGTGAGAGAGAGGCTGTATTTACGGGACGCATTGCCATGCGGCTGGTCCAAAAGATTCCTAATCCAGCTCTTTGGGTGGTGGCATAAGATAGACACAGCCATCAGATACCGTGGCAAGTGTGCGTAAGAGTACCAACCCCTGGTTCAACGGGCATAGGGCCATACGCACACCACACTGTGACCTCAGATGAATGTAGTAGTGAATCCAGTAATGAAGGCGTTAAGACATTTTGAAAGTGTAAGCACCTGCGGGTTCGCTTGGCCATGATCCTTAAGGCAAGACAAGGCTCCCTATCGTCAAAGGAGAAAAAAATGAAAAAACGGATTCATGTGTTTGTTGTCCTTCTGGCAGCGAGCCTGGTGACGTATTTTTGTAATGTGGGGTTTCCGACGGCCGATACTATTTCTGGAAACAAGGAAGAACAGGCAGTCTATGTAGGTTGGGAGAAATGTAAGGCCTGTCATGCTTCACTTGTAGAAGCATATCGCGGATTCAAGCGCTCCAGGAACTTCCGGATATTGGAGATGCGAGGGAGAGAACACGATCAACAATGTCTTCCCTGCCATACGACTGGATATGGTGAGCCCGGTGGCTTTGTAAGCATAGACAAGACACCCCATCTGACCAATGTCCAATGTGAGGTATGCCACGGCCCGGCAAGCCTCCATATAAAAGCGGCAACGAGGGCCAAGAAAAAGGAAACGTTAGAGATTCCACGAAATATTTGTACTCAATGCCACACGCAACATGGACACAGGGAGTTGTGAAGCCATGAGCTGGGCGCCCTTCTACAGCCTGAGGTCCAAATTAATACTAGCTATAGCCCTGGTTCTGATTGTGACAATGGGCGTCTATGCCTACGTGGATATCACCTATCATGAGAAGGCCTTTTTAAATGAGCAGAAGAAAAAGGCTCTTGATATTAGCGATACGGTGATGAAAAGCATAGAATATCCAATGCTTGACGGCGAAATGGGAGATGTTCAGGAAATTCTTGAAAGGGTGAACGCATTAAGGGACTTAGATGTGGCCCATCTGTGTGATCTGGACGGCCTGATCAAGTACAGTGGTAAGCGAAAAGCAATTGGCAGGGTGACCCGATCAGAGATTACCAAGGAGGCCTTGCGAACTCGATCATTGGTTAAAGGACTGGAGGCTCGGGAAAACGAAGATATATTTCGGTATGCCATGCCGGTAGTCAATGAGAAAACCTGCCACAAGTGTCACGGAATGAAAAAAAGGATTCTGGGGGTCCTGACCGTGGGGTTCGTCTGGGAACCCATAAGCCAAAAGATCAGGCAGTATCGAAACAAGATGGTCGCGGAGTTTTTGATCTGTCTGGCATTTATTATTGCGTTCATCATAGGCCTCCTGCACCGATTGCTCATTGTGCCTTTAGAAACGCTGACCAAGGCTGCAAGAGCCATAGCCAAGGGAGACGTGACAGAGGAAATACCGGCCAGCAGATCAAAGGATGAAGTCGGTGAGTTGACTGAGGCATTTCGAGAGATGCAACAAAGCCTTCGGCAGTGCTACTACAAGCCCATCATGCCCAATGAAGAATGAACCAACATAAAGGCGGACCAGGGTGCTCATATGTCATTTTGGGTCAGATTACAAACAGAAATGGCAGGAAACTTAAAATCAAAAGTCATTCTCGGGGTATGCGTAACTCTCTTCACTGTCATGGGTGTATTTGCCTGTTGGGACATGATTGGCCGTGTAAAATTTCATCTGTCCAGGGAGGAGACCAAGGCATTCGGGTTTAGCAAGATGGTCAGGAAAAGCATCGAATACCCCATGCTTGATGGCGAAATGGAAGTCGTTCAGGCTACCCTGGAAAGCCTTTCTTCAATGACCGATCTGGCGTTTGTGAATCTTCATGATCCAATGCAGGTCATCAGGTACAGCGGCAATCCGGACAACATAGGTATGATTGCGGAGTCTGAGGTTCCCAAAGCGGCCTTCCACACACAGACAACGGTGAAAGAGCTTCAGGAACACGATGGCAAACAGATCCTCCATTATGCCGTACCGGTTTTAAATGAAAGAGCATGCTTTAAGTGTCACGGAAGAGAGAAAGAAGTCTTAGGCCTACTGAGTGTGGGGATTCCATGGGGTCCTGTGGAAACCAGGATAGCTTCACTTCGGAATCGACAGATCCTTTTGGGTATCGTGTCTATCTCAATCGTCGCTTTTTTCCTCATAAAATGGGTGTCTCGGTCTGTTACTCGGCCGATTCTCCAACTCACACGACTAGCCAACCAGGTCAGCCGTGGAAACCTGGATGCCACAGTTGATTTTGGGCAGACCGTCAAATGTTGGGAGATCCTCAACTGTGAAAAAACCGGCTGTCCTGCTTACGGGAAGGATGAGGCCTTCTGCTGGTACATTGACGGCACACTGTTCACAGGGGGGGCTAGGGGAAAGTTTCCAGAAAAGATCGAACAGTGCCGCAGATGTGAAGTGTACAAGATGCATGGTTCAGACGAGGTCGTCCAGCTGGCAGATGCCTTCTCCCATATGACCGGCAATCTAAAGGCCTATAGCGAAAAGCTCAGGAGAACCTACGACTTCCAGAAAAATCTCATTGAGGGCTCTATCGACGCTATTATAGCGACAGATAACACAGGAAACATAGTGATATTCAACGAAGGGGCTGAAAAAATCCTCGGGTATGCAAGCGAGGAAGTCATCCGTAAGATGGACGTCTTCGACCTGTATCCTGCTGGTCGTGCAAAGAGAATCGAAGAAGCTCTCTACGGGCATGGCTATGGCGGACCAGGCAAGTTGGCGGATTATGAAACCACAATTTTGAACAAGGACGGGAAAGAAATACCCGTCTGGCTCTCAGCAAGCATCATATATGAGGAAGAGGAAGCTATTGGCGCCGTCGGTTTCTTTCGGGATTTAAGTGAGAGAAGGAAACTAGAAAAGAAAGTACTGGAGTCAGAAAGATTGGCAACGATTGGCCAAGGGGTATCCTATATTTCCCATGAAATTAAGAATCCACTCATGCTGATTGGCGGTTTTGCTCAACAGGTGCTTCGTAAGATAAGTCAAAATGGGAAAAACAAGGAAAAACTAGAAATCATCATCAAGGAAGTTGCGAGACTGGAAGAATTCCTTTCAGAAGTGACGGATATCACGAAGCCCTCGCAACCAAAGATGATCATGGTTAGTCTCAATAGTCTGGTAGACGAAGTCTCAGCCTTTTTGAACGAAGAGCTCAAGATGCGCCGCGTTGCTCTTGACACGTCCCTTGACCCTCAGATTCCCGAGATATCTATCGATCCAAAACAGATGAGGCAGGTGCTCATCAATGTCATGAAGAACGCCATGGAAGCCATGCCAGAGGGCGGACATCTATCTGTGACGACCCACTTGCATGAGGATCATATAGAACTTCGCATCATTGACACGGGTAAAGGAATTACGCCAGAAGACCTGAAGACTGTTTTTGATCCCTTCTTCACCACTAAAATAAAAGGAACGGGACTCGGTCTGGCCATCTCCCGAAAGA
>Ga0180433_10006650_pt1 | contig 15065 bp, 16 predicted proteins | sample SS_ome_8_FD_132980 | JGI IMG/M metagenome (GOLD analysis project Ga0180433, IMG submission 132980) | Hypersaline lake sediment archaeal communities from the Salton Sea, California, USA - SS_1_D_1 metaG | ecosystem: Environmental > Aquatic > Non-marine Saline and Alkaline > Hypersaline >... | reverse complement strand
TCTAGCCCGTTTCCATCGACGTACATTTTGTTACTCAAAAGCATTGCATATGGTCTATGCTACTTTAACCGTTTTTTTCACTGCTAATTGGGAAGAATATCTTTAGTTAGCAACGCCCTCTTAGGTAATAATAAGAGGTAGTTAGGTTCTTCGAGTGTCATCCAAGACAAGTCTGAGAAACCTTTCTTTTCTTTTTATTTCCACAAGCAGAACTTGTGCGTTCGTGAGGCTAAGGTCTGAGCAAATCTTTTTGGGTTTGCTGAGGTTAGCTGAAGCGTTATATAATAACGTGTCGTCGAGAGCGCTTCGCACCTTGAGAATAAATATGGCTTCTTTTGCATGCCTGCAAATAAGGGATGTGGGAGCAGTGATATTTTGAGGTTGCGTGGTCGCGTCAATTTAGAATTGCCGTACCTATATTACCGTCTCTTTACAGCAAATGTATCTTAAAGATCTTGTTCATTAGGCCTTTTGCTCTCAACTTAGTTTAAAAAGGGAGAAAAAAGGAAAATGGCAGTTCAAGGACCCACTTACACTTCAGAAGATTATTGGGCAGATCAGCAGCAGCAAGCATGGTCTGATGAGATGGATACGCTTGATACATTTTCAAATCCGGCAGCTCAGCTTAAATTCATAGTCGAAGATTTGGCTCTGTTCGTAAGCGATACAAATCTAGACTATATCTTTTGGGATTCGCAGTATATGGATGCGACTCAAGGACTTCTTGAGGATCTTGACACCATTAAGCAATCTTACAACGACGTTGTCTCGAATTATACGACTATGTCATATGATCAATGGATAGATGATGCTACTACGGCAATGGATGCTGCGAATCAGATACTATTGACTCTCTATACGGACCCTCTGTTTAGTGATAACACAGCGCTTCAGGATCAATTTGTAAACAGCTTTTCTGACTTATTTGAGTGTGACCCAAATGATGTGACTTTTGATGTCACGATAGATGGAACGACTGAACCAATGAAAGTTCCTCAATTTGATCCTAACGCGGAATATGAAGAGGGTATTACATATGCTCAGCGTACTGCAGGGTTTTGGTCCGGTTGGATATGGAATTCTCCAACTCCTCAAGATAGGGCTTATCAAGGCTACTTACAAAAGCAATCCGATTGGAATAGTGACCTCATGGTAATGACAGATAGTCTTGATGACCAAGCCAACCATGCCCAAGCGGAAATGCAACAAGGAGAACAAGTATCACAACAGATCGATGGAACTTGGCATGATACGATGAGGAATTTCTCCAAGGGAATTGCAGATCAAATTAATAATCAAATATCAAATTAATAATTAAAAATCGGAGTAATAGATGACTGATAGTGTTACATATTATTCACAGTCAAATTGGACAGAGGAGAAGAATACAGAGTGGCATAACATGATGGAGACACTCGACACCATGCCTAACTCACAGGCGGCACTCATGTTCATCTTTGAAAAACTACTGCCATTTTTGCAGGGATATGTAGATGAGCTGGGATTTTTTCCTGGAAATACGATGCAAACAAATTCTCAATTAGAGGCTGATGTTTGCGAAATGAAGACTGATTTCGATGCGTGTGTCAATGGTCAAGGAAGTGTGACAGATGTTGAGGATGCTGCAGACGCAGCAAATAACTACCTCATGATTGTTTATACAGATCCTGCTGTGGCTAACCCACAGATTCAACAGACTTCAACTGATGCAATTGGAGACTTATTTGGGATACCGAATCTTGCAGATGATACTGTACCTGTAGAAGTAACCACGAATTCACCAGATGGTGGAACAGAAACAACGACAGTTGACGTTCCGCAGATTAATTATGGTCAGCCTGGTATGTCTAATGATGTTAATTGTGATCCAGATGAAGTTTATCAACAATGGTCAGGGGAAGCGTTTGCAGATTATGGAGATCCTACTGGTGAGGATCGAACGGGTAACGACGGTCCATATGTTGATACGAAAGAGCCAATCAACCCAACTTATGAGGGTTATCAAGCCTATTTGGCATATGAATCTCAAGCAACGCAGAATTTAGAGCAGCTTTCTGACAACTGTGATTCGATTTCAAGCCTTGCACAAACGATGTATCAACAGGACATTAGTAACAACAACATGCTGTTAGGTCAATGGAATCAATTTAACCAGAATACGATCAAGCAAATGCAGTATTGGATTCAAAACGAAAAAAGTTAAGAAAGGAGGATAGAAAAATGTCAGGTGAAGGAAGTTCAGTTCCTATTCCAACAAACGTCGAACGTTATGTCATGCTAGCAGCAGAAGAGATGAGTGAGGCAGACATTGCAGACAATAACTGTACGATTCAGTTGGCTTTGACAATGTCCAACCAGTTAACGGAAATTTCGACAGATGAAATGACTGATGTCCATAACATGATGGACGGAACGTATAGTGGATGGATGGATGATTTCAATTCAGGTAACGACCCAAAACTTTATGGAAACGATGATGCGAATGAGATTTCAACGACAACGACACTAATTTCTGAAGGCCAGCAGGTATATGGAGCTCAAACAAGTACAGCTCAGAGTACCTTGAGTAACTTAACATCGCATTTGAAATCGAAACAGTCAGATATTAAGGGATTGCAAAGCTTTATGCAACAAGCGTTAAAAGTTATGAGTTATGTTGCAACACTACTCCAAAGCTCTTTAGCATAGTAACGAGAAGGAAAAAGAAGGGGTTTTTTTCCAAACAATAAAAAAATACAGAAAATATAAATTTAGATTCGACTAATACGAAAACACGATTTTTAAAAACGAGAAATAAAAAATAAAAAAGGTTTAAAAATGTCAACAGTTAATAAACAAGATGTTAATTACAATTTAATCAATACACAAGATGCCGAAGATGCGATTGATACAATCAATCAGCTTCTTGATGATGAAGCAACAACGGCTTTAATCAACGCTCTAAGTAACTTACCAGAAGATGCTGACTTATCAGATTTAGAAGAACTGACAAATGGAGCAGTTAGCTCAGAAGAACTCGGCCAGGGAAGCGTTGATGATGAAACAATGGAGCAATTTGTTAATTCACTCGTCAATGCCTTTAACGAAGCAGATAATCCAGACAGTTCGCTTAACTCACTGATGCTTCAACTGATCGCAGCTCTTCAAATAGTTCAACAAAAAGGAACTGAAGCTGGATATGCTATGAGTCAGGCGCATACAGCAAGTTCTCTTGCTAATGCAAAATCATCTGCAAGTAATTATAAGCAAGACCTTCATGATTTAAGTAAAAAGCACCACTGGTGGAGTAAGGCTTTAAAAGTCACTAAGAATTGGGTTGCTCCAATCACATTGCTTGTTGTGGGAGTTCTTACTGAGAACCCAGCTCTTATTGTAGCTGGAACTATGCTAATTGTATCGACACAGACTCCAGCGATGTCGGCAATGACGAACGAGGCTTCAAAAGGGTTTACTGGACTGTTTAATGCGATTCCTGGTGTACCTCAAGGTGTTGCTGATAAACTAGGAAACGTCATGGGTGCAATTACCACAGTCGTTTTAGTGACAGCCCTGACTGCTGGTGTTGGTGGAATTGCGACTGCAGAAGTTGCTGGTGAAGAAGCTGCTGGTGAACTAGGTGCAGAATTAGGTGGAGCGGCTGAAGGACTTTCAGCTACAGGGGCAACGGCAGAGGCTGAAGCTTCGACAGTTGTAGAAAGAGTGGCTCAGACACTTAAAGATTCTGAATTCAACATGAAGAAAGTCAAATCATTTGCTAAGCTTGGATTTGCAATGTCTCTTGGTTCAGAGAGCGCAACGATTTCTAAAGGCCTTGTCCAATTCATTCCTGAGAGTGACCCATTAGCAAGAAAGATTGTAGGAGGTTTTATTGAAGCGACTCTTATTGCTATTACAGGTTATGCAGGTTATCAGGGAGCGGCAGGTTTAGCTGCAGAAGCTGCGAGTGATGCGACTTCAACTTTTTCGAAGATTGCTAGTGAGATTTCTGCTCCAATTGCAGAAGCATTTGGCGAAGGTGCAGGATATGCTGATGATGAATTTGTTTCGAACACGCTGAACCTACTTTCTAGCGCGGGTACATTTGCTGCGGATAACTCAAGGGTGATTCTCGGAATATCACAGATAATTTCTGGTTTAGCGCAGGTGGGACTTTCTGGCGAACAGTTTTCATTAGCGAATGTTGAAGAACAACTGGGTCAGATCCAAGCAAATCTAGCAATCTTAAGTTCGACAGAGCAAATGAATGAGCAGGGACTGGATCAAGTTACGCAGGATCTACAGTCTTTCTTTTCAACAACTAAAACAGAAACAGAACTTGTAGCCTCATCCGTTGGTAAGAACCAAGATGGTGTTGCAGCAATTGAAGTTCAATAAGAAGAAGGAGAGGTTATTATGTCAGGACAAGTTAATTTAGATTCACTCGGCACAAATTTTGTAGGATCTACAAGCAGTTTAATCGGTAAGCTCATTCAAGCTTATATGAAAAGTTCTGTGGCGAACTATTTGCTTAGTGGTTTGACGACTCATATGCAAGAAATAACTGGTCAAGCGTCTGCAGAAAGTACAAAAAAAGCTGCTAAGCATGAAGCAAAAGCGACTCGTTTAACTGCAATTGGCGGAATGAGTGCTGGAGTCGGTGGAGTTCTTGCTGGAGGTGGATCGGCTATTATGGGCGCCTTGGCAGGCAAGTCAGGTGAATTAGACAACCTAAGAAAGTACAAGTCTGGAGTTAAGGATACAATAGCGAATCCAGAAGACTCGAATAAGCTTTCGACTTTAGCGAGTAAGCAAGATAAAGATCTGGCTGGAGAGAAGATACAAGAACTGCTCAATTCTGACGACTATTCTAAGAGAGAGTTTAAGAAAGATGAAACTGCTATTAAACTAGCTGGTCCAGAAGAGAAGAAAGCACTTAGTGATCATTTAGATAAGTTAATTGAGCAAAAGACAGCTGAACAAAGAGGAGTTGGACAGCACCAACATGAATGGATGGCTGGAGTGAGAGGGCTTGGAGAAATCGGAGATGGTATTGCCAAGTCTCAAGCAGCGCCTCAAACGAATGCAGCAGGTGTTGATAAAGCAAATGCATCACTTGATCAGACATCGCTTAGCATGTACCAATCAGGATTTAGTCAAGCAAGTAAAGCTGCAGATAAGTTTGCAGAGCTTGCTAGCCAAATTTCACAATTAATTGTTTCAATTGCGGAGGCGAACGTATTTAGTAACAATTAATAGTTGCTATTCCTTATAAATCCCTGGCCGTTATGTATATAGCTTCTTTTCCCCCCTCCCCCCCCAAAGAACCCAAGGCATAACGGCCTTTTTTTTCAGAGGGAGCAAAGGGACTTATAGGATAAAAAATTACCATATCCAAAGCCTAAAAACCTGGCCATTACAATGTTAAGTTGTAATGGCTTTTTTTATTCCTTATTATATTACCTTGGAATGTGGGGGAGAAGTCAGGCTTGGACATTTTAGACCGTTCTGAGTCTTTGAAACGCTTTCTATAGCCATTTTTGGTTTCTTCAATTCGGTTTTTTCTTTTCTAGGTGTCTTTATTTTTTAAGTGTCAGATTATGTATGACTTACAGCTTTTTATCTCTCTTTTGCTGCCTTTATTTTCGAGATATTTCTTAAGTTGCTGAAAGTTAGTTATTTAAAATGGAAATAGGTGTTTTGTCGCTAAGTTTCTGTTCAGGAGTGGCTTATGAATATATTTAAATTTTTAGTTGTTTTTTTATTAGGATTTGGTAAAATAAAGATTGTAGGAGTCGTATATTTATAATACATTGGAATTCCTACTATATATAGATAATAAGAATTGTTATAAGAATAATAAGTTAGCATATCTGTTTTATATTACTTTGGTGAAAGAGCTAGTTACATCTAATATTATTTAATTCATTAAAAAGGATGTATTCAGTTTCAGACACTATCATAAATTTAAAGCTGCCTATCAGCCTTATAAGCTGAGAGCGCTTTATCGCTTTTTTTTTCATGTTTGCCTACCTTTTTTAGGGTTAGGAAGAAATAGAGTTGTACCTGCGCTTGTTGTAAGCATGGGGACTGTAGAGTAAGTTGTGTTGTGAGGAGAGGGAATCGCTTAAGATTCCAAAAGACAGTTTCAACGTGAATTGTGGCACATAAGAATGGGCTGCGCGAGCGGAAGATGTGGATAAGCTTGCTTCAAAGAAGGGCTATAGGGGGCCTGAGAAGAGAGCGTCTGAAGGGGCTTTTAGATCAGACGTTGAGAGCTTGAATCCAGAGCTAAGTTTGGGAGCCTAGAAGGGTGGGAACTTCTAAGCAAGACCCGAAAAGACTCGCTGAGGGGTAAGAGTGATAAACAGCGAAGGTCGGCTCAAAATCCGTACGAGTTTATAGGCTTTTTGGGGAGCCGTTTTAAAACTCAGAAGCGCATGACTTTTATTTGCTATGGAGTGAAGCATTGTTCTCGGAACAGAGGTGGCCGGGAAGAAGTAAGGAGTTTTTGTGCCAAAAAATGGCGGATTTTTCGGATGGAAAAGGTCTGAAAAGTTTGGAAAGTAAAAACAAGCAATAAGATTGTTTATTTTTATTATGAAAAACGAAAAAGTTATTTTAATAAATAGGTTTTTTGTTAATATTAAATTGGAAGTTATAAGCAACTTTTCATTTTGGGGGAAAATGTTGCCAGGGGTAGATTCTATGAAATTAGGGGTCATGATTCAATCACATCTAATCCTAGCCAGATTTTTTTCTAAAAATAAAGTATCAAATTTATAGGGGTGTAGGATTATGAATTTCGAAGAAGTTCTTAGTGTTATTAAAGCAGCTCGTTCCGGAAAAAAGAATGAAAGTTTAGATCGTATGCTGGGAAATTTTGAAAACTTGCTTGTCCTGATGCAAGATCACCAAGAAATGAGTATGCAAGACAGACCGCCTTCAAAGGATGATGTTCAACAAATCCGCGATCGATTGATGTCTTCCGTTAAAGGACTTCAGGGTGAATATGCACAGTTTTGTGAGAAGAATAACAAGTCTCCAGAAGAGATGAAGGAATACTTCGACAATCCTAGCAATTTTTCTACTGAAGCGTGGGAACAGATCCAAGAATTTCATAGAAGGTTCGGCATTGGTGATGGACAGGCTCCTCAGCTTCAGGCTACATCTAATTCTAGAAAAATAGGGAAAAAATCAAAGAAGAAATCTAAGAAATGGTCTTCGGTCTAATTAATAGCCAAATAATAAGTAATAAAAAGAGGTAATTTTATGTCATCCTCAAATGATCCAAGTAATGTAAACATCGACGGTGATTATGATAAGGTTTACGCTGACCTATATGCTCAGCAACAACTTTATACGCATTATAAAGATGATTTACTCGCACATTTTTTAACCATGTTTGATGAGATGAAGAAAGGGCATAAGAACCCTGATTTGCTCATCAATTACTTCATGTATCAAATGATGCCAGCGATTCTCGATAAAGGACAAGATAAGCTGAGTATTACTGGTGATCAGCTGAACGTCTTGTCAGACTATCGTAGTTTAGTTTCAGACTCTCAGTCAGAATTTAACCAGTTTAATGATGGAAATATCGATCCATCTGATACGACTGATGCACAATATCTCACCAAGGCACTTAGCGATATCAATGATGCGATAGCCTATGGTCAGAAGTTAGCGAAGGACCTCGGTTATAAGAGTGGAGGACTTGTTTTAGACGATGGAACAAGTACACAAATCGGTGGCTCTATCAAAACACTTGATAGTCTTGTCGAAGCAGGAGGAACGTCACTTGGTGATATTACTCAGTATCTCGATAACCTATGGCCTTCAGCGTCTCAACCAACAGATCCAGGCTCTGGAAACTATAAGAATCACCAGAATGCTTGGGTTGAAGGTGCGTCTGAAACAACAAAGACTATTGGTGAGCAGTACAACACCATGAATACAGGTAGTAGTACGCTTACACAGGCCAAACAGACATCGCTACAGTATGGTTCGAGTAGCCTTCAGCAGTTTATGGGATTGGATAACAACCTGCTACAAAACCGTGCCAAACAGACTTCAGCTCTTGTTCAGAACCAAAAAACTAGCTAATCAAAGTAGGAGAAATCAGATGAATTTTGAAATTGCTGTTGCAATGGGGCTAGATAAAACAAATGAAACGTTTCTCCCCAAAGATGTAGCAGACATGATGTACACAACTGCAATTGGTATGGCAATGATGAACTTGCAGAATGCTTGGACGACCATTTTGCAAAAGGACTTAGGAAACCTGAACGATGATTATGCAAAGTATGCAGGTGATCCACAGGAGCAGTCAGCACACCTTCAGGCTGACCAGATGCAGTATAAAATCGATAGTGCCGATATGGATGCTGCAACAAGCCGTTTTCGCTCAACTTTTGATGCGGCTAAGCAGCAGGTTACAGCAGATACAGAAAATGAAAAGAATTTTACTACGGTGGATACGGACGTTACGTCCATTGCCTCTACCATGACGAACCTGATTCAAAGAGGATCGGGAATGGGAAAACAGACGAGTGGGTAACGATCCCAATAATAATAAAATAATATTAAGGAGATAATTATGACAGATGCACCTCCTAAGCCAAAAACAGATGCAACCCAGAATTACATGTGGGCTTTATGTGGAGCAACAATCCAAGCTCAGATGGCTTCTGGTCATGAAATGAGTGCAGATGCTTTTTTTGCAAATGTTCTCGCTAATGTAGAAAATCTGCTCAGTAAAGCTTACTTCGGAACCAAGGATGGTTACAGTTTCACATCGGATTCAAACGAATTTGGTGGCCATTCATTTGAATGGTACATCCAAGAAATGCAAGATGGTGCTGGTGCTAAAGGAAAGAGTGCTTGGGACCACGGCAAAGACGATAACGAACAACCACAAATGCTACAGCTCCTTCAGCAGGAGTACTCCATCCAAAATACGATGATGCAAGAACAAGTGAACGTTGTTAACGGAGCTCAGCAAGGAGCTTCTAACCAATCTCAATCAGATAACTCAAACCTACAAAGTTTAGCGACGCTGGCATCATCAGGTAATACATCAGCGTCATATTTAGCAAACTTAGAACAACAAACAATGTAATAAACAGAAAATATTAATATTCGGAGAACTTATGTCAACACAGTCAACTAATAGTTCAAATTCTTCTTCTTCAAACGGCGGAGTTTTATCTCCAGAGCAATACGCAGAAATGATGGCCAAAATTGAGGCATTTGAAAAACACAACCAGGCTCTTTTGAAGCAAGAACAAGATATTATTAAAACAATTAACGATGATGAAGAGCAAATTTCTAGTAACAAAAGCTGGATCAAGAGTCACGACCACTGGTACTACTTCGGTTGGTACGATGGTGATATTTGGGATAAAGAACAACAAGATGATGCTCTTCAGAGTGCAATTAACGGCCTTCAAGGGCAGCTGAAAAATGTCGAAAAACAGCTTGATAAAATGGATGAGGAAATTGCAGCTCCTATTGCAATGCTCGACTTAAAAGTTCAAAAGATCTTCAAAGAGCTTAGTAGCGGATCGAAAATTACTTCAGCGATGCTTCAAGATGTGATGCAGCTGATGGCAGAAGTTATGGCTCTTGTTCAAGTGATTTTAGCAGACGTCGACAATAAGAAAGGTCAACAAGAAAGCCGCATGAGCAAAACAGAGATTTTCTCTAATAAGCGTGCGATGGCAGATACTCACAACCAAATTGATGAAATGCGCCTAGCTGCTAAAACAGCAAAGATCATGGGAATCGTTGGAAAAGTTATCGAAGCCATTGTTGTAGTAGCATCTGTTCTTATTGCAGCAGCTACTGGTGGTACTTGTGCATTCCTAGTTGCAGTTGCAGTTGGAGCCTTTATGCTTTCAGGTGGAATGCAAGATTTAACTGATGCAATTGCAAAAGCACTTCCTCCAGGATCAGGCTTTAAGATTCTTGCAGATGTCATCAGTACTGCAATTGTTGTTGTTGCAACACTTGGAGTTGGTGCAGCTGTAGCTGGAGTCGAAGCCGGAATGCAAGCAGCCCTAACGAACGCAGTGAAAACAGTTGTCAGCGATGTTGTTGACGATGTTGTTTCTTCTGTAGTCGAAGACGTTGTAGAAAACGTGATGGAATCTGTTTCTTCTGACATTGCTGAGGATGTTTCTGAAGGCGCTGTTAAAGATGCAGCAGAAGGTGGCGTAAAAACTGTCGCACAATCTGTAGCTAAAGAAGTTGCTGAAGTGGCATCTAAAAATGCTATCCGTAGCGTTCTTAGACAGTCTCTCATTGGTACACTTAAGCAGGGACTAACTTCAACAACTAAAGAAGCTGTTGAAACAGGTGTTCGTGAAGCTGTTCAAGAAGCTCTTACTAATGCAACTGGTGTGATGGAAAGTGCTGGAACGTTTTCTGCACGTGCTGCAATGGGTGATATCACACAAGATCTTGCTGATAGCATGGTACAAAACTTGACTAAGCAAGCAACTGAAGTCGCGGTTAAGATGGCATCGGCTGATGCACTTAGTGCTTCTGGTGTTAACTTCACTCAAGCTGCGAAAATGGGTGCTGCAGTCGGATTCTTCGGTACGAATACACTTCCAGATACACTCCAGCCATTGATTGAGAAAATCTTTGGAAAGAACAGCAAGATGGCTGAAATCCTTATGGATATCATCAAAGTTCTTAACGCAATCCTTGGACTTGTCGTTATGGCAAAAGCTGGCGGCATGACTGCTGAAGCAACAGATGGTGTTGAAGCAGAACTCACTAAAACAATGCGCGGTCTTCAAAATGCTGCACGCATGGCTCAAGTTGGTGGTGGAATCCTTGAAGGAATCACACTTGGTGTTAAAGGTTCGACACTTAACGAGCAAGCTGATGCGACCAAAGGAATTGGTAAGAATGATGAAATCATGACAATCATGAATCTTTTACTAAAAGAATTGAACGAATTGACTCAAGGAGAACAGAAGCAACAATCGAAAGCAATGAAAACAGAAACTGACACGACTCTTGAGACAATTAACAAACTATCTGCTGGAATGGAAGGATATGCAAATGCCCTTCGTTCAACAGCTGTTTAATAAAAGGTTTAATAAAAGGTAATAGAGGAAAATTATGTCAACACAAATTAAAACAAATCAAGCAGAAGTAAATCCAAAAGGACTTTCTGGTCTTCCAGCAGCTGCAGATTCGGCAAAGTCTGCAAAATCTCCAAACCCTTTGGGTTCTGGTGGTCCTGGTGGTTCACCTGCGATAACCTATGGCTTTTTTGTTGAAGCAAAACTCAAGCTTTATGAATTACAAGACCTCTTGAATGAGCTTCAGGAAACAGAAAGTAAAATGACGCAGCAACAGTACAAGCTGCAAAGATCTTTTGGTAAGGGCTTAGCTGAAGGGATTACACAGTCTTATACTCAGCAAGCACAAGGTCTAAGTGATGCTGCAACTGGAATGATTATTGGTGCTGTCGGAACAGGTGTCATGGCAGGTGCTGAAGGTGTATCGATGAAGCGTAACAGCAGCAAAATGTCACAACTTGAAGATGAACAAACGAACATTGGTAGCTACAAAACAGCTTACGAAAACGCAGAACCATCTGACAATCCGTTATCGACACGACCAGCGACAATCGGGCCAAAAACTGCAGAAGAAACTGATGCGGAACAGCGTATTGCCGACCATAAGCAAGGAAAATTCGAAAAGCCATTTGGTGAAAAACTTAGTACAGAAGCGAATGCGAATAAACGTGCTGCAGAACTTTCTAGTGCAGATGAACAGAAAGAAGTTGTTGCAAAAGCTAAAGAGCAACTTGAAGCAAATGCTCTTGAACAGCAGAAAGTTAGTGCCTCTGGACAGAGATTATCTAATCTCATGCAGATGTCTGGACAGGCTATTAACGGTATTGCTCAGGGATCTGGACAAGCTGCGCAAGCAAGTGAAACTGCGGCTCAGGCAAGTTCTGAAACGCAAAGAGCTCTTGCTCAGTCTACGCTGCAGATGATCAATCCAGGCGATACTTACAAGCAAATGGATTCATTCCAGCAAGATTCAGTTAATATCTTGCAGATCATCCAAGGGCTTGAGAATGCTAATAAATACCAACCTGCTTCTTAATCAAGGAGTGAGTTGGGGAAAATTTTAACCTTTTTTCCATCTTTTTAGACCAAGTTGGTCTAGAGTGGCCGTTATGCTAACCCTCCCCCGGCATAACGGCTTTTTTTTATCTCATCTTCTGAGAATTTCTCAAAGCCTTGAAACGAAAAGATTGTCAGAAGATGAGATAAAAAAAAACCGCTATGCTTGGCTTAATAAGGGGAGAGGGAAAGTAAGCATAGCGGCCCAAGCAACTCTTATGCTGCTTGCATAGAGAGAAGAAAATTACTTGTAACCATTCGCTTGGTTAATCTGTTCCATCGAGTTATACACAGCAAACATCTCTTGCTCGGTCGATTGATATTGGCTTGTTGCGTTGTCGGTAGCTTTTTGCGCATTTTGTAGGGCATTACTTGCAAGGGTTTGCTGGCCTTGCCAAACAGAACTTTCATATTTATAGTGTCCAGCAATTGAGTCGAACGATCCTTTAAAGATGGAGCTGAATCCTTGAGCATAGGTAGTTCTCGTATTGGTTTTGTTGCCGATTTGTCTTTGGAGTTGAGCTTTCTGATCTTCTTGTTTTGAGATGTAGCTATCCACGTTGCTGATAATGCCTTCTTTTCCTTGGATGTCTTGTCCATCTGCGGTTGAAATGTTGTTTCGTTCAGAATCGGAAATTTTACTTTCACCAAAATTAAATCCTGGTTGTTTGAGTTGTTTGATTTGAGAAGGGGTTTCTTCTGTGTTTTGTGTTGTCAAAGGAGTTCCTGGAGGATTTTTCAGGCGCTCTTCGCAAGCGGATCGGTAAGTTTTGGCGTTATCGATGTTTTGATTGAGACTGTCAATTTCACTCTGCTCTGAAGGAGTTGAGATGGCATCATATGCAGCAGTTCCACCAATAATGGCGCCCGATGTGATTTCTCCGATTCCTGTCATGGTACTAGCAAGTGCTTCATTTTCTCCCATTTTTTCGTAGTCGAGTTGAGAAGCTTTTGCTGCAACATTTTGTTCATTAAGTGAGTTGAGGGTTTGGTCTCCGTATGCTTGCGAGATTTCTGTGTAAACTTCTGCAAGTTGTAAAAGTTGAGAAGAGCATACGGACATCGTTCCTGGTTGAAAAGTTCCAAAATTTCCAAGCGTGCTGCTCGATTCATTGACTTGTGTTGTTGTCATGTCTTCCTCCTTATCCTTGTAACATTGCATCAGCAACAGCTTGCTGAGGGTCTGCAAAATCGCTGAAGTTACTCATCATGCTATCAAATGATTGCAGCATGGTTTGCTCTTGCTTTTGGGTATTCTTAAGCATGTCTTGGTTTTGCTTCAGATCGCTTGAAAGGAGGTTGATATTTCCTTCCCACTTCGCAATCTTTTCACGTATCTTTCCTTGATCAATGGTGTTCATGCCTTGCATGATGCTATAAAAACCGCTTAGAGCATTTGAAACACTTAGAGTTGTTCGCCCGAGTGCTAAGACTAGATCGGCATCCATTGAGAAGTTTTGCATTGTTTCTGGAAGCTGTTCAGATACATAACTGCTCGCTTTTCCTAAGGTTTATTCGATGCTTGAAGACAACGCTGATTCACCTTCTGCACTTGCTGCGAGTCCACCACCTCCAAGCGTGGCTGTCATGCAGGCAACTGTTACGAGAATTTCAACAGCAATCATCCATTTTTCTTTATCTTTATTGGGAATGGGAAGGGCGTTAACGAGATCTATTGCAAAATTTGTGCTGGCAAGGGTTTGACCACCAACATTTAGGCTGATTCCAAGAGCACGCTTTAAGCTAAAAGACAGCTTTTGTTCAGTTTCACTTGCACCTTCTTCTGCATCGTTAGCTGCGGCATCGCCAATTGTTTCGGAGCTCATTTCCACCATTTCTGTTCCTTCTTCTCCAGCTAAATCTGCCGTTGTTGCTGCAGCGTCATCAGCAGCTAGAGAAAAACCTCCAGCACCACCTGATAAGGCAGCTAACACGACAACCACAATCACATCAGCAAGAACATTTGCTAGTGAGCTTGAAACGCCCATGTCTTCCAGTCCTTTTGCGACCTCTTTTGTCATGCTATTCATAGCGCCTGACTGTGTAAGAGCAAAAAGGACAACAGTCAGAGCTAAGAGCTCAAAGTTGCCTGTTGCTCCCGCGATGATCACCGTTGCAGCCATGGCGACATAAGATAAGGCTTGAAGAACGTCTCCGAGCTCTGGGTTGTTTTCAATACTTTTGAGCGTATTTTTTGCTGAACTTGGATCAACGATAGATATAGGGCTGATGAGCTTAATCGTATCGAAGACGAGTTTGAAACCACTTTTTAGTTTGTCCCAAAAAGACATGTGCTTGTACTTATTTTCTTTTTTGATTTCCTTTTCAATCTTGTCATATTGATCTTGGAGTGCTGCTAAAGTGGCATTTCCCATTTCGACTTGTTGCTGAGATTGAGAAGAGTTACTTTGAATAAAAGATTCAAGCAATTCGACAATCATGCCTTCCATTTCGAAAACAGCATCCATTCCTCCAGGAACACTGGAAGTTGAAGAGGCTTCAGAAGGAGCTTCTTCAGTTGCCACTTCATCAGCTTCTGTTTGTAAGCTTTCTAATTCATCGATGATTTGCTCTTTACTCTTGCCTAAAAGAGCTTGGATCAGTTCTGAAATCATCGTCAGAGAAACATTGCTATCTCCTGAGACATTTTCTCCAATCATTTGCATCGTATCTTCAAGGGCTGCTTGCAGCTTAGAAAGAGAAGTTGAGGCAAGATCATCTTGCTGAATGCGGTTTGTGACATTGATGAAGTTGATTTCATCTTGTGTTGTTTGGTTGTTTTGTATTTGTGTTGACATGTAGAAAAACTCCTTTTTTGGCGTTGCTAACTAAAGATATTCTTCCCAATTAGCAGTGAAAAAAACGGTTAAAGTAGCATAGACCATATGCAATGCTTTTGAGTAACAAAATGTACGTCGATGGAAACGGGCTAGA
>Ga0180433_10006649_pt1 | contig 15066 bp, 17 predicted proteins | sample SS_ome_8_FD_132980 | JGI IMG/M metagenome (GOLD analysis project Ga0180433, IMG submission 132980) | Hypersaline lake sediment archaeal communities from the Salton Sea, California, USA - SS_1_D_1 metaG | ecosystem: Environmental > Aquatic > Non-marine Saline and Alkaline > Hypersaline >... | reverse complement strand
GGCGAAAGCTTAAACTTTACTATCTTATTTTTTATATTAGAAGTTTGGGGTTGAGTTGATAGTTTATATGTCATAATCTCTGCAAGAAATAGGGGTTTCGTTCAACAACAAACAAAACAAGTGGGCCCAATGCTGCTTGTGGGGGATTTCATCTTTAGATGAACATTAATATTGCAGAACAGGGCTTTTTTCTCTGATATGTGGGATAAATATATTTGCTTTTTCCTCAATTTTTTTGTCTGAAAAACTAAATTTTATAGCATCCATATTTCTAAAGTTTATGATTTCTATTTTTATTTCTTTTATCTGGGATATTTCTCTTATCTTAGATAATATCTTTGTAAAAACTTCAGAAGCATTAAGAATCTGAACAGCAACCAGATTTTCATTTTTATCAAAGTCCAAGATAAAATTGCCAAGCTCTATTGCTCCAGCAGATTTCTTGCCTTCTAAATAAACAAACAAATCATCATTGTCTGAATCATAACTAAAATTAAATTTTTCCATTTTATCCAACTGCCTTTTGCCAGTCTCTATTTATCTTAATGATGGTTACTATAATAATCTTTGCATTTATTGTAAGAGCATATCTATGATAGAGATGTTTTGAATAAGCAAAATAACAATCATATTTCTCCTCATTTTTGTATTTTGCTTTTTGTTTTTCAGCATAAACTAATTTAGTAGGATTTATTATATTCTCTTTTACTTCCTCTAAATCAACATCTCTTGTGAATGCCTGAAAATTTGCATGCTCTGTTATTATAATATCTTTTTTATTATAACTGCTTAATTTCTTCTTTAGTTCTTTTAAGTCCATGCAAAGGGATAGAAAAGTTACTTTTTAGAATTTTCTATCTCTTTATTCTCTTGATATAATCTGCTTTTTCCTTCTCTTCTTTCTTTGGTTGTCTATTCTTCTTTTTTGGCATGTTAAGCACCAAGTAACAATTCTTCTCAAACCTTTTCTACCTTTTCCTCTTCCCTTAGCAGCTTTGCCATATCTCTTAAAAACTCTGTGCCATGTCTCTATCTTACATCTAGAGCAGAATTCAAAATTATACTTTCTTCCCATTTAACCTCTACGAAAATTTAACTTATTCCGTAGAGATCTTTTTCATTATCATGAAAATTACCAAAGAAGCTTTGCTTTTAAAACTTTCTTGAAACTTAATAATAAGAACAACAAAGCAAACGAGCAAACAAATAACCAATCCTGCTTGAGGGGATTAGTGTTTTAATTTAATCCTAAATATCCATGAGCTTATAAGGATTTTTCAAATACTTAGAAGCAAGTTTTCTGGTATTTTCATCTGGACCTTGTTTTTTTATCATCTTTAATTCTTTTCTTGCTTTTCTTCTTTCTTTCCATGGATGAATATACTTTATTTTGTGCACATCAACCAAATCAAAACAAGGATGGGTTGCTTGATGCCCATCATGATGATATTGTTCGTATTTAGTGCCTACTTTTACCTTATGCTTTCTTATTATGTTCCTAAGCTCTTCAATTCTATCTTCTAATTGCTGATTCATTTTATCATCAAGAACTCAATTTCCCTAAGGTGATTTATTAAATAATAACAGGTATTTATATTTTATTCTTTTACAATCACTTACCCAAATCCTCGCCAAGGACCTTTGTTAAAAATAATTTTTTTGGAACAAACATTTATTTTTAAAATTCTATTGTTTATAAAACCTCACTAATTATAAAATGCATGTTAATTTAAGGCAATTATTTTGAAGTTATAAGGCAATTATTAAAAAAATAAATATATTAACTTCCAAATAGTAACAGAAGCAAAGGTTTAAAAACAGGGAAATTATGTAGAAATATGGTAGAAATAACTAGAAGGAAAATAAAAGCAAAACCAGAGGAAGTAATAATTGAAGGAATTGATGGAAGCTATGCTTTTCCTAGACAAATATCTGGTTTAGCAACAAAAATACCAATAAACCAAGAAGAATATGCTTTAATTCAGGAAGGAGATAAAGCAGATTATGCCATATCTATGAATCAAAGATTTAATGGAAGGAATCACTTAGATACTAATGTTGAGGTGTTAAGTTCTGGGTTAATTGTTCCAAGAGCTTCAAAACTTGTAACTCAGATTATTAATGTTAATAATGCTTTAAATGGAAAAGGAGTTTTATATGATGCTTCTGGAAAATTAATTGAAAGGGATAGATTAAAAGAATATGCTCATAAGTTAAATCATGATTGCTGGGTATGGCTCAATGAATCTTTTGAAAAAGGAAATGGCTTTTTAGATTTAGATGTTGTTTATATTACAGGATTAAAAAATGGAAAGCCTGTTTTTCAAAAAGAGCCATTGCAGAAATGTTTAGAGCAAGATTGCTATGCTGATTTAGAATCTGTAAACAGCCAAGGTTTTCCAACAAAAAAATCTCCTATTCAGAAATATGAACCAGGAAAATCATCTTATTTTTATTATCCTAGAGAAAATAGTGCTGTGGGGTTCGATGCGGATCCTGACGATGCTGTCCTCAGTTGCAACGGGGGTCCTCGGGGCGCTGGTGCTTGGCTCGGGGTATTTGATTGCGCCGAGGGCGCGCACGCTGAAAAATCTAAGAAATAAAAATGGCTCCAATAATTAATGTTAGTAATGAAATTTTAGAGCATTTAAAAGGATTAAAAGTTCCTTATGATTTAGTTGAAACACCAAAAACTGCTGAGAGTCAGGAACAAACTGCAATTAATTATCAAATAAATCCTTCTGATTTTGTAATCTTAGAAGGAAAATCTTCTGGAAAAGACAGTTATCCTGATTTATGGGTCTGTAAATACAGATTAGGAGCAAGTCCTGCTGTTGAAAATGCAGGAAAAAGAATTGATTTAAATGTGAGTGATACTGCGCAAGAAAAAAACAATAGAGACTATATTGGAAACATAAACAGAGAGCAGGCATTAAGATTAAACCTGACTTTAGGCGGAAAAACTTTAAACATAAGACAGGCAAAAGATTTTCTTGCTTTGCTTTTATCTGGAAAAGCCTTTGATGGAAAAGGAAATAAAATAAACAAAACAGAATTATCGCAAATAGCAGAAGAGATAATAGGAAGGAATTCTTATAGAGCAGAATGGTATGAAGATTATTTTACAGGAAGAGATAGCCTTACTTTAAATAAAAATTATGTTTTAGAAAATGATGTTTTAGTTCCAAAATACTCTAATAATCTAACAACTTGCTTGATGGAAGATAGAACTCCTGGGATTGATTTAAAAAACTGGTTAGAAAATTCAACAGCACAAGGATTTCCTAAAAAAAATCTTAAGTATGGAAATTTATGGTATTGGCATCCTAGAGAAAATAGTGCTGTGTGGTTCGATGCGTATCCTGACTATGCTAGCCTCGATTGCAGCGGGGATCCTCAGGACACTGGTGCTAGGCTCGGGGTAAGACATGTGCGCGAAGCGCACGCTGAAAAATAATAAAACTTATAAATAAATTTACTTCTATTTTTTTGTCCTAGAGAGTTGCTTTTAAAGCAATAATCTGGACTACACGCAGGTTCATAGTGCATTTTTATAAAATGCTAGTAAAATACAGCAGAGATAATTAGTAGCTTTATGTGAATATTAAATTTGCAGTGTGACAAAAAATCTGTTTTGATGAATCTGCTACTATAAGCTGTGAGGTTCAATGCGAATCCTGACAATGCTAACCTCAATTGCAACAGGAATCCTCAGAACACTAATGCTAGGCTCGAAATAGTCCAGAATCTCTAGGAAAATCTTCAATGAAATCATATAATAATTTTTACCTCAAAATTTATAATTTATCTAACTTAATTCTTGCATGGAGAAATGCAAGAAAAGGCAAGACAAAAAAGCATTATGTTATTGAATTTGAAAAAGATTTGATTAAAAATTTGTTAGAATTACAAGAGGAATTAAAACAGCAAACTTACAAACCAATTCCATTAAAAACATTTATTTTACGAGACCCTAAAACCCGTAAAATAAGCAAGTCTGCTTTTAGAGACAGGATTATTCATCATGCTTTATTTAGGGTCATTGAGCCTATTTTTGACAAAACTTTTATTTATGATTCTTGCGCAAATAGAATTGGAAAAGGAAATTTGTTTGCGTTGGAAAGATTTTATAAATTTTTTAGGAAGATTTCTGGGAATGGAATTAGGATTGAAAATGAGTTTGAAGATAATAATTTTGTTTATGGATATTGCCTAAAAGCAGATATTAAACATTATTTTCAAGAAGTTAGTCATAATGTTTTATTGAAGATAATTAAGAGAAAAATTAAAGATGAGAAAGTTATTTGGCTGATTAAAAGAATATTAGGGAATTATTATATAGAGAACAAAGGCATGCCTCTTGGCAACTTAACCTCTCAATTTTTTGCTAATGTTTATTTAAATGATTTAGATTATTTTGTCAAACATAATTTGAAGGTAAAATATTACATAAGATATGTTGATGATTTTGTGATTTTACATGAGAATAAGGGGCAGTTGGAAAGCTGGTTTAAGGAAATTAACAGATTTTTAAGGAATAAATTAAAGATTGAGCTTCATCCTGATAAATCTCGTATTATTTCACTATCAAGGGGGATTGATTTTGTTGGATTTAGAAATTTTTATTATTATAGGTTATTAAGAAAGAGAAATGTAAAAAATATGCTGCTTAAGGTTGAAAAGTATGGAAAAGGCAAAATTTGCAAGGAAAAACTGCTTGAAATATTTCAAGGCTGGAATGCTTATGCAAAATGGGCAAATAGCTTTAAATTAAGAAAAAGTGTTGTTCAGATGATTTACAGGGGTTGAGCTGACGTTAACTTGACAGCTCATAATTATCTCAAATCTTCTCCAATAGCTTTTTCAATAGCCTCTTCAACAGGCTCTTTAATGGTTTTCTTATATTGTTTTTGATACTTAATTGCAATTATATATATTATCAAATAGCTAATTAGAGTAAAGGTTATTGTTATTATTAGATTTCCTAACAAAAACCTCCTTGAATAAGCAAAAAACTCTCCTAAAAATCTTATGCTATATGTTTGAACAGCTACATCTCCTAAAATCCAGTCACCTATCTTATAAGCTAACCCATACAAAGGATATAAGACAAAAATATTCCATATTAAAAAAGCAAACAACATAGATACCTTGCTTATTTTCTTAAAAATCAGCAAAATACCTAATCCAATTAAAACACCCAACCCAAATGTTGGTAACAGAGCAATAGCTGTTCCAATTGCAAATCCAAGAGCAATTGAATGAGGAGAAGCTTTAATCTTTAAAACCTCTTTAAAATGTTTTTCTACTTTCTTTTTATAATTCTCATACCTCTCTTTCATAATATTAATAAGAATAAAATGTTTTTAGAATTTTGCATTATTCAGTTATTTTATAATCATATTTTTCAACAGCTTGTTTTTTAATGAAATCCATAATTTCAGAATAATGTTTTTCAGGAATTATTATTTTTTGTTTAGGAGGATTAAGAGTTGCAAATATTTTTCCTTTTTCCCATTCTTTTGGAGTAATTTCATATTTCATCTTAAAATTATATTTTTTAAGAATATTTTTGTTAGGAACAGGCAGAAGTTCAGGCTCTGGATTTTCACATTTATTTATTCCTGGGACTAAAACAGGAGTAACATAACCGTCTAATCCAATATCCATATTTCTTTTAATCATATCAACTAAAATTAAGCCTTTATACCATTTTCCCCTCATTTTTTTAGAAGCATATATAGCTGTTTTTTTTGACTGAACATCAAGTTCTTTTAATTTCCTGTTTATAGCAAGAGTCATGCCTTTATTATAACCATGTTCTGATTGAACTGCTTCAACAGCAAGTTTTGTTCCTAAAAGATTTGAATAAATATCTTCCCATGAAAAAGCAGAATTAAATTCAGGCTCAAATCCAGCAAAATGGGTTCCAAACCAAGTAAGAATTTCATGCCATATGTTTGCATTATATGCTATATAAGGCCCTGCTTCAAGGGATATTTTATTTGCAATATTTTCTTTTTCATTTTCTGTCAGATTTTTCCAATCTTTAGGGTATGTAAACTCAATTTTGTGCTTTGAACTTTCCCATCCAGGGCTAAAGGTATATGATTTCTTGTTTTTTAATAAAAGATTTTTAGTTTTTTCTATATGGTATTTTGTATCATCTGCATTGCATCTTAAATGAGTGATGTCTATATGCCCTGCTTTACAAGTATAGACAATGCCGTTTTTTTCAAAAGGATTAAAACCATAAGAATGTTCTCCTAATTTATCTGGTTCATAGAACCTAGGCCCTGGAGGAGGAGTAGGAAGTGTTCCAAGCCTTGGCCTTGAAGAATTAATTGAACATCCACAAACTGTTAATAAAAATGCAGTTGTAATATTCACTAATTTCTCTAAAATCAATTTAGACATGCAACTCTTAAACTTTAATAGTTTAAAATAATTATTATAAAAGAAAATAGTTTTTAGATTATTTTTTATGGGAATAAACCAAAGAAACCACTAAAACCATAACAACCATAAACTACCAAACAAGTCTTGAGTTAATACTTCAGGAATTCCATTAATTCCAAGAATACCCAAAAATCCTAGTTGCCAGTACTTTCTCTTTTTTCCATTTTAATTAATAAATATCATCAATAATCCTAAGACAAATAAAACTATCCCAAGCATCTTGAACATAATCGTTAGTCTTTTTTAGTATAAAACCACCTATAAAAATTGTAAGCTCCTTTTCCGATGTTTTTATTATTAAAAAAGAAAAAAATTCCTGTAGCTATAGCAATAATCCCAACAATTATCTTTGATATTTCCAATTTAACCTCCAATTAACTATAAAAAAGAAAAGCAACTAATCCTAACAAAACTAATAAGCCAAGCATAATTATAATCCACCAAAACCCCCTGCTTCCTGGTTGGATAAGCCTTCTATCTTTTTTCCATTTATCTTTATTAGCTATGCCTATTACAAAATAAATCCAACCTAAAATAAAGAAAATATTTCCAATAGTTGTGTCTGGCTCCATATATGATATGATAAGTCCAAAAGGAACCCAAATTGCTCCCATTACAAACAAAGAATAATAATCTGTTTTATGCTTGCCCTTTCTCTTTGCAATGATAACTGCTATAATTCCCAATAAGATTATTAATACTGCAACTGAAATCATTATCCATGGAAAGTTCATTTTTTCTTCATTAATTTAACTAAAGCCATTATTAAAAATCCACAACCCAAACCAATAAGAGTTCCTGCAGGTATTTGATTAATTAAAAAACCAACACCTATTCCTATTAACAAGCCAGCTGGAACAAAAATTCCTTCAACATCCTCTTTTTTCTTTTTCTTTTTATCTCTCATAATAATTGAAAGATTTTATAGTTTTTAAGCTTTTTCAGATTTCCAAATCTTGGCTCCAACAACAAAACAATTGCTTAAAAACAATAACATAAGAAAAGGCTCTATTTTACCGAAACTGCCTTTAATAATAGCTATATCTAATAATATATAAGAAATAATCAAAAGAAAGACAGCTATGTTTATTTTTAATGCAAGATTTATAGATTTTGTTTTGTTTTTCATAATTTCCTATTGTTAAGATGTTTATAAATTTTAATAAAAGTTTATAAACTTGGGTTCGTATAATCTTTTATGGAAAAAGAGGAATTTTTGAAAAAACTTGAGACAGAGCTTAAGATTTCTAAGAATTCAGAATACACAATCAGAAACTATCTTTACTTTAATGAAAAACTTCTAAATTTTTCTGGAAAAAAACCAGAAGATATAGATGAAGATGATGTTAAATTATTTATGGCTGAAAAACTTGATGATAAAGCATCTGCTTCTGTAATTGTGGCATTAGCTGCCTTTAGATATTCTTTTTCAAATATTTTTAAAAAAGATCCTACTTTAAATATCAAGCGTCCAAAAAAAGAAAAAAAACTTCCAGAAGTTCTCACAAAAGAGGAAATTCTAAAACTTATAGAGGCTGCAGATACAAAAAAATCCAGGCTGATGTTAAGCTTAATTTATGCTGCAGGACTTAGGGTAAGTGAGTTGACTAATTTAAAAAAACACAATCTTCAGTTTGAAGAACAAACTGGCTACATAAAAAGTGCAAAAGGTAAAAAAGATAGAATTTTTAATATTCCCAATTATCTTTTAAAAGATTTAAGAAAGCAGGTTGAAAAATCAAATGATTTTGTTTTTTTAGGTCCTAAAGGCAAGTTAAGCGAACGAAATATACAAAAAATTGTTCAAAGAGCAGCTAGAAAAGCAGGAATACAAAAATCTATTCATACCCATACTCTCAGACATTCATTTGCAACACATCTTCTTGAAAATGGAATTGATATAAGGAAAATCCAAGTCTTATTAGGGCATGAAAACATCTCTACAACCCAAATCTATACTCATATTAGTAAAGAAGAACTAAAAAAAATTCCCTCGCCTTTAGATAATTTAATGAATAAAAAAACTTAAAAACAAGAAAAATTTAGTTTGTAAAAAGAGGTAAAATGGATGCAAATACAATACAAATGTTAATACTTCCAGCCTTGCTTGGAGGGGTAGGAGGTCTGACTAGAGGATTTATTGGCTTGCTTAAAGCATTATCTTTAAGAAGAAGGATTTTATGGAGTTATTATATTATAACAGTTGTTGTAGCTGTTGTAATTGGTATTTTTATTGGAATAATTTTTAATTTTGATTATAGATTGTCATTACTTGCAGGATATGCTGGAACAGATATTTTAGAAGGAATTTACAAAAGTTTTAAAGTAGAAAAAGTTTATGTTAAAAAATGAGAAAAATATGGGTTTTTATTATCCCTATTGTTATTATCATTATAATAGGAATGATTTCTTTAAATATCCTAGTTAATTATAAATTAGAAATATTTTATAAAGATTATTATAATATTAAATGCAATACAGCAGTTCCGAGTGAGTTTCTTGGACCAGAACAAATCCAAATAGCCGAATTGTGTGAAAATACAGTAGGATGTTATACAACATGTGGAAGCGCCTGCCCTCCAAAACAAAAACTCTCTATTCTTAACACATTTCAGTTTTTTAAAGAAAAATCTTGTATAGAAGTCTGTGTTCCACAATGTGTCTGTCCTTATGGCTCTGAGTTCACTGAAACTGGCTGTAAAAAACGATAATTTTATTAACTGGTTTTCTATAAGTACTTTATGAAAAAAGAGGCAATAGTAATAATTTTAGTAATACTTATTCTACCTTTAATTTTAGCCTCTGTCGATACTGAAATTAAGAAAATAACTAATTATGCAGAAGAATATGAAAAAGGGAATATAAATTATGTTCAACTTTTAGTTTATATAAGTTCTGCAAGAGAAGGTTTAAACGAAGAACTTGGAGCAACTTCTAAAGAACTCGGGGGAATAATAAAGCAAGATAAACTTAAAGAGATTTTAGGCGAACCAAACGAAGAAACAAAATGGGTTTGGGTTGAAGGAGAAGAACACGATACAAAACTTGATGAGGCTATTCCGGTATGGAAAAAGATTATTTTTGATGGAAAGAAAATACAAATAAGAATGGAGGCATTTCCGAGTATTTTCAAAAAAAACAAGTTTGATGAAGAAGGTGATTTTGAACAAGAGATTCCAAAAGAAGGTTCCCTTATTTACAGACTAAATTTTGATGTTCAATTTAAAAGGCCAGAACAAAAGATAGATTTTCAGGGAAAGATAGATGAAATAGAAGAGCTTGCAAAATCAGGTGCGGACATGGAAACACTCGCAAAAGAAAGCGTAACTGCTGAGATGATTTTTATGCATTATTTTGAGCAGGGAGGAGGGAAATGCGAAGATATTATGAAAGCTGTTTTTGGAAGTGAAAACCAAAGGCAAATTCAACAAGTACTTCTTCAAGAAATTGAGTTTTGTGAGGGAGATAATTTTGAAGGAATAATGAGATTAGAGATGTGTGATGAGTGTGAGTGGAACTGGATTAATCTCGATTTTCATTTTGAAGGAAGAAAAGGATTTAAACCTCCTAAAGAAAAAACTCCCAACTCTATGGAAAATTACAAGAACCTTGATTCTAGTAGTTTTATGAGCAAAACAACTGCCCTGATTAATGAAATACAAAATAATTGTCAAGAAGAAGATTATGGCCGGGCCATAATAAATTCTCAAGAATTGAGGATGTTAACAGAAGCTTGGAATCAAGAAGCCAATAATGTATGGGAACAAATTGAAAAACAAATTGAACATCCAGAAGGAAATGAAGATCCTTATTATTGGATAAAACAAGATCAGGCTCAAAGACAGCGGGCAAAAGATTTAAGAAAACAAAACTATGAAGAAAGGAAAGAATTTTATTTAGGTTTATTTTCTGGCTATGAAAAGAAAGAATATTATTTTGAACAAACTGATTTTGAAAAAAGATTAATAGAAGAATTCAGAGAAAAGGGTGAGGAGATTTGTGATAATAATATTGATGATAATGACAATGATCAGGTTGATTGCGACGATTCTCAATGTGGGGGTAAGATTTGTGGAAAGGGAACAATAACTGCTGGAAAAAATAAAACCCAAGAAATGGAAGTTAATTATTATTGTATTTCTGGAGTCTGTCAAGAAAAAGAAAAAATTAATGAAACAAAAGGACCTGTTTGCGGAAATCATATTTGCGAAGATGGAGAAGCTGTATGCTCTTCAGGTGCAGATTGCACTAATGCTTCGGAATGTGCAGCCATGGATTGTAAATATTATTGTCCTGAAGATTGTGTGGAATGTCCGGAACACCCCCCAATAGAATGTGCAGGGGAAGTAGAATTTGCTGGAGAAGACGAAAATGGATGCCCTCTCCCCCCTATTTGCATTAAGGAAACAGAATATTGCGAGACAGATGCGGATTGTTTACAACCCACATGTGGAGCAGCAGCTTGTGTTAAAGAAAAAGAAGATCAGCCAGGATCATGCAAAATTATAACCTTGACAAAATGTGGCGAAGGAGATTGTGAAGATGGAGAAAAACAAATAAAAGAATGTGGCGATGCGAAAAAAATATTGGTGGCAATTTGCAAGGAGAATACTTGGAAAGAAACAGGCGAGGATTGTGAAGGGGAACCAGAAGAAAACTGTAAACAGCATTGTTGGGATTATATGTCTACAATAACTCCTGAATGTCCAGGAGATTTAAAAATTTCAGGGATATATCCAGATTGTAATTGCGAATGGATTTGTGATGAAATATCTGGAGAAGAATGTATTACAAAAGAAGACTGTGGAGAAGAAAATGATGTTTGCAGTAATGGAAAATGTGAAACAATTCCAGAAAAAATAGACATAGAACCAACTACAAAACCCTCTACTGAACAGCCAGAAATTCCTATTGAAGAACAAACAGAAGAACCAGAACCCTCACTTGAACCAGAATCTGAAGAGTCTGAACCAGAAGAACAAACAGAAGAACCAGAGCCTACTACTGAAGAACAAACAGAAGAACCAGAGCCTACTACTGAAGAACAAACAGAAGAACTAGAGCCTACTACTGAAGAACAGCCAGAAACTCCTGAAACCACAGGAGAAGTTATATTTGGATTTTTTCAAACCTTGCTTAATAGATTAAGACTTACAGGAGCTACTATTTTACAATTCCAAGAAGAGGACAATACAGAGTCTGAACCAGAACCCTCACTTGAACCAGAATCTGAAGAGTCTGAACCAGAAGAACAAACAGAAGAACCAGAGCCTACTACTGAAGAACAGCCAGAAACTCCTATTAAAGAACCAGAAGGTGAATATGATGAAGAATACGAAGAAGATTATGATGATTCTGAAGAATGGGAAAAAAGAGAAAGCGAAGAAAGAGAAAGACATGAACAAGAACAAAGAGAAAGATGCCGAGAAGATTGTGCAAGACCTTGTATAGAAGAATGCATTAGAGGAAATTGCGGAGAAAATATAGATTGTGACATCGATGAGGAAAGTAAAAAATGTGAAAAAGATTGCAGCGCTGATGATTCATGTATTGAAAAATGCATGGGTGGAGAAGAAGATTGGTGGAAAGAGTTTGATGAACATAAAGAGGAAAAAGGTGTATTTGTGGTTGGTGGAGGGTGCAGAAAAGAGCAAGGAAGAACAAACGGATTTATCTGGTTTGGAGGGTGGGGAGAACCCTATGGAGAATTAGAAAATTTGAAACACAAATACTATGAATTTGGAGGCGAAGATTGGTGCCAATATGAATTAGATAATTTAATAAAGCAAAGAGAAGAATTTGAAAAAGGATTTAATCAAGAATTTGCCATCTGGTTTTTTGAAGATTATCTTGCAAATAGTGCAGAAGATTGGGAGCAGGCTGTTTCAGGAATTTTTGAACTTTACTGGAAAAATATAGACAATCAGATGAGAATTGCTCACACAATGCAATGCCTTGGAAAAAATGATATAAACGATTTAATGGAAGTCAATTTAATTAATATTGAATACGAAACAGAATATGGAAGAATAGAATATTGGGAAGAAATCCAAACAATTAAGATGTCTGAAATAGACGAAAAAGTAACAATAATTTCTCCATATATGAAAATTTGGATTTTCCCCTCAAAAGAATTTATGATATATGAAATGCAAAATGCGATGGAAAATCATGAATTCTCAGGACCTCCTAAAGAAAAATTAGAAAGGAAAAACCAAGAAGGCCCAACAGAAGAAGAAAAAGAAAAAATAAGACATGATAAAAGATTTATGCGAGATATAGCAGAAGTAAGTGAAAAATATGGGGGAGACCTTGATCTTGTAATACAGTTTAAAGATTATGAAACTAATCAGGTTGTTTTTAATCTTTATTCTCAAATAAACGAACGAGATATCATAAAAGTAGAACCAATGCCTCCTTCTGAAAACCCTGCTGAAGACGTAAGAATAGAACTCGATTTTGAAATTATGTATGATATAATTCTTACTTCTGAAAAAGAGATGAGGGGGGCACATATTGAAAGTCCTCCTTGGGATAGAAAACTTCAACCAGTACAGAAAGTTAAAGAAATGTTCAATGGGGTAAAGATGTATCTTAAAACAAGAAATCTGGTTAGTTCTGCAAAATACTATCCTGCAGATGCTGAAAATGATGTAAAAGATATTTTTAAAGAATTTTTTGTGGGCATGATGGGGCCTAAGGGTCCAGATAAAGAAGAGATGATGGAAGAAATTCCAGAAGAAAAAGAAAACAAATTACCTGAAAGTTTTGATGAAGGAATAAGTGGGAAGGCAGTTTGGATTTCTTAAGTAAAAATAGATTAAATTTTTAAACATCTTTTTCTTAATAAAATAAAAGAGGAAAAATGGTTGAAACATCTATCTTGCAAGCAGTAATTGAGTCTTCAATTGTAAATCCATATCAGTCTTTTATAAACTCTCTTCCAGAAAACTGGCAGCTTGTTTTCAATATTTTTATATATGTCATACTTATTGCATTATACTCTATTTTTGTTTTTGAATTTTACAGGTTTTTAGCTAGGAAAAATATTTTAAAACTGAACTTAAGCCAATATAACACCTCAACAAATCCTGGTCTTAAAAAATTCATAGAAACTGTACTTTTTCTTATAGAGTATGTTATAATCTTGCCTGTATTTGTATTTTTTTGGTTTGCAGTCCTTTCTTTTCTCTTACTCTTACTTTCAAAAGAACAGTCCATAAACCAAATTTTGTTAGTTTCTGCAGCAATTGTTGGTGCAATAAGGATAACCTCTTATTTCAAAGAAGAATTATCAAGAGATCTTGCAAAAATGTTTCCTTTCACAGCTCTCGCTATCTTTTTATTATCTCCAAATTTTCTAGAATTTACTTCAGTTGTTGTCAAATTAGCAGAAATTCCCTCATTTCTTAGCCATATTTTTTATTATCTTATTTTTGTAATTGTTTTTGAAATTATTATGAGATTGATGTATACTGTGGTGTTTTTATTTAAGCGTCCAGAAGAACAGGCAGTAGAAGAAATTGAAGAAGCAATGAAAGATGAAGAATAGTTTTTTATATCCTTATTTTCTATTTCTGTGATGGTAGATTTTAATAAGTTGATTGATAGTCATTTAGCTAGAACAATGTACTATAAAAATATAGGAAAATATTATCCTAGTGAAATAGGAGGCTGTTTAAGGAAAACTTGGTATTCTTATAAACAACCAAAACCTACAGATACAGCATTAATGAGAATTTTTCAAGCAGGGAACATGCTTCATGATTTTGTTGAACAAGTTATCAAAAGCAAGAAAAATCCAGAGGTTAAACTTCTTCAATCAGAAATGCCTATTAAATTTAAAGAAAAGAATTTTATAGTTTCAGGAAGAATTGATAACTTAATACTCGTTAAAATTGAAAATAGAAAAGTGCTTGTTGAAGTTAAATCTTGCAAGTATCTTCCAAAAGAGTTTAAAAAAGATCATGAAATGCAGTTACAACTTTACATGTATGCAACAAAAATTCATGAAGGAATTCTTCTCTACATACAAAAAGACAATCTTCAGACAGTTTGGTTTGATGTTCCTTACAATAAAAAAACAGTTGATAAAATATTAGAAAGATTCAACAAACTTCATAACTCTTTAATAATTAGCAAGATTCCAGAAGCAGAAGCAAAACATGATCCAGATAGAGATTGGATGTGTAAAAAATGTCCTTGGCAAGAGGAGTGCTGGAGCAGAGAGGATTAACGATAAGATTTCTGCCTTCGTTTTCTGGCCTTGCTATCCCCAGGTTTATAAGCTTCTTTTCTCCTTGTGTCAGCAACTAAAATATTTCTATCATATTCAAGAAAAGCTTTTCTTAACTCTACAGATTTTGTGATTTTAACAAGAGCTTTGGCTATAGCTAATCTTGCAGCTTCTATCTGACTTTCTTGTCCGCCCCCTTTAACATTAACTTTTATGTCAAAATTAAACTTCCCAAGATTTTGTTTAGCTATTTCTATTGGCTCTTTTATCATTAATTTTTTTAATTTAGGGAGATGTTCATAATTTATTTTATTAAAGGTTATTTTTCCATTTCCTTCTTTAATTGAAGCTCTAGCTATGGCAGTTTTTCT